>JACLAB010003405.1_pt1 | contig 30634 bp, 22 predicted proteins | sample 8027921 | NCBI WGS metagenome assembly JACLAB01 (sample SAMN15725117, study PRJNA655200) | protist metagenome | isolation source: fluorescence activated cell sorting (FACS) single amplified genomes of... | place: USA: West Boothbay Harbor, Gulf of Maine | collected 2000-07-19 | reverse complement strand
CGCGCCGGCGTCGATCGCGCCCGCGCCCGCGCCCGCGGCTCCGGCGGCAAATCCGTTCGGTGGCGCACCTAAACCCGGTCCGCCGGCGGCAGGTTCGATTTTCGGCGCGCTTCCGACGGCGCCTGGCTCGTTGTTTGGCGCACCACCCGCGGTTGGGTCGTCGTCGTTGTTCCCGCCCGCGGGTTCGTTGTTTGGCGCGAGCGCGCCCGGAGGCGCGTTTGGAGGCGCTTCGACGTCCGCTGTGGACGATGATGAAGACGATGAGCCGCCGAGACCAAGTTCACCGAGTTACCAGGCGAATGAATCGACGGAGGATGATCAAGAGCACGTGGTTATGCGCGTGAATAAGGTGAAATTGCACACAAAAAAGGACGCGAGCGAGCCGAATTGGGCCGACCGCGGGGTGAATAGTTTTGAGTTTAGACGCGAGAAGGTTGCGAGCGGTGACGGTGGGAGCAAGAGATGCCGATTGTTGATGCGGAACCAAATTGGAAAGGCGGTGTTGAACGCGGCGTTGTACGCCAAGATGTCTGCGCAGTTGACGGAGAAAAAGATGAAGGATGGAAGCGTCGTGAAGAATGGCGTCATCGTCACCTTGTTCAACGCCGAGGAAGACAACTCTAAGGTGATGGTGTACTTGCGTTTCGGCAAAGAATCCGACGCCAAGGAGTTGCATAAACTCATCTCCGAAAACAGTTGAAATAAATAATCTAAAGCAGCAGCACGAGTGAGCAGGCGCATTTCTCTTTTATATTACACACGGCGCAGCGAGCGAGCGAGCGAGCGATTTTTGCGCTGCTCGTTTTAATCCCAATCCGTACGGTTAGACGATCCCCAGTTCGACAGCTCTTCTACTTCAGCCCAAGCCACAGCACAATCTTCTTTCGACGCCCCACCGGCACATAGCGCCATCGCGCGTCGCACAGCTTCCTCGACGGCATCCGCGCTCGCGCGCGCTCGATTTGACGGCGTCGCGTCCCCATCCTTGTCAAACGCCTTCATCAACCTCCCGCGCGCCTCAAGCGTGCCTTCCGCCACCGTACACTCTCCAACACCTTGACACGGTAACGATCCCATCAAGGGATCCTTACTCAATCGTTCACGCATCGCTTTCGCTTCCGCGAGCCGAGTCTCTTTCTCCTCGCTCGCCTCGCTCGACGTCGACGTCTTTGCTTGCCCAAACATCCCACCACCCTCACTCGGCGCCATACCGCTCGCCCCTGCGCGAGATGCCGCATCTCGCACTTCACTCACCTCTTCCCACGCCAGTACGCACGCCGTAGACTCCTTACCATCGCTCGCGCACGACGCCTTGGCGCGTTCGACCGCTTCCCGCACAAGCAGCTCAAATCGTCGTCTTCGCACCTCCTCCGCATCGCTCGCCCGCGAATCGCTCGTGTCACGAATCGACGGCGAAGAAAATACCACTTCAAGCGCCGCCGCCGCGATCCGCGCTTGGTCTGGCGTGAGATTCACGCCCATGATGTGCTCATCGTCGTCGGCACCGCTCGCGTTTGAATGTGCTGACGAGGATGTAATCAATCGCCGCGGTGCCCGCGCGCGGGGCGGTCTCGCGCGACGCGCGCGCGCGACGCACGAGAACATATCGCGTGCGCGCGCGTGCGCGACGGTCGCGCGCATCGACCGTGATTTAGACGCGGAGCGAAGTGCGGGTGTCGTGCGACACATCACGTCGCCGACCATCGACCGCAGTCGCGGCTGCCGTCGCCGTCGCCGTCGCCGTCGCCGTCGCGCGCATGGATGAATGTCGAGTGCGCGCGGTCGTGGAGCGGTGCCGCTCTGCGCTGGGTGACGCGCGCGCGGCGCTGCTCGCGCTCGAGCGCGAGAATCAAGATTTAAAGCTCGAGCTCGCGGCGACGCGCGCGGCGTTGGAAGAGCGGCGACTCGCGTCTTCGCGCGAGTCTGGCGCGAGTTCGAGCGGGCTGGGGTTGTTTGCAGACGCGAGCGTGCGCGAGGCGGTCGTTCGCGCGCTCGCGCGTGCGGGGATGGGTGATGACGGCGACGAGGACGAGGATGGCGGTCGGTTGGGACGTCGACGATGGGACGTCCGTCGCGCGTCGTCGACGATGACGACGTCGCACGCGACGAGGACGACGCGGCCGAGCATAGCGTCTGTGATTGATGACATCGGGCCCGTGCCGCTGTCGCCGTCGCCGTTGAAAAAGTAGGAACCTTTTGTATTGTTATTGCTACAGTAGTAGGCGCTATTCTTCAAGAGCTATATTCGCCGAGGTCGTCGGCGGCGTTGGAATCTATTGTGTCACCGCTCGTTGGCGGTGGTAACGGGTGCTCGTGTTGTAATGTACCCGCCACCACCGGTTTCGCGTTCGCATCGCGTGTGCTGTTGTGACTGGCGGTTTTGCGCGTGGGAACGCTCGCGGCGACGGCGGCGTCCCAGTCTTTGCGTTCGAGGTAGTTGACTAAAATTTCGAACGTTTGGTTCACCGTGAGCACTGATGACGATATCATCTTCAAGTTGATTGGTAAGCGCGCGTGAGCGATTCCGAGCTCTTTGGCCTTGTTGAACGTCAAGAGCTTGTGTCGATTACGATCGACAAAGCCGCCGATGACGTACGTTTTCTCTGGCTCGAGCGTCTCGAGCTCGACGTCGCTATCCGGCGTTAAATACACCAAACGCGCGCGCTCTTCCTCACTCAACGCCTCAGCGATGGAGTTTTCATGCGTCACGACGTGCCAATTGTCAAATCCACCAACAAACTTTCGTACATCCGCCGCAAACGCGCCTTTGATTCCGGTAAACGTCAACTTCATCGGCGTCGGCGTTTTACAATTCGTCTCGTACACAAACCTCATCTGATGACACATCGATTTTGACTCCTTATCAATCATCAAATCCGAAAACTCACAATCAATCAAACAGTTATATCGCGAATCCAACTGCGCTTTCCTCGCCTCGCGTTTCGCCTTGTCCTCGGCGCGCTTACGCTCCACCACCGCCTTGCCATCCACCAAAAACTTTTCCCGCTCTTCATCCCCCATCGCCGCAATCTTCGCCTCAAACTCCGCCTTGCGCGCCTCACGCTTCTGTATCTTCGCCTCACGCTCATTATCCCGCCGCTGATGCTTCATCACCTCGGCGTGTTCGCGTCGACGCGCCCGCTTCAGCGCATTCTTACTCATCGTCGTCAACCCAGCACCATCCTCGGGCGCCGCCACCTCCCCCGTCGCCGCCTCCGCACCGCGCGCGACGACGACGACATCCTCGCCACCCACACCGCCGTCGTCGTCCTCGTCCGCCATCGCACCCCGAACCCCCACGCAAACGCGTCCGACTCTGCCGCCGCATCCATCACTTTTACGATGACACCTCACCCACGACCGACGCGCCCGACGTCGCGCGTCCGGCACATCGCCTGGAACGACGCCTGATGTTCTCGTGATTTTGATTTTTGCGTCGCGCGCGCGTCGCGTCGGATGCATCCAACCGATGCGACGTCCGTCGACGTCGGGCTTTTTCGACGTCAGAGTGCGACGCATTCGGTGGTGTTGTGCGATGTTTACCGTGCGACGACGCGCGGTGGTGGTGCGCGATGTGGCGATGCGCGGTGGCGGCGGACGGGCGATGGCGACCGCGGTGCTGGGTCGCGCGCGCGCGCTCGGCGTCGGTGCGCGCGGTGGTGATGGCGCGGACGATGGGGCGATGACGCAGATGAAGATGAAGATGAAGATGCAGATGAAGATGAGTCATCAACCTCGCGCGTGGGTGTCGTCGTTTTCGTCGCCGTCGTCGTTTGCGGCGGCGAGGATGATGGATGACGATAGGGTGATTCGCGGTGATCGTCGTCGTCGTCGTCGTCATCGATGGTATTCGAGCACCACGGAGACGATGGCGTTTCAGGCGGAGACGAAGCGGTTGCTCGACATCGTGACCAACTCGCTGTACGCGGACAAGGAGGTTTTCTTGCGCGAGTTGGTGAGTAACGCGAGCGATGCGTTAGAAAAGGCTCGACACGCGGCGTTACAGAGCGGTGGTGATCCTGGAGCGTTGGAGATTAAGATAACCACGGATGATGAGGACGGCGCGAGGTTGGTCGTGGAGGATAGCGGCATCGGGATGACGCGGGAGGAGTTGGTTGGGAATTTGGGCACCATCGCGCGGAGCGGGTCCAAGGCGTTTTTGGATGGCATGCAAGGCGAGAGTGGCGGTGCGGATGCCGCGGCGAATATTATTGGCAAGTTTGGTGTTGGATTTTATGCGTCGTTTATGGTGAGCGACCGCGTGGAGGTGATTTCGTGCGCGGGCGAGCGAGGCGACGGCAAGGCGTGGAAGTGGTCGTCGTCGGGCGACGGTACGTTTACGATTGAAGAAGCGACGGCGAGTGACGACGCGCCAACGCGTGGGACGAAAATTATCATGCACGTCAAGGCTGATGAAAAACACTTGGTGTCCAAGTGGGGGGTGGAGACGGTGTTAAAAAAGTATAGCTCGTTTGTCGGCTTTCCGGTGTTGTTGAATGGTAACAAGACGAACGACATCGGCGCACTTTGGCGCATGGATGAAAAAGACCTGACGGATGAAAATTCCATGGCATTTTATCGATTTATTTCTGGAGGTTCGATGGACACCCCTCCGTTTCGTTTGCTGTTCAAAGTCGACGCGCCGTTGACGATTCGAAGCTTGATGTACTTTCCCGAGCACAATCCCGAACGCGCCGCGGGCTTTGGCGGCACCGCGCACTCTGGCGTGAGTTTGTACAGTCGGCGCGTGTTGATTTCGGAAAAAACCGATCACATGTTGCCTCCGTTTTTGCGCTTCATGCGCGGCGTCGTAGATTGCGAAGACATCCCCTTGAATATCTCTCGCGAGACGTTGCAAGATTCCATGTTGGTGCGCAAGCTCGGTCACATCTTGACCAAGCGCATTCTTAAATTTTTGAAAGACACCGCAAAGAAGGAGCCGAAAAAGTATAACGATTGGTTTGCGAACCTTGGATTTTTCTTGAAAGAGGGCGTGTGCTCAGAGTATGAGCACAAGGTGGATCTCTCTGAATTGTTACGCTACGAATCAAGCGCCACGGCGCAGGGTGAACTCACGTCGTTCCGTGATTACCACGATCGCTTAGTCGACGGCCAAGATAAAATTTATTACATCGTCGCGCCGAACCGACAGCAAGCCGAGGCGAGTCCGTACTTGGAAGCTGCGCGCTCGCGCGGGTACGAGGTGCTGTACTTGTACGCGCACATTGACGAATTTGTCATGCAGCATTTAGTCGGCGTCGCGAGCAAGACGTTGATTAGCGTAGAAGCCGCCAACCTCGAAGCCGGCGATGGCGCTGATGGCAAAGAAGACAACGCCAAAAAAGAGGATTCTGCCACCGCCGCCTTGGATGAAGCCACGGCGAGTGAGCTTTGCAAGTGGTTTAGCGACGACGCGCTCGGCGGTAAACTCAAGGAAGTCAAAGTGAGCAACCGTCTTGTGAGCTCGCCGGCGCTTATTTCCGGGCACGAGCCCGAAGCGATGCGCAGATATCGCATGGTACAAACGATGGCAAGCGATGCCGCGGCGAGCAAGAAATTGGCAGAAATGTCGAGCGACTTTTCGATGATGACGCTCGAGCTAAATCCCAAGCACGAAATGATTCGCCGCGTCAACGCCGCACGCAAGAGTTCCGATGCCGACGTCAGGCGTTTAGCCACGCTCGTCGCTGAGCAAATATTTGATAACGCGCGCGTCGCTGCAGGGTCGTTAGATGATCCTCGAGCCATGCTCGGGCGCTTGAATGAAATTCTCAGCGCCACGTTGCCAGCCGATGACGCTTGATTTGATTTGGCTGAGGAGGAGGCCGCCGATGGCGCTTGAATCCACACACTGTAGCTTGCTATATCAACAGATTTTAAATTATTAAACAAACAAAGAAGAACAAACAACAACAACTATGTTTCATTTCGTCATTCTAAAGCACTTCTTCTCATACCTATCACTCAACGCGGTGGCGAGCGTTGTGCGGTTGTCTTCTCGACGAGCAGAACGGTTCTCGCAAAACTCGTCATCAACTCTCGCTAAACAACCCCATCAACAGATCTTCCACCTGTTTCCGCAATTAACACAAGTTATAAACGTCGTCATCGGTTCATCAGCGCTTCGCGTCTGTAATTGATAGTACGTGCAGGCTCGCTGTTTGCACTTGCCGCATTTGAAGGCATCCGTGCTCGCTTCTTGTTGTTGCCCGCGAACGGCTTCCCACTCGGCCAATTCGCGAATGCGCTCATTTGCCAACCGCCGCTCGTTCGAACCCAACTCTTCTGGAGATAGTTCAATCAACACGTCAGACGTGATGTCGCCATTCGCCATGGATGTGCGTAAATCTGGGTTCTTCGCATCCTTGAGGTTGAAGGCGAGTTGTCGAACCTTAGTCTTGTAATCCTTGCCTCCATCCGGCCACTTGGCCGTCATCGCGTTTTCAATCTTTGCCGCGATGCTCGCGAGCTTTTCGATGGTAACGCCCTTGACTTTACCATCCATCATGCACGGCGCCAGAGCTTCGGCGAAAATTTCTCGCGTTCTGTCCCTCGCCGGGTCATCCACGAGCTCGAGCTTATTCTTAATCGCCACCTTGGCCTCGTGTAACGGGTCATTGCCATCCTTCTTTTCAACTACTGGTGCCGCCGCCGCCGCTGCGATCTTCCCTGGCTTTTCCTCCTTAGCGCTCTGCTTTTTCGCATCCGGCTCGGCGCGCGCCAGAATCATCTTCGTCCACGCCGCCTTCACCCGCGACGCCGCCGCCTTCACCTCATCATCCCCGTGCTTCTTCCGCAACGTATTAATAATCTTCCCACACTGCGCAAAACGCGCATCAGTAAACATCGCGTCGTCGAACGCGGTGAACGACTCGATTAAACGCAGCGCGTCCAGCGCGCGTTGCGGTTCGCTCTCTGGTGCGCGCTCAGCCCTGGTGCACACATCGATGAGCTCATCAATCGTCGTCGTCGTCGTCGTCGTCGTCGTCGTCGGGTTCGACGCTGGCGCGTCGTCGTGCGCACCCATGCCGTGCTCGTCGATCGATGCCACGAGTCGCCGAGCGCGCCGATGCGTCGCGCGACCGAGGCGTGCGGTGCTTTGCCGCCCAATGATTTGCTGGCCAACAATGGTTTTGTAGCTCGTCTCCTGGCCCTGGTCATGATTGGTCGATTGAGTCCCTCAATCCCAAGGGGAAAGAAAACTTTTGGAGGTCCATGGCGTCATCATTCGGTCGTCACTGCGCGACGCGTCGACGACGACGAGACCCGCGCGCTCGGCCACGCCGTCCGTTTCGCATCGCGCGTTCGCATCGCGTTGAGATCGACCCGGTCGACGACGCGTGCGCCGAGCACACACACGAGGGTGGTGTGATTTTGTCTCTTCATCTTCTGCACCAGCGCGACAATCAATGTCGTCTCGCGCGACGCGCGCGACGCGTCATGCCTCGCGCGCGCGCGTGGAATTACGGTTGGATATCATCGCCGGCCCGTGCGCGGGTAAGGTGTTCAAAGGCACGAAGGCGCGGATGACGGTTGGGCGTAAAGGCGCGTGCGACGTGAGCGCCAAGGGCGACGACGGCGTGAGCGAGCGACACGGGGAGATTCGTTACGACGACGCGCGAGAGGTGTGGGTGATTTATGACGTCGGGTCGTCGAATGGTACGGATGTAGATGGTGTCGCGCTCGAGGACGGGGGAGAGGGTGTGGATTTAGTGGATGGGAGTGTGATAAAGCTCGGGCGGGACACGACGGTGGTGGCTCGCGTGGGCGCGGGCGCGCGCGAAGCTCATGTCGAGGAGACGACAACGACGACGACGACGACGACGAAAGACAAAACAACAGCACCAATCGTAGACGCAGAGGTGCCGCCGAAGAGCGCGGTAAAGGCGGGAGGTCGACGAGGAGGCGGCGCGAGCGCGAGCGAGCGCGGCAAACGCGCCTCCGTCGCTCCGACCAAACCGGCGGCGCGGAAACGCGCCCGACCAGACGCCACCAAAGACAAAACCACCGACGACGACGGCGGTGATGCCAATGCCACCACCACCTCGAGTGCGGTCACCAACGACGAAAACGTCGCACCGCTAGATTCCGCCGCCGCCGCCGCCGACGACGCCGACGGCGCCGCTCCGCGCGCGTCCAAATCCCAGCCGCCGACGACGCGCCCGTGCCCCACGGTTGAGACATACTGCCGCGACGCCCGCGACGCGGCGCTCGCCGACATCCGCACCGACGCCTCGCGCGCCGTCCACGACCTCCGCGCGCGCGCTCGCGTGCTCATCGATTCCTTACTTCCGTAGCCCGCGTGTCAATAGTCACATTTGAGATTTTCCATTTTCCCGCCCAAACTATGAACAAGATAGATCGATCGACATTCCGCGACGCACGGTGCGCCCATCGCGACGCGCCCATCGCCCATCGCATCGCACCGCACGAAAAACGCCTTTTTGCGTCGCCGCGCGTGGACGACAGCGCCGACGACCGATCGCCGACGACGGAGCCCGCGGCGCGATTGATTAGTGGATAGACGATTTGAAACATCTCATCATGTCGAGCTCCATTGGCTACATCGCGCGCGCGAGCGCTTTGAATGCGCGCGTGAGCGCACGAACGCAGCAGCGACACGCCGTGCGATCGTCTCGCGCCGCGCGCGTGGTCGTTCGTACGTCTGACGAGGCGTATGACGGCGAGCAAGGGGATTTTGCGCCAGCGCTGGCGTCGCTCAAGGAGGTGAGCGTGTCGCCCGTCGCGCGCGATTACGCCGCGTTATCGGGGGCGAAAATCACCGTTGATTTCGAAATCCACTACGAGGCGGTTTTCGGTCAAGAGGTGCAATTGCTCGGCTCGCATGATGCGTTAGGTGCGTGGGACCAGGGTCGAGCGGTGACGTTGTCGTGGAACCAAGGGGACGTGTGGACGGCGAGCGTCGAGTTGCCCGCGGGTGGGATTTTCTTTTACAAGTACGTCGTGCGCGATAGCGAAGGGCGCACGGTGCGCTGGCAGGATGGTAGCAATTCCATGTTGGTGTTGCCAGAGTCGTGGAATATGCCGCGCGAGAGCCATTACTTGGTGGAGGATAACTTTGCGGGCGTTCCGGGCGAGGCGACTGAGGCGAGCGAGAATTTATTAGCCAGTAAGTTGTCCAACGTGCAGGGCGAGAAGAAGGTTTTGCTCGATCAGTTACAGATGCAAAAGCATATGACACAGACGGCTTTGGAAGAGTTGTTATTGGCGAGAGAGGATCTCGCACAGGCGCAATCCAAGTTGTTGAGCGCCGGAAACAACGCGTACGAAAACAACAAAACGCAAAACGGCTCGCAGTCGATGCGTTAGTTTTTATTATACTCCTGATGAGCACGCGCGTCGTTCGTCGCTCTGTGCGCACGACGACAAATTTTGAATCGCACCATCGCAAGTTTTGTATGATTTAATGCCTACTACAGTATTATCCTAATGTGTTTGCTGCTGCTACTTCTACGTCGTCGTCGTCAACGTTCCAAGCGCTCGCGAATGGCATCGACCACGTCGGCGGCGCGCGCCGTTTTCGCGAGCGTCTTCACATCGCTTTCGCTCACATCCGCGGGAATGGGTGGAAGAAATGATAATCCACACAGCTTTTGGAGCCATTTGTACGGTCGTCCGCCGCTCGGCGTACACAAAGGGTCGTATTTGAAATCCTCGCCGCCAGTGGCGGCGTTGGGAGAGTCTTCGCCGGCGTCGTTTGGGCTCAACAAATCGACGAGCAAGGTGTCAAAATCAACTGTCGTTGATTTTTGTGTGGCACTTTTAGCGCTACCCTTTGCGCTGCGCTGGCGTTTCATGGCCTCGTTGTCGTTCGCGGCGGCGATGACGACGTTTAAGCGCGTCAGATGCGTGAATTGAATAGAGCACCCATCGATGACGAGCTCGACACGGAGCGGAAATTCGTCGTACATGGACGACGATGTGGTCGCTTGCGTTGGGCCAGACCGGCCGAATCGCCCGCCGAATCGTCCACGCTTTTGATGTCTTCGGTTCGTCGTAGGTGTCTCCGACTTGGCGTTGACTTCGGCGTCGTCTTCGAGTCGAGCGCGTTCGCGCGCGTCCCAATTTTCGGCGTCTTCCACGCGACCAAAAATTCCTATAGTAAAGTCCTCTTCGCGCGCTTCTTTAACGTACAGGAGCTGGGTGTATAGCACATACAATGGCATCGTGAGCAGCTTGACGCGCGCATCGAGCGCCTCTGTCGTGGTGTTCGGCAAGTCGAATTTGCGACGAATGGGTTCCAGCGTGCGCGAGACTTGTTTCATTTGCTCCTTTGCCGCGTCCCAAATCTTGCTCAATTCCTGCTCTTCTTTCTTCACATCTTCAAGTTCTCGCTTTAATGCATCCCGTTCTTGTACCTTGGCGCGTCGCAACTCGAGCTCGTGCTGCAAGCGCTTCAACGTAAGCTCTCGAGCATCCGCGCTTTTCGCCGCCTCGCGTCCAACCGCCTTGATGAATGCCTTTTCATCCATCAACTCAATGCCATACTTTTTCATCAAATCCTCCCCGCATTCATCAAACTTCTCTTGTGCTCGTACTTCAGCCTGACAATGCGCCAACTCGTACGCAATCGTCGCTACCCGCACGCGGTTTGCCTCCCGCTCCACGTTTCTTCGCGCCGTCTCTCGCTTCAAGTACTCTAAACCCATCAAAGCACGCGTCTGCGCCCCTCGAAGCTTTGTAAACGCCCGTATAGACGGTACCGAATAATCCTCTGCGCCCTCTTGGTCCATCGCTCGCGCGCGATCGGCTTCAAGCGACGCTTGTAACGCGCGGAGCTCTTGGGTGATCTCTTGAATGAGCTCAAATTGCGCATCGCAGGACTCCGGAGTGACGTCCTCGGGGTCCGGCGCCGGGCTCTCGGCGGCGTAGCGCTCCGGCACATCATGGGACGTGCGATGGGCTTTGACTGGGGACGTCGGCATCGACGCGCGTTTCGCCGGCATCGCGCGCGCGTGTGAGGTTTCGTTGACTTTTTATGTCCTTTTTGTTCAGTCGTGGGACTCGGCTGGAATAGTTGGTTGAATGACGTCGGAGACAGAACGGGGCGGACCAAAGCTATGCGTGATTATTACTGTAAACTATCTAGATTCGTCGGCGTCGTCTTGTTCGTCGTCGTCGTCATGATCCAGCGCTTCGCTGGTGAGGTCCGACGTTTCCATGCGACTGCTTCTTCGACTGACTCGCCGGTGTGATTTTGTCTCCAATTTCGCCTCCATGCGCGTGGCGTCTTTACCGCTCGCGGATTTATATCGAACGCGTGATTCACGACCGTACGCCATGCGCTCGTTTTCGGCAATTTTCTTCACTTCGGCGAAGAGCTCGTAGTATAAATCGTAGCGTTGCTCCTCCCAGCATTCGTCGACGACGACGCATCCGGGCTCTTCGCGGTGCGTACAGTCGGAAAATGTGCACCGTACGTCAGAGTTCGCGATGGCGTTGCGAATTTCTGGAAAGCACATCGCGAGTTTGTCGGTGTCGAAGCCTTCGAGTGAGGGATAGCCAAATCCTGGGGTGTCGGCGAGAAAGCCACCGACTTCAAGGCGGAGCAACGTGACGTGGCGCGTGGTGTGTCGTCCGCGACCGCTTCGCGAGCCGACACCCTTGACGGATTGTAAGTCGAGCGTAGACAAATTGCTTCGCGCGACATCGTCTTCGACCGAGCGTTTACCGCGTTTTAAGCGTCCACCACCACCGCCTTCAATGTCGAGGTCGGTGATGTACTTGGGCGCCGTGTTTTCTGCGCCGTCGCCGTTGTCATCATCACCGTCGCATTCGTCGCTCCCTTCAACCTCGCTCTCGAGAGCGTTCGTTAAAGCACTTTTGAAGCGTAATCTGTTGATCAGTGAGCTCTTACCAACCCCGCTCGGACCGGCCAAGACGGTTGTTTTATCCTTTAACGCCGCTTCGAGCTCCTCTACGCCCTCGCCGGTGGCGACGGATATAATCTTCGCATCGTATCCCCAACCTTCCAATCGCGCGCGCCAATCCGCAACCTCCAACTCACTCAATAATTCACATTTATTCAACACCAGCGTAAAAGGCACCTGTGTGGCTTCCATGCTTACTAAAAACCTCGTGAGCTGTTTCGCCTCGAGCGGCGGCTGCTCGAGCGCAAACACCAACAACGCTTGATCTACATTGGCAATTCTCGGCTCAATCAACTCACTTCGCCTTGGAATCACGTCATCAATCATCCCTCGACTCTCAACCCAATCAATGCCGCTCAAAATAACCTCATCCCCGACGAGAACCTTGCGTTTAATCTTTTTCAACAACGCTCGAGCGACGCACAACAACTCCGTCGCGCCTTCGTCCGCCATCATCGCCTCTAATTTCGCCACATCCTCCACCGCATTCGCCTCAACCGCGCGTTTCTTTGCATCTTCAAACTGTTTCATGCGCTCTTCGGCGTGTATCCCGCGAACAGCGTCGCTATTGACGACGACGCGCAAGTAATTCGCCTGCGCAGTCACCACGACGCCGCGCGGCGCCGACGCCGCGCCACTCGCGCTCTCGTCGTCGCCGCCGCCAACCCCACCCGCACCAACGCTCGACGATACCGCGCTCGACGACGCCGCGCTCGACACCGCGGTCCTCGCCGCGCTGCGCTGACACGTCGGCGCTCGGGCCGCTGGGAACACCGCGCACACGCGTTGCGGCGTCAGCCGCGTCGCCGCGCGCGCGCTCGCGAGGCAAAACATACCGCCGTGCGACGCGCTCGCGTCGCGTTCGTCGCTCTACCGTCGATGTGCGGCGAACGATCGCGCGCGTCGAGGACTGTGGTTGGGTGAGCCGCGCGTGAAAAGTTGGTTGAGCTCGAGCGTTTGACGCGCGTCGTCGTCGATGTTTCAAAATTCATTCGTGTACTGATTCATATGACTATTTATGTGTATGTAATATGGCACCCACTGCGCGCTTTCGACGGCGAGCGGCAATGGTGGACGCGACGAGGCGCGCACGCGCGCGGAAATGATCAATCATTCGCGCGTCGGCGACCCGTCGCGTTCGCGCTCGCCTTTGGCTCTTTGCGGGCAATTTTAAAACAACAATTTATAAGCCATTCTTCTTTTGAATGTCGTTGATGGCGTCGAGAGCGAGCAAAGTTAACATAGCGTGCGGTGCGATGCGCACGTAAAAGGTGGGGAAACCCGTGTAGAACTTCAAAGGACCGCCTTCAGCCATGGTTTTCGCGCAGCAATCCAAAAAGCCCTTGTACGGCATCGTGCCGTCGGGCTTGGGCTTTTGCTTTTGTAATTGCGTCTTGACAAAGTCAAACGGCAAGGAGAAGAACGAGGCGAAGAAACCAGCGATAGATGCCGCACCGAGGGTGGCGGTGAAGCCCGTCACGCCGTTCGCCGCCATCATTTCCTTGGCTTGGTCGTTGGACGCGAGCATGCCCATGTTCAACGCCATCGCGCGAATAGACGTCGTACCGGCGCCGACAAACAATCCACCGAGACCATCCTTTTTGACGATATCCGTCAACGCATGAGCGACACCACTATAGTTACGACGCTCAGCCGCAGGCAACGTACCATCCGCTTGCATACGAATCAACGAAAGATCCGCCGGAGAACCGACGATCGCGCCCAAACCGCCGGCGGCCAAACCCGCGCCAGCCTTTTGCGCCAACGTCAAGTTCGCACCGTTGTTGTACGCCTTCAACTGATCAACAAATTGTGCGTGCAAACCCAATCTCGCCGTCGTGTACGTCGCCTGACGCAACAAACCCGCGGACAAACCCGTGTAGAGCGCACCAAAGCCTTCATTCTTGACGATCGCCGCCGCCGTCCCGAGCGGACCACCCGTGGACCCGAGCTGCAACCGAACCTTAATAACTACACATCACCACAACAATCACACGACGCGGTCAATACACAACACACACACACACACACATATACACACACACACGCGCACACATCACGCGAATCGCACGCCACGACGCCACGCGCGCCCGAGCCCCAGCCGCCGACGATCTCATCATCATCATCATCATCATCATCATCATCATCATCATCGTCCCATCCATCCCATCCCATCGCATCGCATCGCATCGCATCGCACGATCGACGCACTATCCAAAGGTTGAATCACGCACGTCGACGCCATGCCGCTCAACCCGCCGTTCACGTACGGTTTCACCGCTTTCCACACCGCGTTGTCCGCCATCTTGTTCGTTCTGCGTCGCGGAGTGCCGCCGCCGCCATCGCGATCGATGGATTCGATCGATGGAACACCAACGCGCGATCGCGCATGTGATCGATCGAGCACATTCGCGATCGATGGCGATCGATCGATCGATCGATCGAGACACCCGAGCGCAGGAGCGGGCAAGGTTTTTTCCTTGACGAGGACGACGGGGGGGTCGTTGACCAATCGTGACCAGGAGGTTTGGTTGTACGTGTTCTGGAGCTCCCAAAGGCGGTCGGCATTGCACGGCGCGCGGCGTGCGGGGTGAACCGGGAGCGCGCGCGAACGCGAGGGAGACATGGTGCTGAATGATTTAGGCTCCGCCATCACGGGCGCGCTGCGCAAGTTGAACGCGCACGTCGTCGTGGATGACACGCTTTTAGATGCATGTCTCAAGGATGTGTGCAACGCGCTGCTGCGATCTGACGTGAGCGTGCCCGCGGTGGTGACGCTGAAGAAGAATATTAAGAAGGAGGTTGATTTAGAGAATATGCCGGATGGTATGAATGCGAAAAAGGTGCTTGAGCGGGCGGTGTTTAAGGAGTTGACGCGATTGTTGTCGGCGAGCGGCGAGGGCCTGGCGAGCGCGAGCTACGCGCCGAAAAAGGGGAAACCGAACGTCGTCATGTTTGTCGGGTTGCAGGGCGCGGGGAAGACGACGACGTGTGCGAAATTTGCGCATTATTACGCTCGGAAAGGGTTTAAACCAGCCATGGTGTGTGCGGATACATTTCGCGCGGGGGCGTTTGATCAGTTGAAGCAAAACGCGACAAAGGCGAAGATTCCATTCTACGGTTCGTATACTGAGAGCGATCCGGCGAAGATTGCCGCTGCGGGCGTGAAAAAGTTCAAGGAGGAAAAGCATGACATGATTATTGTCGATACTTCGGGGCGGCACAAGCAAGAGGAATCGTTGTTTGAGGAGATGCGGGAAATCGCGTACGTCGTCGAGCCGGATATGACAATCTTCGTCATGGATTCATCCATCGGGCAATCCGCGGCGGATCAAGCGCGTGCGTTTGCGACGACGGTGGATGTTGGTGGGGTGATTATGACCAAGCTCGATGGGCACGCCAAGGGCGGTGGGGCGATTTCTGCGGTTGCTGAAACCAAGTCACCGATTTTATTCATCGGTACCGGGGAGCACATCGGCGAGTTTGAGACGTTTGACGCCACGTCTTTCGTGTCCAAGCTTTTGGGCATGGGTGACGTGCGTGGTTTAGTGCAGAAAATGACCGAGGCCGTGCCCGAGGCGAGTGCGGAAAAGCTCATGGATGCGTTCGAGCAAGGTACGTTTACCATGCGCTTGCTGTACGAACAATTCCAAAACTTGCAAAACATGGGACCGATTTCTTCGTTGATGAGCATGATGCCAGGTATGGCAGACATGATCCCCAAAGGCAGCGAAGTCGAAGGCACGAAACGCATGAAGTCCATGATGGTGCTCATGGATTCTATGACGGACGCCGAGCTCGATGCGCCCAACGTGAAGATTTTCAACGCCAAGCGTCTCGCTCGCATCGCCCGCGGCTCGGGCCGCTCGCCCCAAGAAATTTGCACCCTTCTCGAAGAATACAAGCGCTTAGCGAAGATGATGGGTAAGATGAAAGGCATCAAGATGCCTAGCGGTAAGCCCGGGCGCGGCAACCCGAACGCCATGGCACAAAGTATGCAACAAATGGCGGGCGCGTTGCCTCCGCAAATGTTGAAAATGATGGGTGGCCAGGCTGGTTTAGCAAACATGATGAAGCAAATGGAGGGCATGGACCCATCCATGATGCAAAAACTCATGCGTGATGGTGGATTACCCGGCATGTAGGTCATCATGAAACAAATAATCGCATCCACTTGTACAAATAATACGATAGACGAAACTAGGACGCACCCTCACAACGCGCCTCCGAGCATGCCCAGCGCCGCCCTCCGCCTCGTCGCCCGTCGCGCATTCGCCGCCCGACGCGCGGTGACGGCGAGACACTTCGCCACCGACCCCACACCGGCGTCTCCGCCCCCTCTCGCACCAGTGTCCGAGATCACGTCGCCTTCGCAGCTCGACGCCGTCGTCGCGCACAGCCACACCACCGCGCTCGTGTTCGACTTTTATGCCGACTGGTGCGGGCCGTGCAAGCAACTCACGCCCATGCTCGAGCGTGCGGTCGCCAAGCACCACCCAAAGGTGGCGCTGTTGAAATTAAACGTCGAAGCGCCGGGACTCGAGGGGGTATGCGCGCAGCTCAAGATTGCTTCTCTGCCCACGGTGATGGCGATGAGTCGCGGGCAATTCGTGAATCAGTTTAAAGGTGCAATTCCCGAGGCGGAAGTTGAGAAATTTATTGCTGATTTAGCGCTTTCCATGGGTGAGGGTGGCGACGGTGCGGATAAAAGCGAGGGTCTCTTAGCAAATGCGGATTTGGAGACGCTCGTGGAGGCGGCGGCGGATGTCGTCTTCAATACGAAAGATTCCGAATTGGACGACGCGACGCGCACGCACTGCGCGCAAGCGTTGAGCAAGGTGATAAATTCGGATGTTTCCAAAGGTGGAGGCCCGGCGGTGCGATGTCGGGCGTTGGCGGTGTCTGGAGGGTTGGCGTTGCGCGCAAAGCCGCGAGATGTGGAATCCGCCGAAGCGTTACTCGTGGAGGCGCGAAGGCTTGTCGATGGGTTTCCCGCGCCGAAAGAGTTGAGCATGGTGGAAGCGAGAGTGATATTAACGCGAGACGCGACGATGACGGCGAGTGATGTGGAGGATTTGGGTGCGGCGCACGAAAAAGAGCCCAAGGATTTCGACGCGCTACAAATGTACGCGTCGGCGCTGTTCCTCGCCGGCGAGTCCGAAAAGGCGTGCACTGTAGCTTTGAAGAGCGTTAAGCCTGGGTATGGTGCACAAGAGGTGCGCGACCAAGGGCGCGCGCTCGTGGTTAGAATAATTGATGCTTTAGGTGCTGGAGACGCGCTCGGCGAGGCGACGCGGAGAAAACTCGCCAGCGCTTGGTTCCTTTGATTTTTACTACATGTAGATTCCTTTCTACTACATTCATTCCTAGTCGCCGCGCGCGTGGCGATGTAATTTCATTTACAAATTTAATTCACCTGTCGCCGTAAGTGCGACCCAAACCGCGCCAACCACGAGAACGCTCACGCCTCCAAAGCACTGCAGGGCGATGGCGCTCTGTCGCCCGCCGCTCGGCGCGGCGCCCAACAACGCCGCAAACAGCGTCATCGCCAGCGTACTCGTGACGAAAAAACCCAACATATACAGCAATACTCTCGTCGTATCCGTTAAAAACACCGCTGGGAGCACATAGACGACGCCAGACAACCCAGATACGCCGTGCGTAAAGCCCACCGCGTACGCGGCCCATCGACCCTCGCGCGTCGCGCCATCTCCCGAAAGCGCTCGAATGCGTCGCCACAGCGACTGCGATTCGCTCACAACCTCACCCACACTGTCCTCGGTGCTATCACCCTTCGCGACATGCGCGTGTGGGATGTCGAAATCATGCGCGGCTCGATGCGCTTCGCTTCCGGCGAGCACGACGACTGTCCCGTCGCCCGCGTCTTCATGCGCCCCTCTCGCCTCGCAATCCACCACGTGCGCCCGTGCGTGGTGTTCACGGCGGTAAAACATGACACTCGATCGAATATTTACCAATCCGAGCGCGAGCATGGTGACGCCGACGATGTAGTCGCTCGCTTTGGCGACGCTTTCGACGTCGACGCGCCTCGCGCACGCGAAAAACACCGCCGTCATCGCCCCCAAACCCAGGGTGTGGCCGAGCGCCCATCGAAAGCCTTGTTTGGCGCACGCACGCCATAGTGGTGCGTCGGCGTGCGCGTGCGCGGCGGTGTGCGCGTGGTCGTGAGGGGTGATGGAGGCGCGGTGTCGGCGAGAGCTCGTCGTGAGCGCGACGACGGCGGCGATGTGATCCGGTCCTGCGATCGCGTGCAGCGCCCCCGCGGCGAGGGACGCGGCGAATGTGAATGCGAGCGTCGCGTCCTCGAGGGCGTGGATTGATCCCGCCATGGCGCCTGCGCGTGCGCTGGTGAATGAGGTACACGTAGATTAGGATCACAGTTGGACAGGGAACGCTACGAGGCATCATCGCGCAATCGCGCGCGCGTTGGGTCCGCGATCGAGCCAAGTTGTGATTGTTGATTCAATCGTTGCTCGTGCGTCGACGACGGCGGGGGTGTCGGACGATTTCGGTGGATGCGTCCACGCGTGGTGGCTGGCGCCTCGCACGACAAACGCCGGCTCGAGCCATCGACTCTGAATGACGCTGTTCGCAATCCATGGATCGACCGAACCGCTCGGATAGATGATTCTCGTGCCACCTGGAGCGTCAGCACCGTAGCGCGCGTTGGTGCGATTGACGGATTCGGCGATTTGGTCGACGTTGACATCGAAGAGCTCGCGGCAGAGCCATTCGTACGACTCGAGCGCGTTCGCTGGAGGATCGAGCTTGAATGGGCATTTGGACTCTCTCTCGCACGTTTGAAAGAATGCAAACTCCGTGCACGTCTGCCATATCCACTGCCGCTCGCCTTCACCCGTCGGGTCGGGTGTTTCACTCTTCAATGCGCGCATACTTTCGGCGCCGTCAATGTCAAGGCACTCGTCGCCAAAGACCATTGTGGCGAGTAAAACGACGCCATCCAGCGCACCATCCATAGCTTCCATCGTCGAGCACGCCTTGGCAATATTCATACACGTATCATCGTTCAACGTGCACGACGGATCGTTGCTCTGCGCGGGGAACAGCGTTTGTATCGTCATCGCGAACGCGTCGCGACCGCCAAACGCGTCGAGTGGTTTTTCTCCGTTCTTCAACGGGCACACGTTGAATTTCAGCTCCAACTCTCGTCGCCCATTCGACGTCGTCAATGCTTGTGAAATGAAAGAAAATGCTTCCTGCACTGCGTCATAGCACGCATCGCTCCCGCCAATATCTTGCTCACGCAACGCGTCGCCCACGACGTCGTAATATCCTCGCATGTCGAGCTCCGCGCGAACTGGCGCAGAGCTGGCCACCGCTGCGTATGCAATGTGCGGGTATTTCACTCTAAACCACCCAGCAATCATGCCGGGATAACTACCACCGAAAACGATGATTTTTGTGTCGTCTTGTACGCCGAATGCGCGTTGGAGCTCGCCGCGCGTAAACGCGGCTAAATCTTCCAACGCTTGCGCGCTCGACAGAAACTTTAAGCTATCAGTGGATAAATCCCCCGTGGGCTGACTGGCACCGTAAAATCGGTGTTCAAGCGCAACTACATATGCACGTCGCTTCTTCGCCAAGCTTACGGCGATCGCGCAGTGCACGTCCCCGTCGATGACGGCGCGCGACGTCAGCGTCGGGCCTTCCCCGCCCACGCACACAAACACCTCTGGCACCGTCGTCACGAGCGCATCCACGAATGCAGCGTTTACAAAGTACCGCTGTCGCCACGTGCGCGCGTCCCAAGGCGCGAAATGATCAAGACGCTGCGTAAACCACCGCGTGTACGCGTCATCATCGTCAACTGTTTTCAGTCGCGCTCCATCACGCGCCGCGCGTCGCCAGCGCGTGACCGCATCGACGCGGTAGCTCTGAATCGGCGCCAACGCATCGACAGAATCCACGGCGAACGCGGCGACGGCGACGACGAACGCGATGACGACGACCGCCGTGGTCGTCGCCGAGTACGTCAATCCGCGCATCGCGTTCTGAAGACAAGATGAGCTCAATTTTCATCGACGCGTCAACGCCACCGATGGCGATCGCGCGCGCGACAGATCGGTACACACCATCGATTCGATGCGTTCCGCGACGACGGCGCGATCGTCGCGGCGCGTCCGCGCGCGAAAACGCTCGGAGCTTTCAGAGAAAAACGGCTGCCAAAAAGCCAAAAAAAACGCTCCAAAAACGCGACATCCGGCGGACATTTCGCGTCGCGCGCGCGCGATGGCGTCGAGTCGCTCGCGCGAGGCGTACCGCGATGATATTACCATGGAGGAACTCACGCATAAACCGTGGCCGCACGTCTGGCCGCCGTGTATTGATGAATTCTTTGCGGGTGGGTACACGAGGTGTGGTCGGGTGTATGATGAAACGTTCACGCGGGACATCGACGGGAAGGGCGTGGACGTGCGCGAGATCTCGGATGATGCGCACGCGGATGAGATTAGAAAAATGACGCGGGAAATTATGGTGCATGAGCGCGATATGGGGTTTCAAGGGGTGTATACGCCGGGGGAGGATTCGGAATGGACGCGCGTGGACGCGTCGGTGGAACCGGATGACCCGCGGAACGTCGAGGAGGAAGAACACGACCCGACGAGCGAGAGCGCGCGCGAACGTCGGTGTGCGAACGCATTGTTGGATATGATTGAGGAAGATTTACATACGTGCACGCCTGCGCTGGAAATGTTTGTGCGCATGGATCAGAATATTGACGCTTTTGAGGCGTTCATTCGCGACATGCGACGGAGATTTGACGCCGGGACGATGCCCAAGCGCGATGTTTTAGGAAATAAGATGCTATACAAGTGGCGCGCAGTCGTGTTGAGCGTGCTCGTGTTGTGGCTCGCAGTGAGCGTGGCGTTCGTGAAATGGGTTGTTTCATTATTGCATTATTCGTGACAGTGTATCGATAGTAGACGAATTGTGTAATGCGCACGCCTCGTCTCAACTCGTTAATGTGTTCCTTCTGTTGTACTCTATTCTTGCATCGCTTTGGAGACGATTTCAAACAAGTTTGGACTCAATTTCGTGGCGAGTAAGCGTTGAAGTTGTGCTTTCATCAAGTTTTGACGCGACGTGTCGTACAAGCGCCATTTGGTGAACGGAGACGCCATGCGGGACGCCGCTTGCGGGTTGATGGCATCCGTCGAAAGCAACACGTCGCACACAAATTCATAACCAGAACCATCCGCAGCGTGGAATCCGGGAATGTTACCGCCCGCGAAACCGCCAATCAAAGAATAAAACTTGTTCGGATTCTTCGCGTCGTACACATCGCGAGCCATGATGGATTTCATCTCGTCCACGGCGGCGACGTCGCCCTCGCCCGCTTCCGAAGCCACCATGCGAAGCCACGTGCAGCTGACGTTGTTGTCGTCTTCCCACTTGCGTAAAAAGTCATCGAACGCCGTAGTCTTGTGTGCGGCGTGGTTTTTGTGTCCACACAACGCACCGAGCGCGGCGACGGTGTCCGTCATATTCTGCGCCGATGAGTACACGTCGGACAACATGGAGCCAGTGTCGTCGAGGGTGCCGAGCATGCGCAACGCGTAACCTCTCAAGGCGCGTCTGGACACTTGCGGGCCATCCACCTCGTACGCCAAACCTGCGGCTTCCTTATCGCACGTCGCCAACGCGGCTTCCAAGTCGGTGCGCGCCTCGAGAGCGAACGCGCGCGCGAATGCCTTGCGCACCTTGTACGTATTGACTGGATCCACGCCTGGGGCGAGATCTTGAATCAACTGAGACGTCGCCGGGAAGCTCAGCGCCTCTTCAACCCAGGCGCGATCGAGCGTGTTGGCTGTGGCGTCGCGAATGATACCCCGGCATGCGTCGACGTACTTGGACCAAGACGAGTCAGAAGTGATATCGATGTCGTCTTCGTTTAAGGATTCGTCGGCGTTGTGCTTGCGGCATACGCGATGCAAGATGCCCGTCGCAATCTTTTGCGACGCCTCCCATCGGTTGAATTCATCGCTGTCGTTGGCGAGCAAGAACAATAACTCATCCGTGGTGAGTTCGGGAGTAATGGTGAGTTTCACTGGCGCGGAGAATCCGCGCAAGATGCTCGGCACGGGCTTGGAGTTGACACCAGTGAATGTAAACGTTTGCTTGGCATCTGTCAAGCGGCACACCGCCGTGGTTTTCGTCTCGTTCAATGTCACCTCGGCGTCGCCTTCACATTTGATTTCACCATCAAAGACCATGTCTTTACCATCAGCGCCCAACAATCCCACTGACACGGGAATGAGCTGCGGTTTTTTGTTTTCAGCCGCGCCGTTGACGTCGTTTGTCTTTGGCAACGTTTGCGTCAACGTCAACGAGTACGTCTTCGCCGCATCATCGTACACACCAGCCGCCTCCAACGCAGGCGTTCCGGCTTGGGAATACCAGAGCTTGAGCTTTTCAATGTTCGTGCTGTTTGCATCGGACATCGCGCGGAAAAAGTCATCCGTCGTCACCGCTTGACCGTCGTGACGCTCAAAGTACAAGTCAAAGCCTTTACGGAATCCTTCGCGCCCGAGCAACGTATGGTACATGCGAATGAGCTCTGCGCCCTTTTCGTACACAGTCAAGGTGTAAAAGTTATCAATCTTTTGATATGACTCTGGGCGCACGGGATGCGCGAGCGGCGAGGCGTCTTCGGCAAATTGAGCGGCGCGCAAGTAGCGCACATCGCCGATGCGCTTGACGGCGCGCGAGTGCAAATCGCACGTGAACTCTTGATCGCGGAACACCGTCAAACCTTCTTTCAACGACAATTGGAACCAGTCACGGCAAGTAATGCGGTTACCGGTGTAGTTGTGGAAATATTCGTGCCCGATGACGGATTCAATGCGCTCAAACGTGGCATCCGTGGCGCTTTCTTGCGACGCCAACACGAGACGAGAATTGAAAATATTCAACGACTTGTTCTCCATCGCACCCATGTTAAAGTCATCGACGGCGACGATGTTGAACAAGTCCAAGTCATACTCCAATCCGAACCGATCTTCATCCCACTTCATCGCGCGCTGTAAGCTTCCCATGGCGAACCCGCAGCGGTCAATGTTTTTGTGCTGAGCGTAAATGCGCAACGCGACTTCGCGACCAGACATCGTGACAAACTTGTCCTCAATCATCGCTAAATCGCCGGCGACCAAGGCAAACAAATAGCACGGCTTGCGCCATGGATCCATCCACGTCGCCGCATGCTTGTTATCCCCCAAATCTTCGCTCTTAATCAAGTTACCATTCGACAATAACACTGGGCACGCCGTCTTGTCGGCGACTATGCGCGTCGTAAAGATCGACATCACATCCGGTCTGTCTGGGTAATACGTAATCGAGCGGAAACCTTCCGCCTCACACTGCGTACAAAACGTCCCACTGCTCTTGTACAAACCAGAAAGCTCGGTGTTCTTCACTGGTTGAAACTTGGTTTCCACGCGCAACGTAAACGCCCCGCTCGCCGGTAACGCCTCACCCTTAATCGTCATCAGACTATCATCACCGTCGTCCGCGATATCGTAATCAGATCCATCGACGAGCGCTTTACCGTCCACGTACACGCCGAGCAGCTCTACGAACGAGGCTTTACCATTCAATACCAACGCCGAAGACGCGTCGACGCCTTCGCGTCGCGTAATCTTTGAAGACGCGCGCGTCGTCGCGTCGTCCCCATCGAGATCAAACTCTAACAGCACCTAGGCGAGTAGAAAACAATACAAGAACAGTCATGCCATCGTCAGTACGGTGTCGTCGTCGTCGCGGGGCGCTTAAATACACCGCGCATGATTACGATTAATCCACAGATCCTTCTCAAAGCTTCCAACGCGTCTCGACTGCGATTGCGCGCGACGGTGACGACGCAAACGTACTTCATCAAACACGAACGGATACACCGCGTATTCACTGAGTCGAATCTCTTTCGGCGCGGCGGCGGCGTCGGACATCGTGCGCGCGTGAGACTGTGACGATTTGGCTTCGCGATGGCGAGTGTTTTACAGTTACTACGGTCATGGTACAAGCTTTTACAATGTTCGTGCGCGTTGGCGATCGAACCGCGTAAAACGCTCACGCGTGGTGCATGTCAATAATTCAGTTGAAGTGCGCGATGTCGATACAGAGGCGCTTGAAAAGCTCACGCGTGGGGCAATTGAACAAGTAGGCCGAAGTGGCCGTCGTGTCGACAGAGTGGGCGAGGTCCTGCGCGTTCGCCATGGCGCGCGGGCGCGCACCTGGCTCGGTACAGGCGAGCGCACCGGCGGCGGAGGCTATACCCATGGCATCTACAACCAGTCGATTCCTCGCCACGCTCGAGACGAAGGCGCCGACGAAGGCGTCGCCCGCGCCGACGGTGTCGACGACTTCTCCTTCGTTGAGACGCAGCGCTCTGGCGCTGTAAAATTGGTCATACACTGTGTCCCCATGAGAGACGGGCATATGTGGAAGGTAAAAGGATGAACCCGCTGCGCCTCGCGTGAGCAAGACGAACTTGTCACTGAACTCTGTGATTCGTCTGGCGTGATAATTATATTCGTCTTCGTCTTCGTCTTCGTCTTCGTACTTGTATTCGTCTTTGTGTCCATGTTCGCCCTCAATAAAATCAGCAAGCACCTTGGCCTCTGTTTCGTTCACCACCAAGCAGTCAATGTGCTCGCACGCTAACACCGCGTCGGCGAGCTCTGGCTTGGCGGGTGAAAAATTCAAAAACGTCACGCAAGGATTGTTCTCGTCCCGACGCACGCGTTCGGCGACAGCCACAGACTCCTTAAACGGCGTTTCCAACTGAAACAACGCGCACGCATACCCCGGCGCATCGTGCATCGAATCCATCACCTTGATAAACTTCTCCGCAGACAAGCAGTCGTTCGCGCCCGGCGAAACGACGATGCAATTCTCCGCGCGCGTATCCACGAGCACGCACGCCGTGCCCGTTTCCACGCCCGACTCGAGCTGACACTTGCTCACATCCACACCGCGCTCGACGAGCGCGCCCAGCACGAACGCGTCATCGCTCGACGACAAACATCCCACAAAGTCCACGTCGACGCCGTCCTCGCCGCACACGGTTGCGCACGCGACCGCTTGATTCGCGCCTTTCCCACCATTCAGCCGCGAACACGACGCGCACGACACCGTTTCCCCGGGCGATGGCAGTTTCGCGCACGCGTGGAACACGACGTCAATGTTCACGCTGCCGAACACGAGCACCTTGGGCGCCGCGCGCATCGGGAGGTCGATGGCGAACGCGGCGAGATGTGCGGCATTGCTTGACGCTGATTTCGCGTGCGATGCCATCGAAACGCGCGCGTGAACGCGCCGACGCCGACGCCGATGCCGATGACGCCGCGGGCGACGACATCGACGACATCGATGACGCCGATGACGACGACCTCGACGCGCCGTACATCGTCGCCGCGTCGTCATCCGCGCCCGAGTCCAAGAAGAACACCGCGCTCGATGCGGCGGCGCTCGAACGCGCTCGAAAAGACTTTGCCCGTCGCGGCGTCGTCTATCTGGGCAACCTGCCGCCGTTTATGAAACCCATGAAGTTGCGTCAGCTGTTGAACGCCTACGGCGCGACCGATCGCATGTACTTGACGCCCGAAGACGCGAAGATTCGCGCCAAGCGCAAAAAGTTTGGTGGCAACACTGGGAAAAAGTTTGTCGAAGGTTGGGTGGAGTTTCGCGATAAAAAGCACGCCAAGCGATGCGCGGAAATGCTGCACGGGCGAGAGGTTGGTGGCAAGCGTCGGTCGGCGCATTATTATGATTTGTGGAACATACGGTATTTGCCAAAGTTTAAGTGGGACAACTTGACGGAGGAGATGGAGTATCAAAAGGCGTTGAGGGAGAAAAAGTTGGCGTTGGAGTTATCTGTGGCGAAGAAGGAGCGTGATTTTTACTTGGCAAAGATGGACCAGGCCAAGGCGATTGCCGCGATGACGGAACGTCGGGCGAAAAGACGGGCGGATGACGGTGCGGTGGATGGGGAGACGGATAAAGAGGCGTTGGCGCGGTATCATCGGGAAAAAGAAGCGGAGGAAAAGAGCGAACGGAAGAAGATTTTGCGCACATTCAAGCAAAAGGCAGTGACGAATCCGGAGCTTGTGGATCCCACGAAGAAGCTCGCGACAATGGATCTGTTGAAGAGCATCTTTACGTCTGCTAATTAAAATATTAGAAGCGCCGTCGACGTCGCGCGTCATGTACAAACAACATTCTTTACACTTTTCTACACGCACATTACAGTATAGTTTCCTACATCCTTCTATCTAGTTTACATCGTCATGCGCCACAGTACCACCGCGCTCCTCGCGGGTGCATTCTCATCGGCGGTTCGACTCTTCTGCGTCGTCGCGTCTGCGCGTTACGCGGTAAATGATAATTTCCTTGCCCGCGTCTTCAATGGACGCCGTCCGTTGCAAGACCTCACAAACGTGGCCCGCGTCTTCAAACGCACGAACGACTTCACGATACCCCGCAAACGCCTTTCCACTCGCCGCGTCATCCGTGGAACTGCGATCACGAAAGGAAAGAATGAGCTCCTTCTCGACGCCGCGGCTAAGCAGCGCTCGATTTGTCTCCACAAACGCCGGCACGAGATCCCTCAACCACACGCACTCAGCGGCGAGTATCACCTCAGCGTCGTAAAAGTTCTCACTGTGCTCATCCCCAAACGGTGTCTCCGGAATCGGATCAAACCAATCCAACGTCGCATGCGTGGCGCTCCCGCGGCCGACCCGCGCGCTCCTCGGCCACGCGCCGAATCGCGCGGCGTCCCCACATCCATTCGTCCCGACGTTCCTACGAATCACATTCTCCGCCACCGCGTGCACATCCGTCAAAACAACATGCGCACCGATCGCGGCGGCGACTAAACCACACTCTCCCACGCCCGCTCCGAGTTCGACGCACTTTTTCCCGCGCACTCGTCTCGCGTCAGCCATCAAAAACGTGGACAGCGTCTCCGCGCCTTCCCACACTCGACAAAACCCCGTCGTCGCCGCGATCGTGTATCCTGGATCAAAAAAGTACGGATCCATGGTAAACTCCTCCTCGTCCTCATCCGCCGTCGTCCTCGTCGTCGTATCCAAGTTTTTATACCGCACGACGAGCCTCACCTTGTGTGGCCCAACCTCGTCATCATTCACAACGACATCCACGCATTTCGCGCGCGTCGGGAACCCACACGCGCGCCACCACGAACACGAATCACCACCACTCGTCTCGCGCGCGTTCGCGTCATCCATCGCCCTCGGCGCGCCCTCGGCGCGTCGCGGTCTGCCAACGTCCACTGGGACAGGTCAAGTCACATGTAGCGCCGCCTGATCATGATTGGTCAACGACCCCCCCTCAGCTCAAGAAAAACCTCTCGCACACCTCGGCGCAGCTCCGACGTCAGACGCCGACGCCGCGCGAGCCCGACGCGCGATGACGCGCGCGCGACGCACCGCGAACGCACTCGCATCGCACCTCACCCGCGCCGCGCTCGCCGCACCGACGACGACGACGCATGCGGCGCACGCGCTCCGCGCATCGCTGAACCTATCCACGCATGCGACGCATCACGCGTCGACGGCCGCCGCCGCGGCGCCCTCGCGCACGCTCGGCGCGATTTACAACGATTGGACCAAGGCTGAGGTGGCGAAAATCTACGCCAGGCCGCTGTTGGAGCTGGTGTACGACGCGGCCAAGGTGCATCGCATGCATCACGACCCGCGGCAGGTGCAGCAGTGTACTTTATTGAGCATTAAAACGGGCGGGTGCCCGGAGACGTGTAACTATTGCGCACAGAGCTCGTCGTGGAAAGGGGAGACGAAGTTAAAGGCAGAGAAGTTGATGGGGGTTGATGAGGTGATTGAGGCGGCGAAACGAGCGAAAGAGGCGGGGAGTACGAGGTTTTGTATGGGGACGGCGTGGCGCGGGCCGTCGCAAGTGGGCGCGGGGCAATTTGAGCGGGTTTTGGATATGACGCAGCAAGTGAGAGATATGGGTATGGAGGTATGCGCGACGTTGGGGATGTTGACTCCGGAACAGGCGTTGAAATTGAAGGAGGCGGGATTGACGGCGTATAATCACAATTTGGATACCAGTCCCGAGTATTACGATAAAGTGACGTCTTCGCGCAAGTATGAGGATCGTTTAAACACTATTGCTGCCGTGCGTGATGCGGGTATCTCCGTCTGCTGCGGTGGTATTCTTGGTTTAGGTGAGGAGGAGAGCGATCGAGCGAGTTTGATGACGGTTTTGGCGACGTTACCTGAGCACCCGGAGAGCGTGCCCATCAACGCGTTGGTGCCCGTCGAGGGCACGCCGTTCAAAGACTTGAAGCCGCCGAGTGGATTGGACATGGTTCGCGCCATTGCCGTGGCGCGTATTTTAATGCCTGCCACCGTCGTACGCTTGAGTGCGGGTCGAGTGAACATGAGTGCGGAAACGCAAGCGTTGTGTTTTTTGGCTGGCGCGAATAGCGTCTTCACCGGCGATAAGTTGCTCACGACGCCAAACAATGAAAAGTCTGAAGACGCATTCTTGTTCGAGGAGCTCGGACTCGAAGGTCGACCGGCGTTTGTACCATATGCGGCTGGTGCGGCGTCGAGCGACGGTAGCGAGTGGAAACAACACGCGTAAAAACTGGTAATAAATACACATTGAAGAAGAATTCGTTTCTAAAATCTATATTTTACACGGCGCGCCGGCGCTCGTCTACAAACTAATACATCATGCATCCTCACACGACCCATCGCATGAGCCTAACAACGCGCCGCAATACAAACCGTAATTCTTCAAACATGAAATACGTCAGCGGTAACGTGTAATACGTCATCCTATACGCCAACGCGGCGCCCAAAATGAGCGGCAAATGCCTCGCCTCGCCGCCGGTGACGCCTTTGTAAAATTCAAGCAACGTCTCCAGCGCTTGGAACCCGTAATCCCCTAATCCAACAACTTTCGTCATCAAAACCCAACCAACCATACCTAACGCGACCACGTACGAGGATACGACCCACGATGCGAATAACATCGTGAACGCGAACGCCGCGAACGGCCAGCCGCCGCACAACCGAATGTACATGGAAAGCACCTTGAGCCGTAAATGGTACAACCCTGGAAACGTCTTCAGCGCCGCCGCGTTCGGGTACGTCGATTCCCAACGCTCACGCAGAGTGCGGCCGTATACCTCGTCTTTTAAGTGCTTATTCGTCGGCAGACAGCGAAAATTAATAATGTGGCTCTCGTTGAACGAAGTCGGCGTCGGCGTGAACGCCTCCACGCTGTGTCCCGCGGTGCCACCTTTCTCCGTCTTTTCGCGCGTCTTCTCGGAGGTTTCGCCCAGGTTCGCGCGCGCGTCTCGAAGGGACGCATTCGAACGTTCGCCGTGCGCGTCATTCGCGCGCGGTGGCGTCCCGGACGACGCGAATGAGCGCGCGAACGACGTGTGAGCTCCACTCGTGGTGACCACTGCGCGCGCGACGTCGGGACACGTTGACGGGTGCGCGGTGCGCGCGAAAGACGCGAGCGACGCATCGACGCATGCGTGCGGACGCGCAAATGCGTCGAGCGCGCGCGGGACGCAGCGGGCGACGCGCCGCGACGCGCGGTGCATGCGCGAGTGGCGTGCGTGAGACTGTGGCGTTGTGTTGCGCGTCGCGCGTCGAGAGCTACGTATGGAATTTCAACGCCTAATGATGGTCTTTACGCTTTTTATGCGCCGCCTTTGCGGGATCAAAATACAAACCTTGCGTGGAAGTGATGTTTTTCACACCCTTGGATGCGAGTATGGCTCGAACTTTTGGGTTTGGACGCTTTTGTAATCGTTGCTGCTGCGGCAGCGCGTCTGATAAGCTGGGAATGTCACACGTTGAATGGGCGGAATACTTTTTAATCCACCACGTGCGCATGGTTTCTGCATCGAGCACGTCGTTGAAATTTATGTACCAAAATGTCTCAAACGGCGTCGTGCCTTTGGCGCGTGTTTCAAAGCCTTGGCGCCCGGGAGCCCAATATCGATACGGCTTGGCCGCGTCTGGAATGAGAAACATCGGCTTGGCCTTTGCGCCGATGGATGGCGCATAATACGTCTTTCTGCACACAAAATTCGGCAACAACAGCAACCAAGGCTTGTTGGAATCTCGACAAAATTCAAGTATGCGCTTGAAATGATCGCCTGAATACGGTGGATTCGTCACGAGCACGTCGTATTCTGGAGTCGAACGCGTCGCCACTTTTTCATAAAAGTCTTCATTCTCGTTGTAGACACTCTCAAATCCCAACGCCCGCAAGTGCGCCTTCATCGAGCCTTCACAAAAGTATGGATCGTAAATTTTTAATTCACCCTTTGTGCGCTTCATGGCTTTCGCGAGGGCGAACAAAAACGGTTCAATATCCCGATACGCCTTGAACGGCGTCTCGCAGTGGTCGGCGTCGTCCACGTCTCCGAACGCCAACGCCTGCTTCGTCGACGGTGTCACCGTCGCACTCTTCACAGACAAATGTGCGAGCATTTTTGCCTGCTTTTCGCGCTTCCTCGCCGCTTTCGATCCCGGCGCGTCCACAGTGCGAACTCGCAACTCCTCCTTCACGCCGGCGGCTCCAGCCTTCATCGTCGACGTCGACGCCGACCCACCGCGATTCTTCCCCATGACGCGTCGACGACGCGTTCGCGCGCGCGTCTGTCGCGCGCCTGTCGCGCGTCCGGCGGCGCG
>JACLAB010001287.1_pt1 | contig 30642 bp, 21 predicted proteins | sample 8027921 | NCBI WGS metagenome assembly JACLAB01 (sample SAMN15725117, study PRJNA655200) | protist metagenome | isolation source: fluorescence activated cell sorting (FACS) single amplified genomes of... | place: USA: West Boothbay Harbor, Gulf of Maine | collected 2000-07-19 | reverse complement strand
TTTCACCATTAAAAAAGTTAGATCATCAACGGTTAGATCATTTCACGGGAGTTGGATCATCAAAGTTGATTTGACGGGGAAAAAGTTGGACTATCACAGTTGATTACCGTATTTTTTTTTTAAGATACAATGTAAATCTAGCGAAACCGGGATTATTTTAGAGATTTTAGGTCTGGTCTTGCTGAATGCAGTAGATATGAATAGTTGTATTCGCCAAAGCGTGCAGATTAGGCTCAATGCTTCTCCCCTGTTACATAAGAGGCATTCAAATCCAAAGCTCTGCTTGAGGGCTTTTGGAAGTGACACGAATAGCGACTACTTGAATAGCCTTTACCAGACAGCCAAGGCCAAGCTAGAGATTGTTCCAAGTGGTTTGAAGCAGTTTTACGCTGAAACAAAGGAAGTTTATAGTTGTATTCGTAAGAAAGGAAGTGGGTCAGAGTACCGGACTAGACGAGAGCACCAAATGGTGATGAAATACGGAAAAGATTTCAGTGTTGTACTAGGCACAGGTATTATATTCTGCATTCCTGGCGGTAGTCTTCTTGTCTTGATGCAATTGGGGTATCCTAAAACGATGACAACGCACTTTTGGACTGATGAACAATGGCATGACTTTCAATTAGAAAGATATAGGGCAATGATGAAACATAAAGTAGAATCAGATTTATCAGATATGATTAACCTGGGTATATATCACAATGTGATTCCTGGAATAGTGCTAAAATTGAAAAGAATCCTTCCATCTTCCATCATCAAAAATTTCGTCACCGGCAAGATAAATTTCTTGCTGGAAGACGACCATCAAATATTGAAAGAAAACTTTGAGTCCAAAGCGAAAGAGGACAATATCGATGCAATGACGCATCGAGAGCTGTGGGACATAGTAATCAACAGAGGTATAGACACGGAGATATTATCAAAAATGCACCACTTGAAAGATGTGCCTCATGAGCACTTACGGGAGAGTATTCGCGCGTGGATCAAAAGGGATAAGTGTGAGAGGAGGAAAATGCTACAATGTCAGTAGTAAACTGTTTTTAATGTAATTCTAATTGTGTGATTTAATGCAAATATACAATAGGATTCACTATTATACTTTCTAAATTATAAGCATGAATCTACATCGCTGCAATCAACAGAGAGGGAACGATGGTCATAAATACACCCAAAACACCCAAAACCGATGCAACGTATACCTTGTTGATGTCTAAATTCTTTCGGAAAGCCAACGTAAACGCGAAGGAGATTATGTTGGCGAAAAGAATGAGTCTCACGAGAAACTCCTGGGTGATAACAACTTGGTTTATGTCTAGGAAGGTGGTATCGATGACCGTACCGAGAAACATCGGAATGCCAAAGAACCAAGTGTTCCAATTATCGAAGTTATCCGTTGGAAGCAAGAAGCAGTAAATGAAAATATAATGAGCGGCACGAATGTAGATCTTGTACATTAACAAGGCGTCTGCATATTCATTAATGGCCAGTCGCGCGCTGCTATAATGAAGCATCGTTATAGTACGAGCAAACGCCTCCCTGTGGGGAGCGCTGATCTTCCACTTCATGTCGAATATATGAGACATTAATGGGGCCTGGCTGACCATCTCGACTGCCGAGAAGGCCATCACTTCTGTCACCACAATGACCGCATGGACTAGTGTATGAGAAGGAGAGACCAAGTACCAAATGGAGACCACCAGATTCAGTATGCCTAATATTCCGTGAAAGCCCACACGCATGCCTCTGTTATGATCGAATAGAAGAAACCATTCCAACGTCCCGAAATAGAATTTTGGAAGACCAGTAAAAGCTCTGAATATAAACTATATAGTTTTAGACTAGAAGCCCTTTCCAGGGTTCAAATCAAGTTCGTGGAAGAGAAATAATTGCAAGAAGGTTAGGTTGTTTCGGTTGACGTGATCAGAAGGTATTCGAAACCATTGAAATATCTAAATATAAAGTCATAGTGCTCAAAGTATGTTGTTTTCGATTCACACCGCTTCTATTCTGAGGTTGGTGGTAAAGAAGCCAAACCTGGTAGCGTCTGTGTTTCCTGCACTGCGATTTTCCACTGAGAGTGGATTCGGCACGTGGGATGGGAAGATCAACAAGCGCGTGGAAGAGAGGATCGATTTGCTGGATGTGGGGGTAACGAGCGGCAAGAATCGTGGCCAATCGCAGAATCTGGATCTGCCAAAAGCATCGCATCAAGTGAAAGATCGATTGAATCGCCCACTGATAAAGCCTGAGAAGAAGGTCATATCAAGTGCGCAAATGGGTGCTCTAGAGGCGACAGCAGAAGATCTCCGCGAAGTTCTACTCGATGCGCTGTCATCGAGTAGTTTCCACAATCTGTTCAAAGGCACTAACGATGCCTCCCAGGTAATCAACTTCCTGGAGGTGAAGCTGAATGCGGACTGCTCCCACGCCACTGTCATGTGGAGATCCCCAGTGATAGAGCAGTTCGCGAAGCTAGTGCTACAGCGCCAGGGGGAACAAAAAGCACTCAAGTTTAACAGAAGCGCTCTCAAGTACATAAACAAGAAACTGGCTGGGAGAGAGTCCCAGTTCCGATCCATCGTGATCCGGAATATGCACTTCCGACGGGTGCCCCGGATATTCTTCGAACCTGTTGATAGTGACATGGGGCTGCTTACAACAGGTATGGGCAAAGAGCGGGACATGCGGCAGGAAGTGTTGAGGAGGGAGGGGGACAATGTCGACTAGAACATCGGTACTACTTTTCACGATGGTGACTGAAGTAGTACATGACTAAAAATAAAATTGTACAAAGAATGTAAAGAGTGCACAACAAAAAAGCAATAAATTAATATAAAAATTACAGAAAACTACAAATGAATAGGATGAATTCATGGACTAACTACACTGGGGCGAAAAAGGTCTCATTGAAATCGGCAGCAGCCTCCGCGAAGACGCCGAAAATTTCCTCGTCAAGATCCTGTTCGGCCCTGGCCTCCCCCTGCTCCATTTTTTCGAAGTTGTACGTATATCCAAACCTGTTGTTTAGCGCAGCGAGGTGTGTCACCAGCGCTTCCCGGTTGAAGTACCAAATTTCGGTACGTGCGGTACCGAATATTCGGCGCGCGAATGGGTGTTCCGTCGTAGCCTCCTCCACAGCGATGATAATATTTTCCCACTTGTACAGCGCCTCTTCTATTGCTTCCACGTGTAGCTGCTCCTGTTCTGTAGGCTCGAACAGCAGCTCTTTGCGTGTGTTCTTATCCATTGCTGCCATGTTCTCATGTGCGAACCTCTGCAGCAGTTCAGCTCCGTCGTGGAGCAGCCCTTCTGTGCTCTTCTCAAGCAAAGTGACTCCTTTCAGTATATCTTTCATCTCTGAATTTTGCATCAGGGCAACTACGTCAGGCGCGGCCTCAGGCTCCCGTTGCTGCAACATGCGCAGTGTGAGGAGCTTGAAAAGCACATTGCGCTTCCTCGGAGTGGTGAGTATGTAGTGATTCTCCCTCTTGCGCCACGTTCCTGCAGCCACGCCATCTAGGTATGCCGTGTCCCACTCCTTATTTTGGCGGTACATGCGGTCTTGGCGGGACGCGTATAGATGCAACAGCTCTTCCTCGATGTCCCCCAGTAGAATCTCGAAGATGCTTCCTCTGGAACGCGCCTCCAGCCAGCAGCTGCGCACGTCTCTGATAGCTTTCTGCAGTGACAGCACGTCAGCCACCTCGGGGGGAGTGACCATGATAGTGTCACGCACTGCGATAGCTCGGTTCATAGTGATCACCCAGCGGGTCACGTTTTTTTTGAACAGCTTATTGGCTTCCACGCGATGAATAGTACGTACAGATGGCCATAGGGCATAGGGGTTCAGAGCCACCAACAAGGTGAGGAGGACTACCAGGAAGTAGCTCCCGAATGTGAAAACTACCAGCAGGATGGTCTGTCTCGAATTGACAGTGACTACGTTGGAAACTCCGAATGCATTACACACACCAAGCGAAGCGTTGCACATAAGCACGCCACACATGAGGTAGAACAAGATATTACAACTGCTAGTGCGGAAAGGCATATGCGCGCCGTTGAAGAACGCGAAACGAGACGTAAATATCATGCATGCCAGCCAGAACCAGGCGGATTGCGCGCCCTTGTGCAGGAGTCCGTGTTCCTCTAGGGATTGGTCCCCCCTGATGAATATGTAGATCGCGAGCAGCGTGGCTTTCAACACCAACATCCAGACGCGGTAATATGCCCCGGACAAGGAGTTAGAGGCGTGTATCCACATCTGGCCCTCGCTGTACTGGTTGTCCAGCCGCAGCATGGACGCGATCTCGTAAGCCTGCAGCCGCTTCTCGTGATCCGCCGGGTGCTGGTACATGATGCTGTCTCTGATGTGGGTGTAGAAGACGTACGGTAGACCCAATAAGATGGGCAAATATAATAGGGTAGAAAAGACGACGCTCAGGGTGTGAGCAGTGTCCCAGCACTCCTGGCTATGGTCGGCTGACAGTATGAACTGGCCATAACGCGTATCGAAAGTATTCATTACTTTTTCACAATAATATAGCCGCACAACTGCAATCCCCGTGGGAAGATACAGCAAATACAGGGTATAGAACAAAATAGTGGCTGCAATGGGTTTTTGTTTGTCCCATCTCTTGGCATATACGCTGAAGTAGAAGTAGTTGAACGCCGCGTACACCCCTATCAAGATAGTGGTGGTGAGTACAAAAGAGAGTGCATACCACAAATAGTCAGGCCTAGTTCCCCAGAAGCCTATCTCGATGTTATCGTTCTGTCCCATCGTAGCGCCGCCAGGTTGCCCGCTGAAAGAGTCAAAGTTGAAGTACACCCACCACTGGGTCCAGGCAACCCATGGGTACGGTATCGGCCAAGGGTTTGCTGCAATCCAGTACAAGCCCATAAGCTGCAGAAAATCCCATACTATCAACAATTTGCTGCTCCAGAATTGAAATCTCCCTTCGAGTAATAAACCTTTTCCTCTATATTTTGGTTGTAGTGAAGTGGAGTGATTAATTGCAATGTCATCTAAAAAGCGTCGAAACATTGGTGCTATTTTTAGAAAAGTGCTCAGTTCCTTGTCCTTCACACTTTTGCCGAAATAACGCGCTGGAAGAAATGACTGAGAGCGCTTGAGACTTGCGAATGCATCCTCAAATGTGCTCATTGTCATACCCCTATTAAGGCCTCCAATCATCGGTTGAACCTTGACCGAGTCCTCATTTTCATGCGGTCTCTCGTCTGAATTCGACATGATCACACAGGTCTGGTAAAAACCAACCCTTCTTGTGTAGTATAGATCGCGTGAGAGACGTCTTTGATCCAAGTTGTTTATCATTCCAACCCAATCCGCTCTGCTTCCGCCATCGCACGTTATTAAAGCGAAAGGATTAATTCTTTCGTTAAATGAAATGGATGTCTCTTATTTGAAAAACAGTCAAGGCTGTTCTATAGAGGGTCTAGATGAGTGCAACTTTGTTGAATTTTTTGCTGAATACAAGCGCAGGAAACTGGAAAGGCCGGATTTGATGATAAAGCTCGGAATGGCGGCGAGCGCAAGAGGGGGAGATGGTGTAGACCCAAACGTTTTGGATGAGGCTTTGTTTAACGCTGGAGTTGATGTTGGGGATAACCAATTAGCGCAGAAATGCTTGGCTAGATTAAAGAAGCAATTTCCTGACAGCGTTCGTGTCGGAGTTTTGGAGGGGAAATATTTGGAAAGCACAGGACAACATGTAAAAGCATTGGCTTTGTATTACAAGCTGAAGGAACAGAATATGGCATCTTTGCCTGTTATGAAACGAATAGTGTGTGTGTACAAGGCCCAAGGAAAGATTGAGGACGCCGTGGAAGCGTTACACACAATCTTGAAAACCTTCCCGAACGAACCAAGTTGTTGGTACGAGTTATCAGAGATGTACTTAAACGCTGGAGAATACGATAAAGCTGCTCATTGCTGTGAAGAACTGGTGCTTATAGACCCCAATGCTGCGATGAACCACAATAGACTAGCCGACGCCTACTACTCTCTAGGCTGCAGCAAGGGGACTGCGCTGGACGCGGACAGCCTGAAACTCGCGCGTCAGCACTACACACATTCTCTTGAGCGGGAAGGTCCTGTGCATAACCTGCATGCCTTATATGGCTTGGCCGCGGCGGCGCAGGCGCTGCAGGAGGTGGACTTACACACAGCCGCCAAGACCACCAGCAGCAGCGGGGCAGGCAAAGAAGCCAAGGTGAACGAAAAGGGCTCGGCGCACGACCGCGCAGTTAATAAAGAGTTACTATTGTATGCGAAGGAGAAATTACAGCAAGCCAAGTTGGAGTTCATATGATCAATTTGTACAATATAAAGTCATACTACTCTTTCCTACTTCCCCTTTTCCCACCTTTGGTAGTGCCGCTGGAGACATTGGAGAAATTCAGTTTGGACATATAAGCCGATCTTAAAGCTCCCATGTCGAATGTAAACTTCCTTTCGAACAGCAAAACCCGCTTCTTTGCTTGCTTATCATTATTATTATCCGCTTCGGGTACATCACCATCGGGAGACTCATCGTTATAATTCACATAGCGCGGATGATGCGATCCAAAATTATGGTTGTTTCCATCGTATTCCATCTTCCTTCCCGTCATGGCTTCGTTCTTCTTGAACATATCATTTGCGCTCCACCCCTCCTCCCCGTGCTTTATTTCATTCCCATCTGCGAAGGTGTCGTTGTTGCGCCCATCGAATTGCTTACTATCGTTGAACGGTCGCTCTCCTCCCTTTCCTTTCTGAGAAGCTTTAGTGCTCATTTTCACGTTGTTCATGGTGTTCTGATTCAAGGCACGTTGAAGAATCTTGGTGATTTTAGGGGAGGCAGGTGTGGTATTTTTCTGACCTTTCTTTGTTTTGAGCTGCTGTGAGTTGTCTTTGTCACCCTTCTTGTTCTTTTTGATCCACCGCTTCAGAGCGCCGATGAAGGGCTCCACGGCCCATGTCTTAATCGAGCCGTCCGTGAGGCTCTCCACGGTCTGGAACTGGATTCCCCCGATCTCCTTGCGCGTCCTCGTCTCGAACACTGTGCTCTCCGAGACATTGCTACCGATAAAAAGCTTCGTAAGCTTTTTCCCTTCTACCCATACTAGGTTGTCCTCCTCCTTGCAGTTTGGAGTAGGGTCGTATCCTGTCTCCTCGAATGTCTCTCTACACGCACACACTAGAGGCCCTTCGTTCTCGTTCACCTTGCCTCGAGGAAACGTCCATGTTTTGCCTCCATACGCTTGCACCATCAATATCTTCGTCATGGATGGGTTTAGTAATATACAGCCATACGAAGGAATCACAGACTTGTACGCTTGGTACCCTGCAAATAATTCATCGAACTGCTCCGTCATTCCATACAGCAAAGGACAATGTGAAAACACCTGCTTCGCGAAGATTTCAATCTTCTTAAAATGGGGCAAATGCTTGTGCTTGTCTGCAAGAAAATCTTCGTAGAACCACCAAGCCTGCTCGATCTGCATGAATAGTCTATCCACCTTACCGAGCTCAGACTCAGGCAAGTTGTATAAGAAACGCGCCTCCACATCTTCCAGCGCTTGATAAAGGGTAATGCTTTCAGCAGACATACTTAATTCGGCCTTAAACTAATATATTAGCCTTTTGTATTCGACGACCTATTGAAAAACGTGCTTTCGAGGTAGGATCTCGTCGCTCGCGGGGTTTTTTAGAATGAGATAGAATCTCTGTTATCTTGAAATAGTATAAGCTACTGAAATCGTCACAAGAAAAAGGTAGAAATATCCGAAATTAATTATACATTACTAACAAAGTGTTATCTATATCGTCTATTCATTCCTCCCCCCTCTTTCAGCCGTTCAATATATAATGAACTTTATTATCGACTTATTATTAGAATATCAGAAATTCATTTCCAATCGCAGGAGTCAATGCAGCCCGCGTCCACCCAGTAGGGCAACTTGGGGCATGCACGATATGCTCCACCCGTCTTGGCCAGCAAGTGGCTCCAAAGGTTCTGCTTCTGCCCATCAGATCCAGAGGTACTCATCTCCCTCTGCATCTCTGCCTGCGCTGCGCGGGACCTTAGCGGTGCGCCTGTCGAGGAAAGCGCAGCGTCAGTGGCTGCTGCTGCTGCTGCTGTCACGGCCTCTTCGTTCAAACTACCTTTGGCCCGCTTTTCAAGCTGGTTTATGCTGTCCAGCAACTCTTGAAGGCTCTGGTGACCGTTGGTCTCGGCAGCCCCTTCGTGGCCGTTGCTGTCACTAACATCAATAGAGGCGCTATCATCATCTCCAATTCCAGCGGCGGTATTATATCCACTCCTGCTACCGTCACCGCTTGTCTCGACTCTGTCTAACCCTAACCCATGCCCCTCCTCCTGAGGCTCCTCAGCCAGGCTGTGCATCTTGGCCGACAACTTCAACGCATCATCCGCGTGTGTGCGCAGCGGGATCCAGTACCCCTGCTCTATCTCGTCTTCCAGCTGCTGCGGATGCCACGTGCAGCACCCGACGAAGAAGTGGAACCTCTTGACCAGCGAAGGATCGTTCTCTACTAGGGAAAGCACAGTGTCTAGATCCCCCCCCGCGAATAGCTGCTGCTTGCACAGAGGCAATTCGATGCTGCCCTCTCCCGCTTCTGGTATGTCGTGCAGGTACTGTAGTCGGCGGATCATCCCCCCGAAGGATACGCGGTTCCGGCCGAAACTGTCCAAAAGGGGCGCTGGCAGGTTCTTCACAGCGGTGTCCAGGGTGTGGCTGGTGGGGCGGTTCAGCACCACCCCGTACGTGCCCTGCGTGTTGTGGTCCAGCAGTAAGATCACTGCCCTATGCAGTGGCCCCTTGACCATAGGGTGCGCCGCCAGCAGTACGCCAGGCATCAGCACGGAGCTGTGCGGGGTCACTTGCAAGGAATCATCATCCTCTTCCCCTGCCCCTTCACATGAATGTTCCTGGGGGGTCTTCTCTTTTGTTTTCTTATACTTGGTGGTACTAGCGCTAATGCTACTGCTATTATTACTATCGCTATTGCTATCGTCGTTGTCCGCCTGGTCCTTTACCACTGACCCGAAGGCCTCCATGCTCTCGTACGCCTTCCAAACCGTGCTAAGTTTCCGCAAAGCGGCAAACGCTGCGTCTACTCTTACTGTACTATCATACTTTTCATCTAGTTCAAAGTCCATTCTGCTGAATTCTTCTCTTATAACATCACTTAATGACACAGAAGTCATTGTCAACGGAGAGAATAGCTTCATCTCGTCGTGGGGAAATAAACGACGCAATAGCACGTGTTGATAATACTTCGCTGTCGAATTGTGAGACAGTTTGCCACTTACCGAAGCCTGCTTTCTGAAAAGTAGCAACTTTGAGGCCGGATTGGAATCCATGGCTTTGCCAAGGCGCAACAGGCTTCTGTATAGTGACAGCGACAACTTTTTGGATTTCAACATGATACAAATCTTATTTTATAGACATGCGTCCACTCAATCCCTGTCTGATCACCTCACTTCCTTTTAGTTTGTGAATTTTTGAGCCGATTGCCAAAACTGGATTCTTCTTTTTCGAAATTTTGTTTGTGCTCCGTACGCCATCCAGTTACAGTTTCTGCTTCTCTATTAGCCCTAATCCTATAGAGCTCTCACCGAGAAATTCTGAGGCGATATTTGGGGGTTTAAATGAGCATTGTGTTGTTCTACGGAGGCTTAATCAAAGATGAGCTGAAAGCATATGAAAATCGTTTAAAGACGAGCGAATCGGGGAAAAACGATAAGCTTTGGGACAATGAGGTAAAAGAATGGGTCAAACCCTTCAATTGGCATGATGAATGTATAAAACGATGGGAGGCATTGACCACTGCGGAGCGGAATGCGGTGAAGGTGAAAGAGCGGAGTTGGAAAGAGAGCTACGCTCCTGGTCTTCCGCCTATTGGATTCATCGCAGATTTGAATATGGTGCATGTACCGACAAAAAAACTGATGAAAATAAAAGAGGTGAAGGAGCTACAAAAGGATTTATATAAAAACATGCATACTCAGTCAGCAGAAGAGTACCTGCAACGCGAGAAGATTGTACTTCGGCATGAACAGAACAAAAATCGCCTGAAGAGAAGACATGGTCAAGATGGTGACATTACAGAAGTCATAAGCGAAAGTGAAATGAGGAAAATAAAGAAATCTCTGGACAAACAAGAGGGGGACCGAAAGAAGCACCTCAGGGAGCAGCGCAAGGTTAGTGAGAAAGAGTCAAAGTTTAGTAGAAGTAGGAGTAGTAAACAGCAACAGGAAAAGAGTGGCGGATACAGTGACGTTATAAGCAGTGAAAGCAGTGACGAGTCATCCGGTGAGGACATATAGTAATCAAGGCGAGATAGTTATCATTGTCATGTTCATGTTGTAATATTGTGTTAATCTACAATAAGAATACACTCACTGTTATAATAAATCATGCATTATGGGACAGCCTTTCCTCCCACAAGCCTTGTCCTTCCAATGAATCTGGCGAGCCCTCCTTGTCGTTGTGGCCCTGGTCTTTGGGTGGGGTTTTCATCCGAGAGGCTACAAACGGGGACTCGTTGCTGTCTCTGCTATCATAGCTCCTGTGCCCTCTGCTGCTGTGTCGAGACTTCTTTCCGCTGTCCGTCCCTCCACCCTCACTCCATGCAGCCATCTCCAGCTCCTCCAGCTTGGCGTAGTTCTGCTCCAGCGCACTCAGCGCCTTCTCAATGTTCCGCTCTGACTTCTCCGATCTGATATCCAAGTGCTGGCCCACGTGGGGCCTCTCCTCTTGAAACCCTGTGAGAGAACCCAGACTTTCCCTCCAAATGCCGGCCTGCATCATGCTGCCGTAATTAAACCCGTCCATGGAGCCCCCGGAGCTGTCTCGGCTCTTGCCGTGTCTGGGGGGACACCCAGACACGCTCTTTAACGAAGATGCATGCGATGGACCCGACCCAGGGGCGCTACCCGGAGACGTGCCAAAAACGTTCTCCGGACTCCCTACAGCAGAGCCACTGGTGGACCCTACATTCTTAAACATTAATTCTTCTCCACTACTCTCAGAGTGCATGGTCTCGTCTGGGTCTTCGTCTTCGCCGCCTTCCCACTTGGACGTCATCAGCCGCATGTCCGTCACGAAGTCTCTTAGTGCGAGGGTGTCTCTGATTAGCACGTTCTTCTCCTGCTCCCGCTTGTAGCCATCTTGCCACTCGTAGTGCGGAAAGATATAGAAGTGAGCCAAACTCGCCAACAGCATCTCTATGCAGGTCAGCAGATTCTGGATCTGGCTGGCCTGCTTGACCCCCACAAAGCCCACACTGGACATGGCCTGTATCGCCAAACCCTGCCAAAATGTCATGAACACCACCCCTTTGATGCACAAAAACTTCGGCCACGGGTTGCACCAAGTAAGCTCTTTCTCCGTGCCATGGTAGAAGTTCAGCAGACCCCAGAAGGCAACCGCGACACTGGTGTTCGATACTACCAGCACGTACAACTTGGGGCTAGTCCAGTCAATGTGGTGGCCGTCGGTGAGGGGTGGGTGGGAATCGTAGTCCTTCCCCAGACACCAGAAGATCAGGGGAACAATGGATAGAAACGGCTTGGTAAGCACGAACTGCATAGCCATGAGCTGGCACTGGAATAGCCACGCCTTGGCGATGCTAGATGGCCGGTGGTAGTCGAAACAACATGGGAACGGCGGCTTCAGGTGCAGTTTGGGCGGGGACTCCCCTTGGTCTATGGCTTCCTGTGCCGCTGCTTTCTCCTCCACAACCTGTTGCGTGAGCTTCTGCAGTAGCATGGGCAGCCCTGCGCCGTCTTCCAGGATCGCGATCAGCAGTGCGATGAATGTGTAAATCGCATACGCTTCATAGCAATCGCGGAGGGCCCCAAATATGTGCTCGTACCCTGGCAGAACGAGCGAGAGCCAAGAGGTGATGCCGTAAATTGGCACCATCCACAACACAGCCATGATTCGCTTCTGCACTTGCGGTTTGGCATAGTGCCTCAGATGCCCTGTGAGGTGCCACATGCTTATTAGACACCCCAGCAGAGTGAAGGTTCCTGCGAGCTGATACTTCAAGAAGTCATCTGCCTGTGCGAACTGCTTGTTCGTGACTTCTACGTACTGGTCTACGTTTTGCTGCAGGATATTCACGTCGCTGTGAATCTTGTCTTCTGCTACCTTAATATCGGTATTCAGCTTTTGGACAGTTTTGTCTAGAGAGTCCTCCATATAGTGGAGCTGTCGTGTGACGTTCTTCTCGATCCCGTGGATATTGTCCGTAGCGGTGTCTACGATGTCATCTACTACCAACACTGTCTGCTGTAGCTGCCGCTCCATGAAGAGCCGGGTATTGTTGATCTGCTTGAGATTGGCCTCCAGCTGGGACCGGATGCCCTTAGTGGCGTCATGCAGCCTGCTTTCCACTTCCTCAGTAGTGTCCTTCATCTCCGACTCCAGCTTGTTGTGCGTCTTCTCCAGCTTGTCCAGCACATCCGCGTTCGTGGTGCGGTTGTTCAGTCTGTTGATCACAGTGTCCATATCGCTGAACTTGATGCTGAGGGAGTCCAAAGCAGAGTCGATTTTGTGTTCTCGAGAGTCAGTCTTGTTATTGAGCGATTTCATGCTCTCGTGTAAAGAATGGACTTTGTCTTGTGTGTTATGTTGATAGAAATCCAATCGTGAGCTCAAATTTTGTATGTTTTGCATCATCAACCTTTGTTGCACGAACATGTGATAGAATCCTGCAGCAATAGCCGACAACGCAACCAGCAACGTCATGTAGAAAAAAATTCTGGGACCAGAACTGGAGGAATTTGAGTTTCCACTTGACACTGAAGAGGGTGGCATGGAATCGATCCCTATTTGTGTCCTGTAAGAGGTAACAGTTGCTTCATCATCCTTTCTCTCGTCTTGACTTTCCCCCTCTATATCTACCCCATTCTCATGCCCAGGAATGCTCTGGTAACTCTCAGCTGTCCCATCAGGGTCATGATTTGACCAAGCAGTCGACATAGTCGATTATAGTAAGAATATCACGCGTACTGCTTAGATTTGAAAATGAAAATTCGGGCCACATCTACCGAACGTCAAAAAATATAAACGTGCGAAAGTTATCTCTTTCTACAACTCTTGTTTAGGCCTACTTACAAAGAAACACGCATTTCTCGAACTAATTGTCTAAAGAATTGCTCATACTGGACCACTCGCATGCGCCATTTGATGCGTGACACAGGGGATTGAATAAAAACATGTTTGGGGGCAGAATATTTTTTCCAAAGAGGTAAATTTTTCCGTTTTCCGCAGACGTGCGATAGTTAATTAAAAGAGTGCGGTATATTGATGAAAAACGTTCAAGAAGTAAAACAGAAACGCGCAATGCTCAAAAATTGGATTTTTGTGGGTTTTACAAAATTAGCATGCCTGTAACTAAAGAAGAGGCTGTTAGGTTAAGAGGGGGTCATGAGATGAAGAAGATCTTTACCATTATTCCTTACGTGAAGGGTGCAGGGCAGAAGAGGCCGCACACGGTGCAGACACTGGATTCTATCAAGTATGGGTCCAGTGGTGTGATAACGAAGCACAACGTGTACACTTGCGAGAAATATAAAGCAAGAGATAGGGCTGTGCTTATGCAGAGGTCAACGGGTTATCCTGTGTGTGTGCCTGACTTGTCGAAAGGAGCAACTGATGAGACGGTAAAGCGGCGTACAGTGCACAAGAATATGCTAGAAATGGATAAAGAGGCGTTCCGAAAGAAGTTTTATCCTGAGTGCACAAGTGATTGGTTCAATCAAAAGCACTTAAGTAGAAACTATTTGAACACAATGCATCCTTATACTGATCTCGAAGATCGCGGAAGGAAGTACACAGAATCTCGCTTAAAAATAAAAGAGCGCGATCTAGCAGCCATGCCAACAGCAGATTTCATCCAGCCACAAGATCCTGTGCGCCCCCGTAGCACCGGCTACAGTCCCGGGCACACCCGCTCCCTGCTGGGCCTGGACTCCTTCGGGCCGCGCATGGCGGAGCGGCAGCGGCTGGCGCGTGAAGTGGGGGAGCTGCCAGATTCTCCCAATGTGGACAGAGAGAAGGCATTGATAAAGCCAGTAAGATCCACAAGTCCCGACCTGGACAGCCGCGCGTCCTCTCCCGGTAACAGCACGGTGAGCACAGTTCCAGGGAGCGCCGACAGCAGAAACGGCAGGAGGCCTAAGACCATGAGCCAACTGGACGATGCTGACATGTATCTCCCTCCCATGATGACCCGGGCGAACAACTATCGCACGAATAACCAGGAGACCGGCTCTCCGGATTTCGATAGCTTTGTCGATGTGAATGAGATGGGGGTGTCAAAGAACCAGGAAAATGGCTTCGTGCCTGTGGGGGGCGATGGGTTCGATCTGCCCACACTCACACCCCCAGCCATGGTGTTAGAGTACGGAGGGCCTATAGTCAACCCTAAAGTGCAGAGGGCGTCTACTGCAGACAGCAAAGGTCGTGTGACCATCGACGAGCGGTTGGACTTTGACGACAACATGTCTAAAGGCTCCAAGGCCAGGAGTCGCACCAGCAGCAGGGGTGGCAGCAAGCCCACTCCAGCCCCGCCTAATCCGCACACGCAGACTGGCACACTGGGCTACCATGGCCAGGCCATTGGAAAATATGAGTTGCTCATGAAGGACAGCATCGGGAGAGGTGTGGAGTGGTACCAACGATACGCTGACGGCAAAAAGAAGAAAATGGAAAGACAGCGCGCACGCACCACCCATCAGAAGAAAAGGGCAGACATGCAGAAAGACATCACCGGCGCCATCAAAGACCTCAAGGACTTCGAAGTGGCCCTCGAGTTCAGGAGGACTGCCAAACCCGGGGACCTCCCAGAGAACAATACCAAGCGGGCCAAAACTGCTGGACAGACCAAGAGGTAGTAAATATGTTACATCTTGATGATCTTGATGGCTGTTACATCACGTCTGCCTTTTAACGTTTAGAATAGAAATAGCTTGATAGCCTACTTGTAGTGTAAAGATAAATTTGTATATTATTCCTCCTCTTCACTATCCGAATCGTCCTCCTCATCCCCTGCGATGGTTACACTGCTGTCGCCGCCGTAGTACTCATTCATTCTCTTGTCCTTGCCAGTGAACGAGTTCAGTGTGTGCATGCCCTTCTTTTTGGGCCTCTTTTTCTTTCTTCCTGCACCCTGGGGACGCTTCCCATCCCCCGCTAGCGCGTCGCCGATATGCTTAACTCGCTCCTTCGCCAGGCCCAGAGATACTCCCGTCTCGCTATACTGGTTCACCGCCTGCTGCAACTCTTCCGATTCGCGAGTGAGCAATTTGCGCGGTAGTGGGAACTTGATCTCGAGCTGCTCCCAGCCCTCATGATCAGTGTTTGTGAGCAGCTTCTCCAGCGCCTCCCCAAGAGTGGATCCCTTCTGTACCCTCTTCTTGAGTTTATTGGCGCCATCTCGGAAGGACACAACTATGCCTGTATCTATGATCCCCTTGCTTTTGCTCATTCTGGCCGTATCTCTCGCCTCTTCTATCGCTCGCTCCTTTGCCTCCCTCTCCATCTTTTCTTCAGCCTTGATAGCAGCTCGCTTCAGAGCGAACTCACTATCCGTCTTCGCTCGAAACGAAGGATTTTCGTCTAGCTTCACTGCTGATTTCTTGATTTTCGCGAATTTCTTCTTGGAACTAAATTCTTGGGCCCGCTGCTGTACCATGGTAAGCACAGCAGGATTGCTGTGAATCAGCTCCACCATAGCATTTTCCTCCCCGTCTTTGGCCTCTCTCGCGCGGTACCCTGCGATCTCGAGCATTCGCACCGCCGCTGGGCATTTAGCCACCTTCTCGGAATATGCTTTCGATGCAGTGTTGATTGCCTTTTTTTTAGGGGACCGAATGTCCTTGGCTGCGTTGCCTATGTAAAGAAGGGCAGTCTTCACACCAACAGACATGCCCCCACCCTCCTCAAGCCCCCCCTCCATGTCGAGTGCTGCATCCACCATGTTCAGGATTTTTTCGCGCTTCTTGAACGTGATGGCTGCCAAGCCTGCCATGCTCGATAGTTTGCGCGTGGCCTCCCCTAGATCTTCATCGGTAATGTCCGAACGTCTGGGACCCATACCGCCGGAAACGCATCTGACCAAAAACTCCTGCATCTGGTCTTGCGGCAGCATCCCAACGAATCTATCAGTGAACTTTCCGGAATTCACTGAGAAGACTGTGGGCAGGCCTGTCACTCCTAGAGCTTGCGATATGCTTCGTTCCTCATCGGAGTTCACCTTGGCCAGTCGGAACATGCCTCCGGAGTTCATAGCTGCAAGTTCTAGCACTGGGCCTAGCTGCTTGCAGGGGCCGCACCAATCCGCATACACGTCTACCAACACTGGCACAGGGCTCTCTAGCACCAACTTCTGGAAGTTTCCGGCGTTGACTTCGAACACACAGTCTTCTTTTTTCGCGGGTGTTGGTTTCTTGTCTTCCCCAGCGCTAGCACCAGCCTTTGCAATGTCCTCTTCTCTTCTTTTCAAAGTAGGGTGGATGCTATCGAGCACCTCACGAGAGGTGTTGTGGCCCTTGCCTTGAGCCTTCCGCTGGTCCACCGTCCACTGTGCAAGCAACGCTTGGCGTGCTACCACTTCATCCCACCCGTTTTCTAGCATATCTGCCACTGCTCCTGAAAACTGAGCCTGGATGCCAGCTTCTTCCGCTTCAAGCATTTCTGAAGCTGCGGTGGCGTTTCTGCCGCATTCCATTATAGCGGACTCGGCCGCTTCAACAGACCACTTGCCTTCATCGGCCAGAACTTTTGCCTCTGCGCGAATCTCCTCCCTCTCTTCTTCGTTCCTCTCAAGCATTTCGCAAGCATGCCCTACATCTCCATGTGATTTCTGCAGATACATTTTGATGTCGTCTTCATTGTCCCAGCCTAGCTTCTTGCACTCAGCCACTTTGTCTTCGAGATCTTCAGCGTTTTGCCTCTCTTCAATATCAGCAGGGTAAGCCGCCATTTCCTTCATCTCCTCAGTACTCATAGAAGGCTTGGACTCTCCACCTTTCAATTCGCAAACGCCATCTTTACACTCTACCCCTGGAGGAGTCACTGTACCATAAGAGCCAGCTGTATCAAAGCCTCCTCGAATTAGCCAATGTTTAGACCCTTTACGGGAATAAAATGCACCATGATATGAACTCACAGCAAAAACTGATAATATTTGGATCGCCAAGACAAAAATCAATGGTAGAAAACCTTTCATCCTGTCTTTGAACACTCGTATATTTAAAACGTGCGGTAAATACCCCCAAAGACGTGCGCTGAAGTGCGATTCTGAGAAGAATTCTAAAATGGATTTGGATCCCACTATAAACACGTATACATATAAATACATACTGAATCATGAATTTTGCTGCCCGTAGTGTGACCCGTTCTGTTTTGAGGACAGGGCACAGGAATTTAGTCAACGCTAGCGGGAGAAATGCAAGCTCCTTGGTAGTGGTAGAGCACGATGGTACTGCTATTTCTCCCGGCTCTCTTGCCGCAGTAACCGCTGCGATCAAGATCGGTGGGGATGTTGATTGCTTGGTGATGGGAGATTCGATTGGAAACATGGCAAAGAAGGCGGGGGAAATCGCCGGAGTGAAAAAGGTTTTAAGCGTAGATAACAGCGCTTTATCTAAGAGTGTTGCGGAAAACGCTTCTAGCACATTAGTTGAGGTTCTCAAGGGTGCTCCATACTCTCACGTTTTTGCTGCTGCTTCCAACAATGGAAAGAACTTCCTTCCTAGAGCTGCAGCTTTGATGGATGCTTCACCTTTAACTGATATCACAGATGTAGTATCCGAAGATACCTTCCAGAGACCTATGTATGCCGGTAATGCTATTGCCACTGTGCAAATGAGCGATGCCGTTAAGTTCCTTTTGGTCCGTGCTACTGCATTCGAAAAGGCAGCAGAGACGGGTGGAAGCGGCGCAGTGGAGGAGCTCTCCATCTCAGCGGTGAACGCAGGCATGTCAGAGTTCGTGTCCGAGGACTCGAAGAAAAGCGGTCGCCCCGACCTAGGTGCAGCTAGAGTGGTAGTGAGTGGCGGCAGAGGCATGAAGAACGGTGAAAACTTCGGCATGTTGGAGGAGATGGCGGACAAATTGGGCGGGGCCGTCGGGGCCAGTAGAGCGGCTGTCGACGCAGGTTACGTTCCCAACGAGCTACAGGTTGGGCAAACTGGTAAAGTGGTCGCTCCCGATCTGTACATTGCGGTTGGCATCAGTGGCGCCATCCAGCACCTGAGCGGCATGAAGGACAGCAAGACCATCGTGGCCGTCAACAAGGACAAAGACGCCCCCATCTTCCAGGTGGCGGACTATGGTCTAGTCGACGACCTGTTCAAGGCCGTACCTGAGATGAACTCCAAGCTTTAAGCCTAGCCTCGCTCTTATGTAAGATGGCACTGCTGTCGTGTTTACCTGGTCTCATCTCGAATGCAATGAGACATACGTCAGACTAATACATTTGAGATAAGAGCGAAGATATACCTGTAACAGTAAACACGAAGTTCGCTAAACATTTTACAAATTTGTCCATACGTCAAATTTAACTCATTAAGTAAAATTAATTCACTTTCGACCGCAATAGCTCGACAAACTCACTTTTCTCACTCAGGCCCTTGGTCTGTGCCGTAAGCCCCGCACGCTTTATGGCCTCCTTGATCTCCTTAATGCTCATGGCGGAGGGGTCGCACGTCAGCGCGGGGGGGGCGGTCTCCACTCCGCCTTGCAGCGCATATCGCCCTTTCTCCTTCGGGGAGCAGTAGTCGTCGGAGTCCCACGGCCAGCCTAAATAATGGAATACGAAGTTCAGTAAGGATGTAAATGATTGAGTGAAGACATGCATACCAATCCTTAACGCACTACAGATCAAATAATTTAGTCAATAGAATCATTCACAAGATGTGAACCTCTAGGTTATTCAACAGCCACTAATAGTGCACAAGGCACTAAGGCGTGTTAGGTCGTAGAAGAGGTCTCGCCTCCGAAGAGACGAGTGATATTGGCGCAAGATGATAGGGGTAAGTCATGAGGATCGTACACTTCTCAGTGCAGTCTCCTTGACTATCCCCTCGTCCATTACTCAGGCCTCGCTCACTAGAAATCACTCAGAACACACGTAACACAAATATAATCCTTTCTATACCGCACAAACCTACCTCCGAACTGTGTCTGCTGGTAGTCGCTAAAGGCCTGTCGGATTTCGGCCTGTGTGTTCATGACAAAAGGCCCGTGTTGCGCCACCGGCTCGCCAATGGGCTTGCCCTGCAGCACCAGTATCTCAGCGTCCGCCGAGGAGTGTGTGTTCTGAATAAGCGCAGGTTGTCCGGCATTCAGCGTGACGATGGAGTGGGAGGCGAGGTCCTGCTTTCCCATCTTGAGTGCGACGCCCTCTATCCAGTAAGCCTGTCTGTTGATGGCCTGGCCGCCTGCGGCGGGGGGGAGCTCGTAGCTGCCGCCTGGCTTGATTACCAGGTGCCACACCGCGAGTTCGTTGCTCGCATCACTGGCCCAGCTATCAGGTGGGGGTGCCAGGCCTCTTTTGCCTTCCAATTCCCCTGCGAAGATAGTGACCTTTGTTAAGTTATCCTTGCTCTCGACTTTTGGGATTTCTTCAGCCCAGTGCATCACGAAGAAAGGGTCCACCATTTTGTTTTTACCTGGTAAGTTCAACCAGATCTGAAAGAATTTGGTGGGGTTAGGGGCATCGTCGTTGACTAGAGGAAACATTTCTGAGTGCTGTATGCCTTTGCCAGCAGTCATCCATTGGTTATCACCAAACCCATATCTGCCTGCATTGCCCATGCTATCTGCGTGATCAATCAAACCATCGACTGTGACTGTCAATGTCTCGAATCCCCGATGTGGGTGACCGGGAAAGCCAGGAATCTTCTCTCCGTGATACATTCTGTAGGGTGCATTGTGATCGAAGTCAGCACCATTGCCTCTACGCGGCGCTTCCATACGTCCATTGCCAGCGGGGTATGAGTCCTGGTGATACACGCAGAACAAGAACGGATCCAGTGTGGCGAAGGGTGGGGTGCTTAATTTAGCTATGTTCTGGATGCAGTTCAGCATTTCAGACATGTTTCACAACCCTCCATCTTCCATCCCAACCGCCTCCGCTCACTGCGTTCGCTTTCCCTACCGAGTTCTATGCAAAGGTTTTGAGTAAAGAATTCGAGAAAATATTGGGTGCATCATGGTCGTGGGGGGGCGAGTGGAGAGAAACATGCAAACACTTAGCTCTCCATATGAAAATCTAACGGATTGCAGTTGGGGTTTCAAGTGTGTTACCGCACGTCAACGAGAAAATGTTTCATTCGTCGGTTTGATAATAATCAAGAAATCGCGCTGGAGCGAGGCCTGCCTGGACGCTAAGTGTGCATTAATAAAGTAATTAGCAATACTGATAGATGAAGGAAGAGAATTTTGTTGCCGCCAAGTTATAAAAACTTTTTTATTACATGTTACAAATCATTTTCTTGCATACAAAAGTATGTATTGTGGTGGGTCCTGTTATTCAATAAAGCAGCGGTAGGAGTAAGTAAGGGTACTCATTGAGAAGAAAAACAAAAGAATGTGGAGATGGGACATGAATTGTAATCTCAGCATATTCGGTAGATTATCAAAAATGTGTCTTGATTGGAAAAATCATTTATATAAATCATCGATTATACAACCATGTCTCGTATCAGAAGAAAGACCCGCAAAATATTCTCCCTACCTTTCACTCGATGCCGAATATCATCTTCCTGTGGCTCGAACCAGTGGCTAAGACTACCTCGCACTCGCACTTAATCACTTACAGGGGGCGGGCAATACAACCCCTCTGCCTGCAGCTCCATCTGCAGCTGCGCCACAGTCTGCGCCGTGAGCACATCGCAGATGTCGCTCACGTGTCTGGTGAGGCTGAGCGCGTGCTGCAGAACAGACAGAGCTTTTTCCGTCCTGCCCTCTTGCAGCGCCGCCTGTGCCACATCTATGTGCGTCAGCGCGAAATGAGGGTCGATGACGGAGGCGCACGTAAGATGCTGCTTGCTGGTGGCGCTCTGGTTCAGTTGTTGGTACGTGCGGGCGGCATTGACGAAGGGGAGTGGATTGCGTAGGTCCAGGCTGTGCGCCTGGGAGAAGCAAGACAGGCTGCCCACTAGGTCTCCTGCCTGGCCTAGCACCTCTCCGTAGCACAGTAGCAGATAGAGGCTCTTTGGGTGGCTCTCACACGCCTCTCGCAGCAATCTCAGGGCGCTATCGGGTTCAGTGGGCGATTGTCGGAACATCACGACTCCCAGTAGGGAGAGGACGTTGGTTTGCAGCAGATGGAGACTCGCAGTGCTAGGTTCTGGGATGCCCTGTACGTATGCTAGATCCCCCTCCTGCAAAGAACCAGTGGGCCCAGGGCTACCCTCGGTGTTTGACTTGGCCGTGAGACCCCTCTTTGCCATGCGCATAGCCTGTTGCAGCACCTTCGCGGCCCCGTTGTAGTCCGTCTGGTGGATGGCTAGCTCCGCAAGGTGCAGATACGCGGTGGTAGCGCTGGTCGCAGCAATGGCCTCCTGCTGTGCATCCCCCCCCGTTGCTGTGGCTCCCCATCTAACACCCGTGTACTGGCTAATGCGCGCCTGGGAGGCCTCCACCGCCAGCTCCAGCACTGTCTGTGCCTCCTCCCGCTCGTCCATGTCGCACAACAGGGCCCCTAGCTTCACCGCACTGTCGATGATGCCTCTGCAGAGGACAGTGCCGCTAGCTTCGTCGGTGGTTTTGTCGTCGCTCTGTGCAGCGCTCAGCGGTGACGCGCAGAGTGATGCCCGGAGACACCTTACTGCCCCTGTGGCATCCCCTTGAAGATAAGCAGCGATGGAGCATAGGTTGAGAAGACGGGCTCTGAGTGGTAAGGAAATGACGCACTTGCTCTCTTCGCTCCCCGGATCTTCTACAGCATTCATTTCTTCGTCCTCCTCCTCACTTTCTCTGAGGCTATTATCGCTACAATCCTCCCACTCGTCCTCTCCCTCCTTCTCCTTTTCAGCTGCCCGCACATCCTCCACGTCCAGTACAGCACCGCTGAGCGGATCGAATTGGACTCCCGTCAGCTGGGATGCCTCCTCTGTGTGTAGCACCGACAGCAGTGCGCTGAACGCACGGCTGCTCGGGGCTTCTTGGCACGGGTCGAATGCTTCTCCATCTTTACCATCCAGTTTTTCTTTCTCAAACATTTCTAGGTCTTCCGTACGTCCACACACACCCTGCAGGACAGCTTCGCCTGTGATGAGTCCTGCCGCCTCAAGTCGTTCCTCGAACGCGTCTTCCGACTCCAGCTGCTCCAGCGCCACATCCGCTCCCGCTTTCTGTGCGCCGGGGCCAATACTCTTGAAAAACGCCCGACGCTTCTCTTCGTGGTACTGCTGTTGGTTGGATCTTTCCTCCTTGCAGTCAGTTGGGGCCTTTGAGTCAGACACATCTTTCTCCTGTGCTGCAAGCTCTAATAATGTGATCAGCGTGCGCAGCAAGCGGAAGGCCTGTCTGTCCTTAGTGGTGCCAGTATTGGAATCGCAGAGCCTAGCAGGGGGGGCGGGCAGCAGTTTCATCAGAGACAAATCGGAATTGAACGTGGTTTCAGGGATTTCCTCGTTGATGTCGTTGATGTCACTCATATCCGCAGCACCCTCAGATATCTTAAGACCGCTGACGTCCAGACTTTTTCTGTCCGTTGCCCCTTCACTCTTACGCTCGGGACTGCCGCTATCCCCACCTTTGCCACTGCAGGGGTAGGGAGGCGGTACATCCTCGTGCGCGAGGAAGTCAAGATTCGAAAGATGAGTCAGGTCGGTCTGAGTAGTGGAACGCCTCTGGAACCCATTAACCCCGAGGGCCGCCGCAATGGGCTCATATCCGGTCAAGTACGCCTGCACGAGCCAAGATTTGGGGACGGGCACAGGGGATTGATCTGTCCCTTCGTTTTCCTGGTTTCTCCGCTGAGCAAACAGCTGCTTGGCGCCTACTCTGCTGGCCTGTCGCGCTGCATCCTCTGCCTCTCCTGCTAGTGCAAGGTCCGAGGAGCCGCCCAGGAGGAACGCAGCCAGGGCGTCTTTGGCCGCTTCTCTCAGCAATACTGAGCCCCCCCCCGCATTCTCGCCTTTCCCAGTATGTACGTTTTGCTGCCCTTCCATAATGGCTATTTCCTGCAATTCTAGCTCGGACATTCCTAGCAACCCGTTCACCGCAGCGCGGGATGCCCTGGCCATGGCACAATACCTGTCTATTTGCAAGGCTTCGTCGCAGCACTCCAGGGCCTCCTTCAGAAGTGGGCTGTCCTTGGCCTCGTCGCTTGCTTCGTCTTGTCGGTATTGCCGCTCGTTCTGCGCTTCTGTGAACATACATACCAGATACTGCGCATGGGCTGCTAGTGATGTAGCCAGCATATGAGTAGGAATACCTTTTCCCCCCTCTGCCCCACTGTCTACTTCACGTTTTTCCTCTTCATCGGCTAGCACCCCCCTCGCCTCTTCTAGGGCAGAACTCAGCACGTCATCCGCCTCCGCGGGGTTCTGGCCGCCCGTCTGCATTTCTGCCTCGGCCTTGCGGGCAGATTGCGAAAGCCGCTCGAGGGCTTGCATATACACCTCCGCCTCAGTGAGCCCCGGTTCTTCGTCCTCTTCCATCTCATCTTCCTCCACATGTCGGCATTCAGTAGCCACTTGTAGTTGCACGGCTATGCTGACCAGAGGAGGCACCAAGGTCCCAAGCAGCATGCTTGCGCCCAGAGCGCCTTCATCCCCCTCCTCTTCCTCCTCCGATCCCGACATTGTCATACCAATGCGTGCTAGATCCAACAACGACATACCTGTTGGACTGCTACCATTACTGTTCCTAGGACGGCTATCGCGGTCACTGTGTGCCCTTATGGCGTCTGAGACATGTGGGGAAGCCCCATGCACATCCAGCAGCGCGAAGTACTGAAAAACCGTAAACTGTAAGTGCTGGACGTGCGAAAGGTGAGGTACTTCCACACTGAGACAGTTCAGCAATGCGTTCACTGTCTGCGGGGTCAGCGCCGATTTGTGCTCTGATTCTTTGTCATCAGCAGCACCTGCTGTCTCGCCCCTTTCTCCACCCTCGGCACCCCCCTTCGCACTACTACCCTTTAGTAATAGCAGGTCGGCAGGGCTGAACACGCGGTGGTTTACCTTTAGCCTCATCTTCTCCCCTTTTCCATCTTCTATTCCCTTTGCACTCTCTTTTGTGCTCAATATGCTTATGCTCCTACTGTCGTGGCTGTATTTCCGCCTCCAGAATTCAGGAGCGCGCTTTTTCACCCCCTTCTCAGGGTCTTCAAATAAGGTTTCTAGAGCTTCCATCACCCTCTTGACCAAGTAGCCAGTAATTCCGGCAGTATTCAGATCCAATTCAAAGCTACCGCTTCCATTTCGTTGTAATTTACCCAATTTCCAAGCATTTGCCACAGTGGCACTGCCCCCCCCCTGCTTCGAAATCTTCCACGAGTGAATCAGATATACGCACTGGTGTGGGCATTTCTAATATCTGCGGGGCATTAAGAATTCGTTTGATGTTGTCCGCCTCATTTCGAACGGATTTCAATACATCCTCATCTTTGTCTATCTCTAGAAAGAGATGCATGCTGCTGGCGACGCGGTCATCAGGTATGCGCTGCTTAGCATACACCGCTCTACTCACTATTTCCTCCCATTGGCGAAAGATCTTGGAGTACTCCTCTGCAGCAGCATCCTCCCCCAGCACATCACCCACTTGGACGCAGTACGGTATCCCCAAGGGAGCAACCAGCAATTGGCTCACAAACGCGATATCCTTGTAAGTCTCCAGAAACTGGTGCTTGGAAATAGCATTACTGATCCCAAAATAGCTCATATTTCTACAAAAAGTAGACCACTACCTAAGATCAATTCTTTTCGGCTATGCCTCTACCGCACGTTAATCGTTAATTTCACTTAATTCTACTAATTATCACTTATTGAGAGAGACAGAACTTTGTTATCTTGTTTTTCATTATTTGTTCGTTTAAATTACTACTACTACACATTTTCAAATAATCATTCTTATCCAAGATGGTATTTAGGCAAACCCGCCCAATAGCAGACGGTTGTAGTGATTGAAAGGGTGCTGCGAGAGGTGCACCTTGGCTATTCTTTGCACCTTGTTCCTATTAGCGACGATATTGTGCGATACCACGCCATGTGCCCTCGTTCCTGGTATCCAAGCATTTTTAACCCTAATCGGTCCCGCAGATCTAGCTGCAGCTGCTGGTGCGGACCACGCGAGCAGGGCTGTCTGCTCGGCCATATCCACGGCTTTGGCTCCGCTTAGTGCGAACTCTGTGGCGGCGTTGGCTTGACTGTGATATCCTTTCCCTGGACCGTACCTGTGTGTGTGTATCGATCATGTTGTTTAAGGGCTGGTGTTAACATGATGTCTATATGCGTTGTTCTTACAATCTGGCATGAGATAGAGCTAGAAAAGGATAGTATGTGCTGCACTTACCTGGTCTTCGAGTAAAGGTTTCTTACGCCAGAGTTGGTTCGCAAGGCACTCTTCTGCTGCAATACGCTGTTGCGGAGCTTCATTCTGGTAGGCTTCCGCTCCTTGTTCAAGGAGCCCACGATCACGTCGTCGTCAACGGCAGGAGAGGCGGCGGGCTTGGGCCGCTTGCTACAGGGAGTCCTTCCAGAAGCCATCCCAGAGGCCTTCTTAGATGCCTTCTTAGATGTCTGATGGCTTACTCCCCTGGATTCAGAGGCCTTGAACGTCTTCCTGAATACGTTCCCGCCACTGGCCAGGCGAGTCATATCTCTGGCCACATCTTTGGCCCGCTCCTGCTGACTCTTGAAAACGTGCTGTGCCGCGCGGGCGGAAATGATCTTCATCACGTCGTTGAATGACACGGCATCTGGGTTTTCTTTGGATGTGTAATTCGCACTGGTACTGTTCGATTGTACCTCCACCCCTAGCTCCTCGCTCAATTGTTTCGCCCGCTTACTCAGGTCGGCTATGTTCTGACTGGGGGAGGCTGGCTCCTGCTGCAAATATCTGGAGGTGTTAGAAGATGATGCCGCAGCCATCTCCGCGCCTACCCCGGCAGAACGTAGGGAGGGCATGAGGGCCTCCCGCTCGTACCCAGGGGAGATGTCCCTGTCTACCGCACGTCCACCCTGGGTGGGCAGATGCAGGCGGCCGCTCAGGCGGAGCACTCTGCTCTTGGCTTCCTCCTTGGCTAGAATTGTGTCTGAAATCTCATCATTCACCTCAGTCATCATGTCCATATAGCGACTGACCGTCTCGAAGCGTATTCTGTCCTGGTCCATCTCAAAGCGCAGACGCGCTGTTTCTTCTGAAGTCTTTTCGACTGCCTCTTTCAACTTCGTGTAGGCTCTGTTGTTCGCTATGGGAAATCGTTCTGATTCCTCCCTCATCTCCTCACATTTAGCTTCTGATGCATCGAACTCTTTTTGCAGCATCTCGTTCCTCCCTGCCATTCCTGTGACAGTAGCGCGCAGCTGTATCAAGTCATCTTCAAGACTAGCAAAAGCACGGCGATTGCTAGTGATGTGCATCTGGGTAGATCGAGTCTCGTTATCCTCAAGCACTATCCTCGTATCCAACTCTGCCATTTCTAGTCGGAGTTTGTTGCTTGCTTCTCTTATGTGAAACAGATGCTCACTAGCCTTCAATTTTGCCGAGCTTCGATTGGTATCTCGATTCTTTTGTGTTGATTCCAATTCGACGAGTTTGTGGCGAATATTTGTGCTCTCAACATGAAGCAGTTGCATTCCATCTTCGAGGATCTTCGCCTTGCTCTGCAATTCCCGAAATGCGACCGTCACTGAACTCGGATTCGCAAGAACCCGCGCTTGCCGGAGAATCGAGCCTGCACCACTCGCACCTAACCCGATTGGGCTCATTCCTACGCTCTTAGTCGCAATGAGATGGTCATCCTTATGACTGTCTAAGAATTCATTCATTTTATTATGATATCAGTGCACTCTGATCCAAAACGATCTTATCTTTTTTCTTCAGATAATCTATAAAACGTTTCTCATACCGCAGGTGAATTTTTTTATTACTATTGTTGACAAAAATTTCATATATATCTTATGGTTACTAATAGATCACTCTGGGATCTGACCCATGGCAGAGAACGACATGAGGCGCTGCTTCCTGGACCGGCCCTTGGAGAAGGGGGCGGGCTGGCCGTGCTCCATGTGCGTGCGCTCCTGGCGAAGCAGCTGCGCCTCAGTCCCGGCAGGCAGCTGGAACTCCTCCTTCTTCTTAGAGGAAGAAGAAGGGGGTGGAGAAGAGCTCCCGGAAGATGGGGAGGAATGCTTTCCAGAAACCCGTGTAGGGACAGGGGAAGCACGAGAACTAGGACTGCCCGATTCCGATCCGTCCTTGCTCTCAGGCTCAGCCTCTCCCAGGGTATCGGTGCTGGAAAACAGAGCGGTGGCGGTGGAACGTGATGAGAGGGATGAAGATACTGCTTTCTCTTGCTGTTTCTTTTGCTTCTGTGCTAGCACATGGTCCTCTTCGTCCAACGGAGGCGGGGGAGGGGCTTGGGCGGCCTGCTCGAGCATTTCTGTGAGAGCCGCCTTCAACAGCTCATTTTCTTCCTGGTAGCTCAGCAGTGACTGCTCCAGTTGGTCAGTGCCTGTGCGGGTCTGCTTCAGCTCTCGCTGCATGTTCGCCTCCCGGTATTCTAGGGCAGCAATACGTTTCTTGAGTTCTAGCGCTGCGGTTGCCTTGGCTTCGCAGTCTTTCGCGAGGCGGTTTCTATCATTTTTCAGCGCTACTTCAATCCTGCGCAATTCCTCTTTCTCTTTGTGCTGGCGCTTGTAAGCCATGTCTGCTTGTTCTATCTTTTCTTGTGCTTCCGCCAACTGCCTTCGAGTGGTAGTCAGATTAGAGCTGTATTGGTCTTTGAACTCGTTCCTTTTTCTAGAGGCAGCACGCATCTGATCCATCTTATCTCTCAAGTCGTTATTTTCTGTGGTTAGACTCTCTACTTCTTGTTGCATGCGCGCCAGCGCAGTCTCCATTACATCCCGGTAGATTTCATAATCTTTCAGCTCCGACTGCACTTGGTTGTATCTCTGCTTGTCTTTGGCCTTCAGGGTACTGCCGTCCTCGTGAAGCTGCTTTATGAGCACATCATACGCCAATTGCGACTGAAGTAACTGCTCATTCTTCAATTCCAGCGCCTCAGTCAGGGCCGCTATCTCCGCCGCCTTGGACGTGCGGAGGCTAGCCGTCTCCAGAGTAGTGGCTGTACCCTCTACAAAGGTGAAGTCATTTGACGCTCCCCCTGTGATGGAAGAAGAGGAGTACTTGGCGTACTGCGTTTTCTTCGGAGACCGCGAGTTGGGTGGTAGCAGTGATCGTGGGCTCGTGTTGTGGACAGCCCCCCTTTGTACTGAGGCAGGAGCAGGCTTGTTATTGTAGTGCGCATAGTCGTAGTTGCCTGCTGACGGAGTGTTGCTGCGAAAGGATGCACTGCCGTTGATAGGGGCCTGTTGTCGCGAGGGAGAAGGGGACCTACTGCGCTCTATGCTTTGATTTCTTCTGGATGAGCTTTTCAGACTGCTGCCGGTGACTCCCACGCCGCTGCTGCATGCCATGGCCACCCCTTGGCCCAGCTGCAGCCACTGGTGGCAAGAACCCAGCGATGTGTGGTCCTTGGGGGCTATCATTATTAATAGTGAAGCTTCTTGTTTACCACGAAGCACATCCCGGAGCATTAACGTGAGCTTTGACTTCTGATACGGGAAGTGAATCGGCGACTCAGGACTCCCACTCATCCCCCCTGCCCTGCTCTCTAACCACTGCAACCGCTCCCGCAAAGCATCTACCCAGGGATACCTCTGCTGCTCCTCCATACCTCCCAGCAACAGGAAGGAGATCTTACCCATGCCTCCGCTTTCGTTCGTGTTGCGGATGCTCTTGGGGATCCCCGTGTACTTTGTCTTCTCTGAGGATATGGCCAGTTGGATCACGCTGTGACTGGTCCCCTTGCTATGGTCTGCCTCTTGGGATATGCGCTGCACGTGGGAGATCACAGCGTCTACGTCGCTAGCGGAAGACAGCTCCACCTCCCACAGCCCTGGCACACTGGTGCCCCTACCCGTGTCCAGCTCTCGCACTACGAGCTCTTCTACTGCTTGGCTTGATTGGGACTGGTTTTCGGCGTCTTTTTTTACATCGGTGTTTGGAGGAAGATAGAAGTAAGTGTAAAATCATTTGTATGCTGTAATGATGATACTGAAGGTATTATAGAGCTCTGTGACTCCCCGCACGTACCTGTGGCACCATCCGAAGCCGCCTTCAACACATCTGTGATTTCATCCTCTTCCTGGCAGTCTATCTTGTACCACGAAAGGGTGACGGCACCTTCCCTCTTTCCGTTAACCGAGATGGAGTTCAGCAATTGTTGTGCAGCTTGTGCTAGCATGCCCCGCGCTTGCATCGTAGAGAGCAAATAATTGGTCATGTCGAGCGAGGCTGGACCTCCGAATATGGCCATAGTGTTCTGACCATTGCTCGTTTTCTGCACCAAAGGAGAGATCATGCTGTATGACGTCAAGCCAAAGTCCTCCCTATCTACATACACTCTGTCGAACTCAAAGCTGTCACAAGCCGCTGACAACGAATCCATGCACATAACCATTTTTTCAACAGGCTTGCCACATATCTGGTTCTGCGCCAGTGGGTTCTAAAGTCCCAGGAAAAAGGTAATCAAATATTCAGAATAGAAGATGAAAATTTGGTCATGAGTTGGAAAAGGAGCTATCAATACGACAACCATTTAGATCTTAGCGTCTCACTACACTCTTTCACTATTATTACTATTCCGGCCTAGAACCACCCACACTTACCTTAAACAGAAAGCAGCCGCTCTGAAACCGGGTTGAAGCTCCCTCTTCTTTACGTCCAACCAAATTTCGCTTCATTTTATGCAGCACAACTGTCCAATTTTGATCATCTAGATCTGAGCCAAAATATTTCACCTCGTACCGGTTGCCGGTTCGCACGTTCGTGGACGTGCTATAGTACCTCAATATGTCCTCTGAGATTGAATTTCCTTACCGTGTCTCTTATAGCTATTTTAGTGAGGCGACAGTTTACAAATTTTCAAAGAAGTGCTTGATGTTTTGATTTAAGGATAGCAATGTCCGATTCGACCCCGTTCACATGCCCAATTTGCTTTGATGACTACGATGGGCACGAAGCAACCCCATCCACTCTTCCTTGCGGGCACACATGCTGCATCACCCACCTTCACCTACTGAATGGGAGATGCTATCAGTGCAGACAGGAATTTAATCCGGATAAATGCCACATATCGTACGCTCTGCGGGACGGGAGCATCCTTTACTGGGCGATGAGAGACAGTTTGGTGCTGGGTGAAAAGTCCGGCTCGGCAATGGCTGGAAAAATTGATCCAATTTCTGTGTTATCCAGTGTCCAGAAGTTTGTTCCGATTGAGAGGTTCCAGCTGACTTCCGAAGTTCCCTCTGGAGGACTGAGGGTGCGCAAGATGCCAGGTATTTGAACTGAAGCTCA
>JACLAB010003521.1_pt1 | contig 30666 bp, 17 predicted proteins | sample 8027921 | NCBI WGS metagenome assembly JACLAB01 (sample SAMN15725117, study PRJNA655200) | protist metagenome | isolation source: fluorescence activated cell sorting (FACS) single amplified genomes of... | place: USA: West Boothbay Harbor, Gulf of Maine | collected 2000-07-19 | reverse complement strand
CGCCGGCGGAGGAAGTCACCGCGTGTTCGTGCGACTTGTCCCGGAGGATGATTAATGCCTTTTGTTTGGATGCGATGCGTTCGTCGTAGACGAGTTCGACCTCGGAAGGTCGAGTGACGACGTCGGAGGCACCGACGATGAGTAGCGATGGTATTTCAACGTCTTTGACGTTTACGAAACCGTTGAAAGGGGCCAAAGCTACGAGAGCGGAGAAGAGGTATTTTTTTTTCGATGCATCTTCTTCTTCTTCTTCTCGTCGGAAAAAGAAACCACCTCGTCGCGCTCTCTGGGGTGCTTCTTCTTCTTCTGAGGCTGCTCGTATAGCGCTCCCACCACCCATGGAGTATCCGACCACGGCGATTTCCGACTTCACGACTCGCGCTCCAAACTTTTCGCACGGTTGGTGGCGAATCAAAGCTCGAGCTGCTTTAATCAAATTCGCCGCTCCTTCGTCGTTTACTACGCCAGGAACGTTTGAAGTGATCGGTTCCTCCGGGCAAACGAAAACAAATCCATGCGATGCCGCGAGCTTGGGAAAATGGTCCAAATAATTCTGTCCGCCGGTCGTGCACGAAGCGCCAAAACCGGGCGCGTACACCATCGCCGGAACAACAACAACATCATCAGATGATTCTGCTCCTCCTTCGTCGTCACTTCTCGCTACCACTGGACAGGCGACGAGCGCGTCCGTTCTGTCTCTGCCTCGTCCGTACCGCGCTCGTACTATCTCGACTCCGTTTCTTGACGTATTTTCCATCCCAAACCTCGTTTGCAAAATCTCGTACGAGTCGCTTTTATTCGCTGAAACGAAGACCATCGTCGAGAAAGCAACAACAACAACAGCAACAAGAAACTGTGTCGTTGTTTCTTTCATCTTGATCGTCGTCGTCATCGTCATCAAAGCAGATATGAAAAGAGTAAAAAGAGTCTAGTATTTTTTGTATCTCTTTTTCCCTCGTTGTTTTTTTCTCTCTCTTAGAGAAACCTCGTTCTCCTCAACGCGACGCAGAAGAAGTACACGGTCGCCGCGATTATCGCGAGGAGTAAGTGCGACATTATTGCGATTTGAAAGGTGGTAATTGGTGGTTTGCACTCTTTTTGTGGTGCTCGTGTGTGTCTTATTACTCCGAGACTCTCTCCTTTATATCTCTTCTTTTATGAAGAAAAACGGCTCTTGGTATTTTTGAGTCAAAACACAACATCATTTCGCTCGCATTGGCCAACTTTGAAGACATCTCGAGATATCAATTCGAACGAGACCCGCGAAGAAAACGACATCAATCGAAGAATCTTTTCCGTGCGCATCACTCTTTTGCGCGTCTCGTTTCTTTTTATTCACCTCTGTGTGCATCTAGAGAGCGTCAAAGACGGTCAATTCTCGCATTTTCTCTTGTTTTTTTTGTTCGTTTTGGGAAAAATGCGTTCACTGGCGGCGGCGAATTTCCATATCTAAAGACGTCAAACACAACGCGCGCTTATATTACGATCGGGATAGCATACGCACACATATTCGAGAGAAGGAGACAGACGATCTGAGAGTGATAACAACTGTAATAACAAAAGAATGTTTGGAAATAATACCGACGATACGAACGCGACGATGGTGCGCCGCGCACAACCTGGACTGGTGTTGTGTTGCTTGTGTGCGACCAGCATCTCTCCAAACCCGACCGGCATGTGCGTCGAGTGCATCAAAACGAGAGTGGATATTACCGAGGGGATACAAAAGCAGTGTTCGGTGATTCATTGCAACCAGTGCGCGAGGTATTTGCAACCACCGAAGCATTGGATACGGGCGGATTTAGAGAGCAAAGAGTTGTTGACGTTTTGCATCAAAAGAGTGAAAGGATTGAATAAAGTGAAGCTGGTGGACGCCGGGTTCGTGTGGACCGAGCCGCACTCGAAACGGTTAAAGACAAAGTTGACGGTACAAAAAGAGGTGCTCAATGGCGCTATTTTGCAGCAAAGTTTTGTGGTGGAATACGTGGTGGAGTGGAACATGTGCGACGCGTGCGCGAGAGCGGCGGCGAACGCGGATCAGTGGCAAGCGTGCGTGCAAGTAAGACAGAAAGTGGAACATAAGAGGACGTTTTTGTTCTTGGAACAGTTGATTTTGAAACACTCGATGGAGGTGAACGCGATTGGGGTGAAATCGCAACCGGACGGGTTGGATTTTTATTACGGGCACAGGAGTCACGGATTGAAAATGGTAGATTTTATCGGGTCGGTGTTACCTATTCGGAGCAGGAACGATAAGCAGTTAGTTTCGCACGACGCGAACGATAACACGTATAATTATAGGTTCACACTGATGGTAGAAATCGTACCGATGTGTCGCGAGGATTTAGTGTGCTTGCCACCAAAAACGAGCAAGAGTTTTGGAGGGATCGGGCCGGTGGTTTTGTGCACGAGAGTTGGGAGCAGCATGCAGTTCACGGAAACGCATACGTTGAGACGCGTTTGGTTGAATAGCGAACAGTACTGGCGATATCCTTTCGTGGCCGTGGCAAATTCCAAGCAGTTGTGCGAGTACATCGTTTTAGATTTAGAGATTGTAAATGGGAACGAGTGGGAACAAAACGGCGGCGACGACGGACTCGGGGAAAACCGGTCGCAATTATTCAACGGGTCTCAGTTCGGAGGCAACGCGAGCACGATTGGTGGTAAACAACGAAGAGCGAATAGGAAAAACTTGCTCGCCGACGTCACGGTGGCAAGATCGAGGGATTTCGGGACGAACGACATCACTTTTTTCACTCGAACACATTTAGGTTCGGTGTTGAAAGTTGGCGATACCGCGTTGGGGTACGATTTGACCAACGTGCAAATCTCGGACGAGTCTTTCGATTCATACGTGGAAAAAGTAGGCGAGTCGAGGATACCGGATGTCGTTTTGGTCAAGAAGTCGTACGCCGAGAAGCGAAAGAAACGACGAGACCGAGGATATCGCAGAGCCTGGGAACTCAAAAGAATGGACATTAACGAAGAAGAGGAAACGAACAAGAAGGACGACGCGGAAAAGAGAATGCAAGACGAGGAGTTGTTTATGCAAGAGTTGGAGGAAGATTTCGAAGGCCGCGCGCAAATCAACGTGTACAAGAAGAAAAACGAGGATTTAGACGCGGTTATTCGAGCGAATCAAAACGCGTTGGCGAACGAAACGGACGACGAGGACGACGACGAGGACGACGACGAGAACGACGAGATTCCCGAAATTAAGTTGGAGGAGTTGTTGGACGATATGAAGTTGAGCGACGTGGAAGAAGAAGAAGAAGAAGAAGAAGAAGAGATGGAAATGGAGATTCATTAATTACATGTGTAATGTGTACAATTTTGCTGCTTTTTTTGTTATTGTTGTTGTTGGTTCTCGCAGTTTCTTCCTCTAAATGAAATCGAATTCCCCCGAGGCAGCGGCAGCCAGTTCTTCTTCTTCTATAATTGTATCGTCGTAATCCTCGTCGTAATCCTCCTCGTCGTAATCCTCGTCGTACTCTTCTTCTTCTTCTTCTTCTCCTTCTTCTTCAGAGGACGAATACTCTTCGCCTTCAAACGCGCCGCCGAGTCCTCCGAGCGACGGTCCGTGGTTCCCGTACCAAACGTGGCTCCCGTGCACGTTCGATAAATCTCGTTCAAATGTACGCATGATGGACCCTGGCATTCGCTCGTGCGCGACGTACTCGACGTCGACGATAGATCTCGAGGACGGCTTTTCATTCATGTTGCCGTCGCCGTCGTCTTCTTTGTCGTCATCGTACAAGCCGGAAATATTCGATCCGTTTTCAAACTCGATGCGTCGGCCGCCGTTCATTTCAACGAGTTCTTCTAAAGCCGATTTGCGACTCGAGCCGCCGCCGGGCCCGTGATGAGAATGAAAATTATCCAGAATCCCATGGTGAGTTTGATTCATTTGCGCGTGCGTAAGAAATCTATCCACCTCGTCCTTTGAATCGCAAAAGCCTTCTTCGATGAGCAAGTCGAGAGTTTCCAACTCTCTCGCCAAGTTATCGAGCGTGTGGTGTAACACAAATTCTCTGAGCGGCACGTCTAACATGTGTATGCGAGCGTACCGAGACTCGATCGCGTTTTCAATCTTTTCTTCTTTCGTGAGTCTGCGAGGTTTTGGCGCCGCTTTCTTCGCTTTCTTTGCCTTCGTTGACGCTCTCGTTCTTCTTTTACCGTCGTCGACGTCGTCGTCTTCATCCCCTTCTCGTTCTTCAACATTTTCTGACAGCTCGCGAGCTTCGTCTGAACTGACGTAATCGCCGTCTAATTCCGATTCCGATTTTTCTTCTTCTTCTTCTTCTTTTTCGTCGTCGTCGTCTTCGAGATCTTCGTCTTCGTCTGATGAGACGCTAATCGCCAACCGCTTCTCCAACTTGACGACGTACTCTTCGTGCATGAGATGCTTAAAAATCTTGAGCGCTCGGGCGAAATCTTCTCTCTTCTCTCGCGGGACTTGTACCCATCCCGCCGTGCCCTGTTGAAACCTTCTCGAACTCCTCAAGAGAGACTGATCCACGCCTTCTCTCCCGCACGTTTCCGACCACTCAATCTCTGGAATCAACGACTTTCCATCCGCGCCTTGTTTCTTAATTTTTCTCATCTGCGGACCAAACCAATCCCAACCGCAGGACTTGTTCAACACCGCGAACATGATTTCCGGCGGCAAAATCGAAAGCGCGCACTCCTCGTCCAACTGATTACCTTTAATCAACTCTTTCACGGCTTGTTTATACCCAATGGGGAACAAACGGTGATTGACTTCCGACCACAACATCCACCTCACGGCGTACCCGAGTTTGCCGACAAACTGTCGACCTCTTCTCAAGGAAATCCCACCCCACGGCGCGGATCGACCAAACGGCTTGAAACTCAAATGCGCCACGCCGGGATGTATAATCACTCTCCCGTCTCTCTTCGCCCTCGGTCTCAACTCGGCCACGTTATCGTACACGATCCCTTGGTCTCCTCTTTCCGCGGAATGGATGTAAATTCCAACCCTTCTCCCTCTTTCCACTCGTATCGGTTCATCGAGCGTCAACTCGACCAATTTTCTCCTGCTCGGCGCTAACTCGTCCTCGAACACTTTTTTCCACAACTGCTGACGATGGTACCCTCCGTTCGTGGTGTATCGATCCACCACGCCGTATTCTCTTTCTTCCTCCTCGTCCAAATATTCCGAAGACGGATGCGTTCCATTTTCGTCAGTTATACGTCTCTGGCTTGCGACGTCAAACTCGGTAAACACCGTTTTCTCCTCGCCCGTTTCCTCGTCTCGCACTGTTCTCTCGCTTTCGCGCTTCCAAAACTTCTTCTCCTTTTCGCCCGTGTCCGACGTCCAGACGGTCATTTTCCCTAAATTGCCTCGCACAAAAACCGAGTGAATTTCGACGTATTGTAACGGTAAAGACGTCGACGCTTCCACGTCGAAGAATATGCCTGTTTATTTTAGTGATATCAAAATAGTAGTGTTAGTATTCGAGAGAGAGAGAGAGAGTAAGAAGTGAATGGTTTTAAAGCGCATTCGTATTCGTCTTTTAAGGGTTCGTTGTTCTCTCGTCGTCATCATCCAATGTGTGTGTCTCCCGACAAATGATGTAAAAAACAAACAAACAACTTCTCTCTTACCGTTAAACGTGTGATCCTCTCTGTCTTCCGTGGTGAGCTCCATCTGTTGGTAGTCTAAATTCTCCGCCAGTAAACGACGCGGGCCGTTTAAGTTATTATTTTCATCGTCGTCTCCTCCGAAGATGTGCTCGTGCACTTGGGAGGAGAGGATTTCGTTCATATCTCTCTCTTTTTTTACGTACTCTCGCGGAGTGGTAGAGAAAAGTCGCGTTAAAACAATAATGACGTAAGACGAATAAAAGCGCTTTGATGTTTTTGCGCCAAAAAATTTTCGCCAGAGCGAATTAATAATGAAAGCGTTCAAAAAGTACAGAGCGCCCTGAGATTTCACCATCCTTAATAAGACGTCTAAGACAAAAAAGGCCGAGGGACGAGTAAAAAAAAATCTCACAAATAAGTTTCTTTCAAAGACTCCCTTCTTTCTTTCAAATCTGTGTCGTGTATATCACAGTATACGCGCGAGACAGAGCGACCAAAAAAAACCTCAAAACCTCGAGACAGAGCGCGCGAAAAGAAGCAACAACGAGCGGAGACATTTTTGTGGTCGAAGAAGAGAGACGCGAGTTTAAGCGAGTTTTGAGATGTTTTAGCGCGTAAAGTTTGAATTACTCTTTCTTCGACATCTTCATCATCTTCCCGTGCTCTAAAATCCAATCGAGAAAGGTCACCTTTCTCATCGCGAAGGAGAAGAAGAAGACAAAAAAAGAGTTTGAGACGAGAAAATGATGAAGCGAAAGAGTAATAATAACGGTGGTGGAAAAAGAAGGAACAACAAAAAGCGCTCGAAGAAGTCGAACGTGTTGGTGTTTATTTTATCGATTACGATTTTCTATCGCTTAGTAGTCGTCCAAAGAGGAGTTGGGAGGAGTTTTATGACGAAACATTCGAGAAAAGAGCAACTTCAAAGTCAGTTTGAATACGACCCGTTCGCGAAAGACGTGGATAGTTACGGGGTAAATGTTGAGGATGTGGACGCGCCGTTGGCGCCGGAGTCGCAGACGAGCTCGACGTCAGACGCGAGCGTTTTAGCGGCTTTGGCGAACGCGAGTTCTTCTTCGTACGTTCCGAAACAAACGAAAGAGAGAGCGTTTTATGGAGAACGCAGAGATGTTTTCGGTCACGCGAGTTGGCAACCGGTGCAAGCGAGACTGGTCGACTACGCGGGGGCGACGATTAGCGTGGAAGGAAAATTCGCGAGACGGTCGTTCGCGAGAGCTTTTGCCGCGAATAATAATAATAATAATAATAATAATAATAATAATAATAACAACAACAACGGAGATAATGATAACAGTAATAACGAGTTAGCGTCCGATTTAGGCGTTCGAGGGCCGCGACTAAAACGTCCCACGCACAAAGCGTGGATCTCCCCCATCGCGAACAACACTTTAAAATACAAACACATGGCCACCATCGCGCGACTCGGATCTGTGGACTCACCCAACGCTCGATTTGTCGTCGCGTGGCAAGGCGCGGAAGACAACGAAGGTTCTCTCACGCAAAGAATCTACCACGCGTTTTCGAAATCCTCAACCGGCGAGAAGTGGGGTCCGGAATTTAAAATCCCCGCCATTGAAAACGGCAACGCGCAGTGGTCGCCGGTGCTGCACGTGGACGAAGACAACAACGAGATTTTCTTATTTTACAGCGAAAGTCGAGAATGCATTCGAATAGCACCTCAGGAAGGGGATTTTAACCCATCCGGCGTACAAAACGACAGGCAATTACCGGGAGGTGACATCATGATGACGTCGTTGAAAGTGCCGACGTTTGAAAATTACGAGTGGTTGAAATCGGTTCGATGGGCGCCGCCGAAAAAGATTTTCAGGCAAGGCGATGTCGGCAAAGGCGTCGGGCCAATTCCGAAAGTCATCGCCAATCCCATGATTGTGTTGCGTTCTGGAGTGTGGTTGCTCCCGTATTGGCGAGAACCGCACGACGCGCCGCCGTGTTCGAACTTGTTGTTAACGAAGGGCAACGCCGGAGTCTTGAGGTCGAGAGATAACGGTAAGACGTGGAAAGCGTACGGGAAGTTGGACCACCCCAGGACGTGGTTGATTGAAAACACGTTGAGCGAAAGAGACGATGGGTCGGTTTTGATGCTATTCAGAACGAAAATTGGCGTTTTGTATGCCTCGGCTTCGTACGACGAAGGCATCACGTGGACGCCCCCGGAATCGACGGCGATACCAAACCCAGATTCGAAAATCGTTTTAACTCGATTGCACTCGGGAGCCTTAGCGATGGTTCTAAACGCCCACGGAAAACTGAAAGGTCAGAAACGGCACGCGCGGACGTTTCTCGACGTTGCAGTTTCCGGCGACGGCGGCGCGACGTGGCGAAGGATCGCGAGATTGGAAGACGAGTCGCAATCGCCGCTGGTAAGAAGTCACTATCCAACCGCGATTGAGGCGTTTCGAGAAGGCGGGACGCGGTTGTTGATCACTTACAGCAAATTTTATTTCGGTTTAGGTGGATTAGACCAAGCGATCCAGGAGCAACGCCCGATGGGGATTCGACTGCAATCCATCAGTTTGAAATAAGAATAGTTCTAGAATAGTACGAACTGTAATAGTAATAGTTTAATAGTAGTAGCCGAAAATACGTATTTAAATGTATGATTATATCATATATATTAGTACCAGGTAGTCTTAAAACCATAGTATTATTATTACGTTTTTAATCTAAGCTCGGATCTTCGGCGATAATCTTCTCGATGGACGCGACGTCTTCCGGCTCGTCCACGCCGTGCGCGCAGTGATTCACGCGAATAACTTTAATCTTATACCCGTTCTCAATCACCTTCAATTGCTCCAAATCTTCTTGCATTTGCATCGGCGTCGCCGGCATTTTCGGGAACAGTTTCAAAAACTCTCTATCGTAACACTGCAAACCTAAATGTAACCAATAATCGAACGATGTATCCACCTCGCCTTTCTTGTTGTTCGGGAGCATACCTCTGGAGAAGTAAATCGCGTACCCGTTCACATCGGTAATGCACTTCACTCTCCCTTGCATTTTCACTTCCTCGTGTTTCAACGGCGTCACCGGCGTGGAATACACGCACTCTCTCGGCGCGTTCTTCAACGCCAATACGACTTCATCGATAATCTCCGGTTCGATCAACGGTTCGTCGCCTTGGATGTTGACGACGATATCGTACTCCCCCGCGGTTCTCTCGCAGGCTTGCGCGCACCGTTCCGTCCCGTTCGGGATCGCTTCGTCCGTCATGACCACGTCCCCGCCAGCTTTCACGATCGCGTCTCGAATTCGTTCGTCGTCTGTGGCGACCACCAGTGCGTCCAACTGCGTCGCTTTCTTCGCTTGGAGATACGTTCGAACGATCATCGGTTTCCCAGCAATCATAACGAGCGGCTTCCCCGGGAATCGTGTGCTCGCGTATCGGGCGGGAATGACGCCGAGAACTTTCGTTCGCTTCTTTTCCTCTTGCTTTTCCTCTTTTGGCGCCTTCTCGGCTTCAGCAGCGTTGGTTTCCGCGTCGTTTACGTCCTCTTTCGTGATTTCAATCGCCGCGTTGCCGGTGCGCTTTGAATCGAATTTCTTTCCAGTGATGCCTTCTTGGTGCTTCTGGAACCCAAAGATACCCGCGAGTGCACCCAACGCAAACGCGAGTATCGATTTCATGTTAATATCGTGTCCTCTTTGTCCTCTTTCTGTGCGTGCAAGTGGTGGTTTTCGCGGGGTAAATAGTGAGGTTTTTTGTTCAATTTTCCCTTGAAAGCAAACTATTAATAAGGAAGACGAAGCGACGAAACGCTTTAGACATGACGATGACGACGGGTGCTTTGAGACGATGAGAAGTATTAGTATACGATGCAGAGAGTTATACATATAGTGCACGCGCAAAAGGTGGTATTTCTGCATCGTCGTGAGTATCTTTGTTGTTGTCCTTTCTTTTCGTAGCGTTCGTTTACACAAGTCGCTCCTTTCGTCGCGAGCGGTGTGCGGAGTACGCGCTCGAACATGTTCGAGTATATAACATGTTAACAGAAGAGCGCGGAAACGGCCGCTAATACTGCGAACCCTGTCGCGAATGGAGCGCTCTTTTTCGCGGAGGAAGTGGTCGTCGTCGTCGTGGCCGGTCTCGATCCGGCGAGGGAGGTTACCTTCAACGTCATGTTTTCTTCGCAATGAGTTCCAACTCTGCAACTTAAATAATGCGTTCCCACGGGAACGCTTCCGGCCAATGCGGACCAGTTTGAGTCTGCTTCCGGTGCCATTTGTGATTCACCGCCCGCGCATCCAGCGGCGTCGTGGAGCCACACGTCGTGCGTTCCAGTCCATTGAATTTTTAACGCTTCGTCGCTGTACAGATCGATCTCTTGCGCTTCTTTTTTCCAAGTGATCACTTGATCCGCGGCGGAAACGAAGAACGCGTTCATAAAGGAGAGCAGCAAAAAGCAGATTAAGAATGCGTTGTTGTTGTTCTTCATCATTTTGACTTGACTTTGGAACGGGACTTTATGTGTTTAGTATATACCATGCGCAGGAGTTTGCGAGATTTATGACGTTATCTCCCAAAGGTCAATATATTAAGCTTGACCTGCTGAGTCACATACGTCGGCGACTCAGCAAAAGCTTTTAGTAGAACCGGCCAAAAGCGACGGCGGCAATAATAAAAATAACAACAACAACAACAACAACAACAACAGATGATGACTTTAAGGGGGATGCGTAGTAGTAATAACGATGGTACACTTATACTTGATCTTGAGATGGAAATATGAATTTCCGTTTTGTTTTGTTTTCAGTCGTAGAGCAGCGCTTCGGAACGAACGTTCGTTCGGAAGTACACGCAATCAGACCATCATCATCAGAATAATGATTTTAATGTGTTCTTGTTGGTTTTGTTTTCAGTCGTATACGATGAGCAGTTCTTCGGAACGAGTTCGAGTCGTTCGGAAGTACGCGCAATATCAGACATCTCTTTTTGTTTTGTTTTTGTTTTTTCCGTTGAATTTTAATTCAATTAATTAAGCGGAAGTAAACTTCGTCACCGCCTTGGTCCCTTCCGACACCGCGTGCTTGGCCAATTCGCCCGGCAAGATCAATCTCACGGACGTTTGGATTTCTCTGCTCGTCACCGTGGGTTTCTTGTTGTACCTCGCCAATTTCGCGGCTTCCGTCGCGATCTTTTCGAAGATGTCGTTGATGAACGAGTTCATGATGCTCATCGCCTTGCTGGAAATCCCGGTGTCCGGATGGACTTGCTTCAAGACTTTGTAGATGTAAATCTTGTACGTTTCGACCTTCTTTTTCGAGGACTTCTTGGCGCCGCCTTTGACGGTCTTCTTCGCTGGTTTCTTGCCGGCCATTTTTGTTATATGTATGTGTGTGTGTGTGTTTACTAATGGCGTCGTAGTGGAAGGAATGGTCGAGAAACGAGGGTCGAAATTTTTGAATTGTTTGCGTTTGCGTTGGTTTTTTCTAGATTCCGGACAATTAAATTCTTATTGTTGAAAAAAAGCAGAATCGAACGGATCGCAACGTCTCGTGTGCTCAATCAATGGGCCCGAAAAGTGTCTCGCGTGATCAGAAGTGTTGTTATTCGTCGAATGAGAGCTTTTTATACCTTTTAATGCGGTATTGATCACTCGAGACTAAGAATACTGCGTTGAACTCTAAATAAGGGTTCGAAAGATGCATGGAGTGGTGCGACTCTTTTTCATTTCCCTCCGGAGAGGCGCATTTTCCTCATTTTAAACAAACAACAACACACACACGAAAATGTCTGGACGTGGTAAAGGAAAATCCTCCAAGAAAGCCGTCTCGCGATCCGCGAAGGCTGGTTTGCAATTCCCGGTTGGCCGTATCGCGAGGTAATTCATGTGTATCGTTTACATTTTATTACATTATTCGATGATGATGATGACGAGAGCGCGATGTGGATGAATTGGAAATGTTGGAATCGTCCGTTCCTCGAATAAGAATTTGAAATTACAAGCGCTGACCTTTAAACTCTTCTCTCTCTGATAAAGATACCTCAAGGTTGGCAAATTCGCCACCCGCGTCGGCGCCGGCGCCCCGGTCTACTTAGCCGCGGTGTTGGAATACTTAGCGGCGGAAGTTCTCGAACTCGCCGGGAACGCTTCCAGAGACAACAAAAAGTCCAGAATCGTACCGAGACACATCCAACTGGCCATCCGAAACGACGAGGAATTGTCCAAGTTGTTAGGGACGGTCACGATCGCCTCCGGTGGGGTCTTACCGAACATCCACTCGGTCTTGTTGCCGAAGAAAGGCAAGAAGTCTGGCTCCGTGTCCCAAGAATATTAAATTTAATATTCGAAACGCGCGCGCGGAATAACGGGTAAAACAAACAAAAACTCTGGTGAATATCTTCACCAACCACGATACTCTCTGATTGATAAGATCTCTATTATTATTATTATTACACATTATTTACTCGCAAAGTCTAACGGGAACGCCGTTCGGACTAGAAACTCTACTTTCTTGTGCCTCCTCGCGCTGGCCATGCCTAAAAATTCCAATTCTGAGCAGGCTCGCGTGAAACGCGCTTGCAACGCCCAGACTTTACGCTTGTCCAAACCGAACGTGTGTTTCTGCTTTTTCTTAGAATTCGTCGGAGGGGGAGGAGGTGCTTCAACATCCTCTTCTTCTTCCTTCTCTCCTCGTTTCGTCCTCTTCTTTTTCTTCATCTTGTCTTGGTCTTCTTTCAACAACAGTCCCAACTCTTCGTCGCTCGTGTCTCGGTGCTCCATGATGAACCGACGAAAGAGCTCAAACGCGTTGGCGCTTTCGCCGCCAAAATTTTCCAACAATTTGTAACATAAACACGGGTCCGGTAAGGTGGCGGAAATCTCTCCCGATTTCGGACAGCACTGACACTCCAACGCTTCGGATGGGTTGGATAAGGCAGTTTCGAGAGCCATTCTCGGCGCCGCCGAAAAGGTTTCTCGAGCGGCGTCGGCGGAGGTGACGCAGAATATTTTCTTGCCCGGTAATGATTCTGGAGGTTTACTCGCGTAGTTTTTGACTACCGAGCGAACAATTTGCTCGAAAGTTTGCACCGGTGTTAATGATGATGATGTCGTCGCCGTTGTCACATTCGTCGTCGTTGTCACATTCTCTTCTTTCTCCAAACGCGCTAAGAGCTTCGAAAATTGAGCGCCTTCGTTGGCGCGTATTTCCTCGTGTCCCTCGCACACTTTCGCGCAGTCTCGGCACAAATCCTTCAACGATAGCGTTGTTATAGCAGATGATGATGATGCCGCCGTCGCCACCATCGGCGCTGCCGTCGTTATCTCGTTATTATTCTTTACATCGCTCACCGCTGCTCTCACCGCGCGTTCCACTCTGGAAGATAAAAGCCGAAGAATCTTCTCGCCTTCAGTCACAAACGCTTTTTTCGTCGTCGTCGATTTTTCTTGTTGTTCTTGTTGTTCCTGTTGTTGGTGTTCGCGCGCATTCGCCGCCGTCATCGCGCTGTTCTTCTGCTGCTGCTTTTTCTTTGAAACGAAGAAAAAACTCGGAAACGCGCAGTCTAGTAAAACATCCGCCGTTCTCGACCACCGCTGGTACCCGACGCGTCTCGAAATCAACGATAAAACGTCCAGACCAATCGCGAATTTCTTTCGATTTTCTCCAACCTGTAACATATTTTCCGTGAACGCGTTGAAGATATCATCGTTCGTTTTGCCTTTAGCGCCGCCTTTATCTTCCTTCTCTTGTTCTTCTTCTTTTCCTTCTTCCTCGCCGTGCCCTCGAATTCCGGAGTTTAAGAACAGTTCTTTCAACATCTCGACGCTCTTTTGATCTTTTCTGCTCAATATCAACCCGCAAAACCGTTCCAAGTACCACTTCAACGCCTCTTCGCTACCGTTGGAATACAATTTTTCGCTTTCACGCAGTAATTCGCGGGTCTCTCTTGGTCCTTCTCCATTCGATATATGCTTCGTCGTATCCGCGCTGTAGTCTCTCTCGTTCAAAATCTTGTTCACGTAGGACAACCGCTCCGTGGCGAAGTGATTCAAGTATAAAACTTTTACCGACCTCCGCATGGTTGTCAACGAGAAATCGTGCTCCATGAATCTCGTGTGCAAGTACGTCAACGCGTCGTTACCTAAAGCCGGGTACAAGGTTGGATCGAGGAAGATTTTTTCTCGAATTTCTCGCGAGGCGTCAGTTGGCGCAAAGAGTTTGAAGACTTTCGGTCGCAGTTTGGAAGCGGTTTCGGACGGTATCGACCGCTGCAAAGCGCTCGTGTTGGTGGCAATACCCAACAATAAGATAAACGGCACGTCGCGGTGGAAGGAGGAGAAAGAGGCGAGTAAATCGCTCAAAGCGGACGACCCTTGAAAGCCTTCGACGTCCGAGACTAAAACGACCACCGGACGCGGGCGACCGAGAATTTTTGGCAGCGTTTCCACGCGTTCGCGACGTAAACTGTACGACGGTTTTTCAGTGTTTTTATCTCTCGTGTTCATGCCGTTGGCGTTGTTATTGTTCTCGTTTGTTGTTTCGTTGTTGTTGTTATGCTCCTGCTGCTGCTGCTGCTGCTCCGGGCCGCCGACTAAGGTGGACTCGTACCACCTCGCTATGTGCCTAACTGTTTTTACTCCACTACCACCACTACTCGCCGCCGTTTGCGTCGAACCTCCGCCGCCGAGATGATGTTCCCGCGGATTCAAAAAATCCTCCAAGGAAACGCCGCCCGGCGCCGCGTTTCTACTCTCTAACTGTCTCGCCACGAGCGACACGCAATCCCCTAAAATCCCTCTCGACGCCGCCGACGACGCGAACGTCGTCGACCCACCGCTCGAGTTGTTCATCCCACCGCCACCAATACCACCGCCAAACCCGCTCTTCCTCGTCTTGACGTCTTTCGATTGCAACAACGCGCAGTGAAAATCGCTCTTGGCTAAAAATTTTGCCAGCGACGCAAACGTCTCCTCGTGATCGTCCGCGTTTACGCCCCCGGCTAGGACTAAACCCGTCGGCAGAGATTCCGCAAAGTGAGGCGGTAACCTACTTCTTCTTCTACCTTTATTCTTCTTATCATCTTCTTTGTTTCGTCGAATAATGTTGTTCTCGTTGCCGTCGTCCTCGTCCTCGTCCTCCTCCTCGTCTGAATCGTCATCATCCTCATTCATCATCCCGAACGTTTCCGAATCCTCCAAGCGTTTCCGAAACGTCTCTTCCACGTACTCTTGGATTTTCGAGAACGCTTCTAAGTTTGCTTCTCTTAACACGCTTTCAAACTTCCGGTTGATTTTCCTCCAGCACTCGCCCATGGCTTGTTTCCTCTCTTCCACGGAACTCGTGTCCTCGTCTAAACCAACTTTCCGGAAACTCTTCTGCGCGGACAAGGTGAGCGCTTTTTCTCTCGTTTTTTTATTCCTGGCTTTCCGGAGGGTGAAGCAAGACGCGTTTAACGCGTCCGTGGTCAACGCGTTGACGTTGCTCTCCGTTGTTTTCGCGTTCGTACCTCCTCCTTTTCCTCCTCCATCCCTGTGCGAAATCATCATCACTTTCGCCTTCTTGATGGTAGTGTTGGCCTTATTCGTCGTCGTATTCGTGCTCTCGTCGTCGTCCAACACCGACGGCTTCTCGCTCCTTCTTTTGGAGCGCATTATTTGTATTCTGCGGTACTTAAACGAGCAGAGTTTGGTGAACAAATCGCGCGTGAATAAACAATGAAGAGATTTTGAATTTTCCCAAAGAGCGGCACAAAAACTTTGCGCGTTTGTTTCTCAATCGAATACAAACGACGACGTGTAAAGGACGATTGCAGACAGAGATACTGTCACGAATAAGAACAAAAATGGCACCACCGAAACTGAACAAAGACGGCACGGAGCGGAAAACGAAAGCATCGAAACAACAACCAACAGGAGGAACATCAGGAGGACCGACGAAAGCGCAATTGGAAGCGCAAAGAAACGCGATGCGAGAAACTTTGAAACAGTTGAAAGAGAAAAGAGACGCGGAGGACGACGAAGCTTTTGAAATTGGAAGCGTGTACGACCTCGCGTTAGGGTTGGAACTGTGGCTCACGGATAATTCAAAGGTACGACCTCGTTTAAGAGCGATACGCGGCAGGTTTCTTGTTTGATTGGAGATCCGGGTGCTTTTGGGTGGAACGCACGTGCGAGAGGAACGCGAGGAGCGCGCTCGCTGACATTTTCTTATTCTCTCTCTCTCTCTCTCTAAATTCTTCTCCTCGCGAAACGTAAACACAAAACGCTTTCGATGACAACAAAATTAACAGGTATTTCCGGAAAAACCGTTGAAGCAAAAGCTCGATCGCATGCTCCACATTCAAAAGCAATGCGTCGAGAACGTCAACTCGGACAAGGTGGACGTGGAGTCTCTCTTTTGGGAGCTCGCTTCCTTGTACGTCATCGTGAATCGCGAAGCGGCGAGACCGGAGTTGAACATTCAACGACCTCGGTTTACGATGATTGCGCCGAAAGAAAACTACAGAGATGATCCTACTTTAGATAAGAAAGAAAACGAAACGAGGAAAAGAGCGACGTATTTACCCGCGGTTGCCGAAGACGACGAGGTGAGCAAAGAGGAGGTACAACGGCTGTTGGAGGAAGTGGAGAGAGAAGTCGAGAAGAAGATCAACGAGATGATGGACGGAGGAGGAGGAGAGGATGGCGGAGACGGTGATGGTGGTAGTAAAGGAGGAACTGAAATGGAAACCGAAACTACGCCGGGAGCGGCGAAAGCGGAAGACAAAGAAGAAGACCAAGAAGAAAAACAACCGGAAGTAGAAGACGAACGCGAAAAAGCGGCGGAGGAAAAGGCGAAAGAGGAAGAAGAAGAACAAAAAGGAGGAGACGATGATCGGGAGATGACCGACGCTCCTCCTCCTCCTCCTTAGCGTCTGCAATACTATTTATACTCACATTTTTTTCCTCTCAAAAGTACTCTCTTTTGCTCTTGCGTTTGCTCTCTTTCTTTTTTTTGCTCTCGGTGTTGTTTGTTGGGGTTTTTAGGAATTCTCGCATCTCATTTTGCCCCTTCGACGCGTTGTTTTTACACCCTCTTTCCACCGCGAAAGCTTCCGACGACGCGCGACGTACACTCGACCACAACAAAGCTTTTCTCCTTTTAGACGCGAGTGTTTTTACGAGCGTTCCTCCTCGCTCTCGCGCTCTTTCCAGAGAGAGAGAGAGAGAGAGAAAGAGATCACAACATTCATTCGTACACAGACCTTTTTTGCGACTTGAACGCAAAAGCCCTCGAGTTTCGAGAGTCTTTTTCAACCCACACCGGCTGTTTTTGCCCCAAAAAAAAGAGATCATTTCTTCAAATCATTACTGAACGCGCGAAAATTCTCGCGCGTAATAAAACACTCTAAGCGCGTTTCGAGAACAAAAGCGAACGAAAAAGTGTTCCACGAGAGCGAGAGATTCTCTTTTTGTTGACGTCGTCCTCGCGTTTGGAAGAAGCGTTTTATTAAGAAAACTTTTTGAGAGAGACAACAGTGAGAGAGAGAACGAAAGAATTTCATTCGTGTCGTCGTCAAAACTGAGAGGCGTTTTAGACGAACGCACATCGGATCAGAGAAGAAGACGAAGATCAGAGAGACGCTTTGAAATCATTCGTTCGTTCGGAGACTTCAGCCGATCGGGAAGCGCGTGACTTTCTTTTTGCTCAACGAGAGAACAACAACAACAACAAAGCAAGAAAAAAAGGGAGACGTTCGAGAGAAAAGCGCGGGGTTTTAAGAGAGATCAATCGCATCTTCAAATCTCTTTCGCCGCTTCTTTCTGTGTTTTCTTGGCGGGGGTTTCGTCGGTCAAGGAGGTTTTTTTTGCTCAAAATTTGAGAAAAAGACGCTCGAAGCGAAAAAAGAGGAAAGAAAGAAAGAGAAAGAGAAAAAGAAATATCATCGCCTCGACGAGAAGAAAGACAACACCGCGACAACAGAGCAGCGGCAAAAGTCGCAGCATTCGTCTCTCGTATTATATTCGTCTCTCGTATACGTCGTTTATAAATAAAGTCACAGAACAAAATGGAACCGTATTTCGCGCGACGCGTAAACGCGGGGACGACGCCGTCTGGAGAGAATACGACGAATACTACTACGAAGAGTAATAATACGAATACCGAAAAAGACGACGCGGGAGAAGAGGAGGAGGAGGAAACGCGGCTGGCGGATGCGGTTGATGACGCGAAGGAGGTGAAGAAGAGTCCTCCGCCTCCAGAAGAAGATCAGCTTTTTTTGCAGGGTTCGAGAGAAACGACGACTTTAGCGGGCGAAGAAGGGAAGACGATGACGACGATGACGACGACGGAGGAGGAGATTGCAGAGCCCGTGGACGTAATCGTCGTCGGCGAAAAAGAAGTTCCGACGAAACTACCGACTTCGTCGCCGTCGCCGTCGTCAAAGGGGGGGGCTGCTGTGGAGGAGGAGTCCGTCGTTCCGAAACTCCCCTTTCCCGTGTTAATCGCGAGTGCTGCCACGACAACGACGACGACCGATAATAATACGGGCGGCGAGAACGGCGTCACCACGTCGGCGGCAACGACGTCAGAAGGAGGCTTAAATGAAGAAGAGGATGTGAACTTGGCCGTATTTACGAAACGAGGCTTGAAAAGGCAACGAAAATACACGGATGTGGACGAGAACGGCTTGACGAAAAACGGAAAGAGGAAAGGCAGGCCGGCGAAGGACGTTACCGGCTTGACCGTCCAAGAGTTGAGAGTTCAAGCGAGAGAAGATTCGCTCGCAGCCGGAGTAGGTAATTCTAGGCACCAAACGTGGACGACGGAGGAAGATGAGCGCTTATGCGCTTTGGTCGAGCGATTCGGGTCGAAGAAGTGGTCGTTTCTCGCGCAACTTATGGTGGATCGCAAAGGGAAACAGTGTCGCGATCGGTATATTAATCACCTCGCGCCGAGCATCAAAAGAGGTGAATGGACCGTGGAGGAAGAGTACATGGTGGTCCAAGGTCATCGCGTGTTAGGGACGAGATGGGCCGCGCTAGCAAAGGTTGTGCCCGGGAGACCGGAAAACGCGGTGAAAAATCACTGGCACGCGTGCAGAAGGACGAAATTTGAAGCGAAAGCGTTGTTGCGACCGCTGTATCGATACCAGTTGATGGAATTGAAAACGATAATTGAACCACCCTCAGAGGAGAGTTTGAAAGAGGCGAAAGAGAAGCTCGGCGATGAGTATCCGCCAGACGGACCGGTCGAAACACCGAAGGAATCTTTCGAGAACGAGACTGAACAAAAGACGTTCGAAAAAAGGTTGGCGAAGTTGGCGTCGAAGAAGCAAGTGAGAGACTACGACCCGGTAGACGACGACACCGAGGAGGAGGAAGAAGAAGAAGAAGAGGTAGAGGACGAAAAATTAGATTCATCGGAGGCGGAGGCGCTCAGGGAGAAGAAAAGACTGGCGAAACTGCTCAAGGAGCATCAAGAAAAAGAAAAGCGCGAAAAACAAGAGCGCCAGAAGCTCTTGGTCGAACAACAACGCAAACTGATGCCGAAGAAAACCAGAGCTAATTCTCGCAAAGCCAAGTCTCTTTCAGGTGCGATAAAAGAAGTGGACGCCAAAATGGAAACGAACGCGTTGGTGAACGCGGTAAAGAGCGAATTGGACAGCCAAGCGGTGGCGACGGAGGCGGCGGAAGGCCTTCTCAAAGGCCTTCCCGGCAACGCGCCCGACGACGAGAATGAAGAAGAACACGCGGCAAAGAGTATTTCCCCGGTAATGATGGCGCTAGGCCCAGCCCCTCAGATGCCGAAAGTGAAAGTTCAGGAACTCCCGTTGCCGAAAGTGAAAGTTCCGGAACTCCCGTTGCCGAAAATTGGCGGATACATCAAATCGACGTGGAAACAACCGGAGCCGTCTTCTTTGAATCCCAAGTCAAAAGGACGGAGGGCTCAAAAGTATAAAGACAACGAAAAGAAGAGGAAGGAGGAGAAGATGAAGAAAGGTACGATTAAAGAATCCGATTCGGATGGATACTCTTGGCGCAAATACGGAGAAAAAGAACTCAAATCGGGCTCCAGCACCAAATCATATTATAGGTGCGCGCGTCTCGACTGTCCTGCGAAGAAAACCATTGAAAGGGGCATGACTGTGTACACCTACGCGGAGCACACGCACGATAAACCGAAGGCATCGTTTAAACCGGAGGCATCGTTTGAAGACGCCGAGGACATGAGAAGACACGAACAAGAACTCGATTTGATTTTAGCCGCCGCGGAAGAGATGGATGGAGGAGCGAGCATGGAAACATCGGAAGAAGAGTTCACGAGGGAAGCGGATCTCGACTACGAGGAGCCAGAAATTGACGAGGAAACTGATCCCGTCGTGCTCGAGCGGCGTCGAGCGAAATGGCTCGAACAACAGATCTTTGGCGATGCCAAGAGAACAAAGTTAGCGCCCGCCGAAGCGGCTGCGTTTCAACAGGATTTTGTCGGAGACCAACAACTGAAACAGAAGAGAAAGTATACGAGAAAGGGTGAGGGGGTCAAAAAACCGGGTCCTGGTTCCGAGAAAAAGTTCAAAGTGACCAACGCAGAATATCAAGGACCGTGCATGCTTTGCGGTACGAGACTCACGCCGTGCTGGAGAAGCGTCGGAAATTTAAAGTTGTGCAACGCGTGCGGTATTCGCATTTACCGCGATTACGCGGTAGAGAAGGAGGAAGCTACCGCGCTCTTGGAACTTGCACAAGGCTTAGGTGCTGCAAAAAGCAAGCAAGAAGCTGTCCGCACGGTGAACAGGAGACTCCCGGGGAGGTGTAAGACCGATCAGCAAGACCTCGAGAGATTTGCTTTGAGCAAGTATCCGAAGTTACAATTGGTGCTAACGACTAATCTAGAAACGATCGGGATCGACTTGCCGGCGAAAATGAAGGTTCACAAAGTGAAAGCGCAACCGCGAAAAAACTTCCAAGCGCCGATTGCATCGAGAGTGCCGACGAAGAAGCGCACGATGATCAACTACAGGAAGCGCGTTATTACGCTCGACGAGATTGTAAACAACGACGACGACGACGTTGCGGAGGCGGCCGCAATGCTTCAACTACAACAGCAGCGAGGTACGCGTGCCGATCAGAGCAACAACTATCTCTTCTATCTTCCGATCAAAAAGCGCAGAGACGCTCGGATGAACGAGAACGGCACGTTAACCGCGATTGACACCGTCTCCGGCGAAGACGTTCCAGAGTACATGGATGTCATGCAAAAATCTGGCGGTACCGTGCGAAACCCGCTAAGTTTATTGGCGTCGTCGGTTTCTTTACGACTGGACGATATTGATGAGCCGGAATCGGTGACGCCGCCGGCGACGACCGAAGTACTTGCGTTGCCGACAACGTCGGCGACTACTACCGTCGTCACCGCCGCTGCGGCGGAAAAATCCAACAACGACGTCACTACGCCGTACGCAGCGCAAGGCGAGGCGACAACAATAGCAGCAACGACGACTGAAATGACGACAGTTGACCCACAATTAAGTTCGATTGAAAACAAAGAGCAAAAAGGAACGACCGTCGTCACCCCGGCCAAGCGAGAGCAACCGCACGCCGGACCAAGAGCGGCGCCCAAAAAACGCACCGCGATTGAAGATTTTATCGAAGTCACGGAGTGGCCGTTGGATACCAATCGATGCATCAACGCCGCCCGATCTAGAAACACTTCTTTAGAAGTCGCCTCGCTGACGACCAAAGCCGCTTGCGACGGACCAATTCAACTGAGGGGCCCGAATGTTTCCATCTCTCGGGACAAATTGGTCGCCGGATTGAAACGCATCGCATCGAACGCGCGCGAAAAAATCGCCAAGCAAAGAATGAAACGCGCGGGCACTGATCCAGAGAGCTTCCAATCTAATCCTTTAAATCGCTCAAACGGACGGTGTGCAATCTCCATTCGCCAAAATTCGTGCAAAAAAGGTGATTTGCAGATGATCATCGTCTGCTCTTCGGAAAATTTCCGCGACGCCATCAGTTGCGCGGAAGATTGCGCGGTGCAAATAAAAGAAGATTTTGATTTTGAGAGCGTCGTCGACGCGCCCTAAAACAAAAGCTACTACAATAACTTAGAAAACGATACACTTAAAAGAGGATTGAACTCCTCCTCCTCCTCCTCCTCCTCCTCGTGAAAGCGATGGACGAGAACACTACTATTTGGGAAATAATGAATACACTGTACTGCTATAAAATAAACAAAAACTCTCTCACGCCGCAGCAGCCCCCGCCGTTTCTTCCTCGACTTCCATCATCAACTCCTCCAACCTTTCCCATTCGGCAAAATACGCGTCTCGCTTCTCTGTCTTCTCGTCAATCTGCTTTTGCAATTTCATCGCTTCGCCGACGTCCGAGCCGCACGCGAGCGTTTTCTCGGAAAGCGCTTCGATGTCTTTGTCCAAAACTTCCATAGCTCTTTCAATCTTGTCGATAATTTTTGGAGCGTTCGCGGCTTCTTTTCTTCGTTTCTCTTTCGCTTTTCTTTCCGCAGCTTCGAGTTCTTTCGCTTGTGCGACAGCTTGGGCGGCTTCGTCGTTTTCATTTTTATCGTCGTCGAGCGAGCACTCTTCCACCTCGCAATCGCGAGCGTATAAATCTTGAGCCGTGATTGACTTTCCTTCCGGCCACAACTCGACCTCAATCGCTCTCGTTTCGTCCTCTCGCATGTCTTCGCCGCCTTTGCACCTTACCACGGTCGTCGGCTTTAATCGAGATGCGAATCGCGGGTTATGCGTGACGCAAATCACGCCACCTTTCCAATCTCTCAAAGCGCTCGTGATGGCGTCGATGCTGTTCACATCCAAGTGATTCGTCGGTTCGTCCAATAATAAGCAATCGACTGGTTTCAACATGAATCCAGCCAACGCGACGCGCGCTTTTTCACCTCCAGAGAGCTCACCAATGGATCGGTCAATGGCCGCGGTACCGGTTATGCCTAAAGAGCCTAGCGCAGACCGAGCCATTTGATCAGTGATCGTCGCTCTCTTAGACCCGATGCCAGACCCAACTCTGGCAACATCGAGAACGTACTCTAATCCCGTTTTATCCAAAGGCAATTTCTGCGCCAAATCTTGATCAAAGTATCCCAATTCGCAGTCTTCAGACACTCGCAACTCGCCCGATTTCGGCGGTATGACTTTGGCTAACGTTTTCAAAAGCGTAGATTTCCCGGCGCCGTTCCGTCCACAAATTAAGATCCGGCTCTCTCTTTCGATTTCAAACGTCGCGTTGGTCGCGATTGGTTCGTCTTTACCTTCGTATCCCACGCACAAACCTTTCGTCTGAATGTACATCCTCGTCGTGTTTGGCGGATCCGCCAATCTCAACGAAATGTTGTTGTTGTTGTTGTTCTTGCTACCACTACTGCCGCTACTGCTGCTACTACTAGTGCTACTATTACTATTCATTTCTTCGGCTTCGTCCACGTTCATCGCCCCAGCCGTCTCGGCGTCGATTTTCGCGTCTTTCAAAATCTCCAGCGCATTTTCCAACTTTTTCTCCTTATCCTTTGCCTGCTTTGCTTTCGTCGCTTTCGCGCCGTACGTGTTTATAAACGTCTCTAACTTTTTCGTCTCCCTCCCAGTTCTTTCGAGGATCTTCGTTGCCTCTTTCGCTTTCGCGGATTTCGCTCGCAAATACTGCGCGTACGAACCGGGATACGAGACCAATTTTTTATTCTTCACCTCGACGATCCTCGTGCACACGTCTCGCAACACCTCCTCGTCGTGCGAGACCAAAAGGATCGTACCTTTGTACTTTTTTATCCAATTTTGCAACCATTTCTTCGCGTTTGAATCCAAATGATTCGTAGGTTCGTCCAGCAACAAAAAACCTCCGTTCACGCCCGTCTTCTCGCACTCCCCCGCCTCGCTCAACAACAACTTGGCCAAACTCACGCGCATCTGCCACCCTCCCGATAACGACGCGCACGATTGCGTCGCCCACGTCTTCTTATCGAAACCCAAACCGGACAAAACGCTACTGATTCTTTTCTCCGCGTTATCTCCGTCGACTCTTTCCCACTCGGCTCGTGCCTCCGCTTCCTCCGCCGCGCTCGCGTGTAACGCGTATTCTTCGTCCTCGCCGCCGCCGCCAAACAACGTCTTCTTCAATCGATTCAAAGTCTCCATCTTCGACGTCGCCTCCTCGTATATCGTCAGCGTCGATCCACTCGTCCCGGTTTGTTCTAAGTACCCGAGCTGTACGTTCGGCGCAATCGCACACTCGCCGGAATCGTGTTCCATCAATCCTCCGAGAGCTTTTAACAAGGAGCTTTTCCCGCAGCCATTTGGACCAATTAATCCACAACAGTCCCCAGGTTCACATCTGATGGTTTCATCCGAGGAAGTCATGTGCAATAAATCCTCCGCGCCGCGCGATAAGCGGATGTTTTTTATGCTCATAACTGCGCCGGCCGTGTCCCCGCGAGGGAGTACGTGAGAATTGTTTGATGATGATGAAGCTGCGCGTTGGTGTTCGCTTTTGACGGCGAACTTGCGTTTGTGTTGGTGTTTCCCCCTACGTCTGAGGCTGCCACAACTGCGCGAGAGGGACGATTCAGACGACGATGCGAGCATAGCAGTACGATGATGATAACAATGCCGCACGAACGATCGATGATGAAAATAACTTTGAGGAGACTTTGAGGAAGGTGAGAACAAGAGGAACAGGGAAAAGGAATTATTTTGTGGGGTGGGACAACACCTAAAAGTGAGGCATCGAGCGGAGTATTCGTCGCTTATCGTCCTCGTCAAAAGAGAGCAAAGGGACTCGATGACGACGTCCGGAGAATAAAGCCTTCTCTAATAAAACTAGTTTTTATTCGTATTACGTGCTGCTAAATGTTTACTCCTCTTTCTCTCTCGTCCTCTTCTCGATATGTTCGAGTTCTCTCAAGCGCGTGCTGCTCAGTTTACTCTCAAAATCTCCATTTTCCGATGATGTTTCCTTCCCGAGCACGTCGAGTACGATCAATTCCAACGGTTTAAACCCTCGCTTTTTCCTTTCTTCGTTGATCTTTTCCGCGCCTTGGACGGTTTCCTCGGAGACGACTAAAGCGTTTACGTCCTCTCGAGTGGCGGCTATAGGCCAATTTTCATCCAGAGGGCCAAAGTTTACTTGTAAACCAACCGGCGCGGCGGCTTTGACGAAGTCTTTACAAAACTGTTCTCGCCGTTCGTACGGTTGGAGATACTCTTTGTATTTTTTGTTCTCCAGCAACGCTTCGCCGGTGATGCCGACGTCTAAGCGTTTCTCGGTCACCGCGACCGCGGCGGCTAAGAGCCATCGGTGACCGGCGTGCGCGTGGTCGAACGTGCCGCCGACGCAAACGTTGTCGAATCGTTTTGTAAAAGCATTTCTCTGCGTTTTCTCTTCTCCTCTTTTTGCACCAGAAATATCATCATCATCATCATCATCATCATCATCTCTCCTCTCGCCGTCCCAATACGGCGAATCTCTCAACACCACAATCGCGTCTTTCGCGCACGTCGCTTCCTCCCTCGCGATGGAATCATAAATCATCTCGAGTATCGGTAAAACGTCCACATTTGCATACAAACTCGATATCAAAGCCCCATCGGTATTAATATTACACTCGCGTTTGTCTTTGATCAAACCGTCGAATTTGAAGTTGATTCGAATTGACCGACTTCTCCTCGTCACGAATGGAACTTTCGCTTCGATTTCTTCTCTCACGGATGCGTACTGTTGTTGTTGCGGGACGTGAATGGTTACCACGCTTGGAATTTCTTCCTCTTCTTCGCCGTTGTTCGTGTTCTTCTCCTTTTCTCCTTCTCTTTCGCTCGTAAACGTCATTCGTAATCGTAATCTCTTTCCCCGGGGCTGTCGTTTCCCCGTCGCCGTCAAAGCCGCTTTAGAGAAGCGTCGTATCGAAGGACTTTGTTTAATCGAAAACAGCTTTAATAAATGTGTGTGTTATGTATATCTGCCTCTTTTCGCGGAGCAGTCGATGAAGAAACTCTCGCGTAAAGAAAGAGAGAAGAGATGCTCTTTCTGTAATGAATACGTTTTAGGGGAAATGTCCGCACTTTAAAAATGAGGATTTCATGATGACATTGATGACATCGCAGCATCCGACCACGCGTCTTTCTTCTCCCAGAAACGCTCGAAACGCTCAAAGTTCTCTCGTTTCTTCGAAAAGGAGGATTTTCTCGATCGTTTCTTCGAGAAAGACGACGACGAGAGTAAAGTCTTTTCGAGACGAAAATGACACTGAAAGTTACCAAACCGTCGCCAATCCACTCGAATACACCGCGACGGAACGCGAAGCGATGGACAGAAAAAACTCTTTATTGTGGCAAAAACTCTCACCCGCGTGGCGCGTTTTATTACTCTCGGACGGGTCGGTGACCAGACACTTGAGCGTTTTAGGAGGGAAAGGTTTTGTTAATGATGATGACGACGACAAAGATGGTGCAACGAGCAGCGCATTAAGTGAAAGCAACGTGAAAGTGGAAGTGACGTCGATGAAACCGTGCGCGCGAGACAAGTCTCAACCGGAAGATGTGGTGAAGATTAAAGGGCCTTTAGTACAGCGAGAGGTATATTTGAGATACGACGATTACGATGGAAACGACGGAGAGCCGAAGAAGAATAAGAATCCGAATCCTCCTCTCGTGTACGCGTGCTCGTGGTGGAACGCGAACGCGCTGGAGAAGTTTATGAAAAAGAGAGAGGAAACGATGTGGTCGAACTTACGGAAGGAAAACGTGGAGCTGTATAGAGAGGTGAGGAGAGTGTATTTAGGGAAGAACAGGAGGTTGGCGAAAGCGTTCGGATGCGAAGATTTGGACGAGGCGATTTGGGCGAGGCATTACATCTTTTGGAGCGGGGGCGAGCCGGTGACGGTGGTATTCGAGGCGTTTTCGCCGAAGATTGAGTTATAGTTTGATTATGATTCGATATGTTATTAGTAGTAACAAAAAAACCAAAAAAACCAAAAAAAAGCATGCAAGCAATAGTAGTAGAGTAGTAGTAATGGTAGTAGTAGTGGTAGCGTGGTTCTCCTACATGCGCAGATAATAGATGACTAAAAGCACTTTCCTCTGGCGGTGAAAACATCATCATCGTCCAAAATCTTCTTCTTCTTCTTCTTTCCACTGAATGAGTTCTCCAAACCCCGCGGCGGAGACGAACTCGTCCGAGTGAAATAAACCGAGATCACCGATGGTGCCGTGTTTCAACGCCACCGATTTCAAGCGAACGTCCAACTCTTCTTTCAAGAGGGAATAGTAATTCGCGGAACACAACGAGTGTTGCGCTTCGGCGCCGCCGCCGGAAATATCAATTTCTTTCGTTTTCACCCGGTCGCCGAGGTCCATGCGGAGCATTTGGACCAGTTTCGTGACTTGAGGAAAGTAGTGGTTTTCCAAGGCGGTCATTTCCCACAGGGAGGATTCCAACGCGCGAGATTTCGCCGGGTCTTTGGTCGAGAAATCGTACGGGTCCTCGTCGAAAGATCTTCGATGTGTAGTATTATTGGAGGACTTTCGTTTCATCACGTTTTCATCTCTTTCAGCAGCAGTATTATCCTCCTCTGCGTTGTCAATATTGACACCGCCGCCGCCGCCAACCACATCTCTGTCTCTGTGAATTAACGGTAAACACGATTTTGGATGTCGTCGCATCAAGTTGTGAATAAACGACACGCACAACATCGCCCCAGCCGGCGGCGCGCTTAAACTTAATCGTCCAAACTTTTTGCAAAACGCCGCCGCACAATATCCAGGCAACGCCGGCGATTTCAGAAACACGTCCGCTAACTCGAAGAACGTCCTCCTGCCGTTGGCATAAAACGAATCTTCGTTGATTAAATTGTACAATCGGTCGTAGAATTTTGGGTATTCGAGGTTGTGTCTCGTGACGAGGACAAACAACGCGTGTAACGCTAACATGCCGATTAAACCGCCGACGTTTACGGAGGAGACGCAGAAATCGCACAACAAAACTGGATTGACGTGGTGCGGTATGACGTCGAGGTGAAGTCGAGCGAGAATTTTCCGGTAGACGTCTTCCGGGAAATTTGGAAGACGTAAAAACGCAATCCAGGCGTCGCTAAATGCTCTTCGTCGCTTCACGCCGTCCATCCAGCTTATTTTCGAAACAACATTCGTCGTCGTCGTCGTCGTCGCTTTCTCGTTCTCTTTCTTCTTCTTTTTTATGTCTTTCTCGTTGCTTTTCTTCCTTCGTTTCGCTTCGTTTTGTTCGTCCAAATCGAGCGCTTGCGAGGGCATTCTGCACCACGGCGTCGTTTCCGCTTCCTCGTCGTCGTCCTTCGACGCGGCGGCAGCTTTAGCTAAATCTTCGCTCGACAATCCGAGCATGGCGGCAAAATCAACTTCTTTGCTCGTCAAATTTGTTCCAGTCGTCGTCGTCGTCGTCGTCGTCGCGTTGTTGGTATTATTATCATTACTCTCGGGATCGTAATCCTCGAAATCGACGGACACGTTCGAGATGACGTCGTACAAGTTTCTCGCTACTTCCGCGCTCGTCGCTTCCACGTCTTCCTCTTCTTCTCCTCCTTCTTCTTCTTCTTCTTTCGTCTTCTTCGAACGACCACTACTGTTTTTGTTATCACTCGCCAGCCTCCCCGCAATCCTCGCCACCGCTTTATACGCGTAATACTGCACGTCCACCCTCCCCAAGTACCGTTTCTTCAACGTCCCGAGCGTCGCGTCCGACCACAGCTTACTTCTCACGCACTCCTCCAAAGCTCTCTCGAAAATCTCGTTCTCGAAATGACTACCACTGCTCTTACTCGAAGACTTCTCGTTCGCCGCCGCCGCCCGAGCGACTTCCATCAACCCCGAAAACGCCACCACCCTCGTCCGCTCGTCTGCCGCTCGGTCCTTCGCGCAGACGTAAATCATTCTCGATAAGAACAGTTTGTAGTTTTTCAACAACCACGCGCGGTATTTTATCTTGAGCTCTTCCTCTTTGTTCGTCGCGAACGTCGCGTTCTCGCCTTTGCCTCCTTTGCCTCCTCCTTTTCGACTAATTAAATCTCGTTTCGCCTGTTCCACGTCGCCTCGCGCGAGTCTCTTGCAGAAGAATTTCTCAAGGGCGAGAATGCACTCTGTTTTTCCTTTTTGATGCAACGTTTGCTTTTTCTTTTCCTTTTCGTCTTTCTCGTTTTCGCGATCGACTTTGAAGGTGTCGTCGTCGTCTCCTCCTTTCCGTCGTAAACCTGGCGGCGGCGAAGATGAAATCAACGCGGAAAGCAAACGGGAAAGGTTGTTCAGTTTCGTTGCGTCCGTGTTCAGTTCCACGCCTAATTCGCGCAATTTGTGCTCGAGAGTAGTGTTGTTGTTCGCTTTTGTAGTCTCGGGAGAGTTCTTTGTCTTCTTTTTCCGCTTCATCGCGCGCGTTTGATGCGATGAGCGTTTGACGCATCAATGGGGAAAATGCGGACACGTTTGCGCCATTCGATGCGCAGGTCTCGACACGTGTACGCGCGAGAACACACGCAAAAGAGAGATACGATACGCAATAAATCATGGCGGAACACTTAGCCTCAATCTTTGGCACGGAAAAGGACCGCGTGAACTGCCCGTTTTACTTCAAAATCGGCGCCTGTAGACACGGCGAACGATGCTCGAGATTGCACAACAAACCAACCGTCTCGCAAACGCTCTTGCTGATTAACATGTACCAGTCGCCGGAACAAGCGCGATTACTCGGCGGAAACGCGCAGGGCGCGCACGCTTCCGAACCTCAAGACGTGCAAGAACACTACGAAGACTTTTGCCACGATATTTTCGAAGAACTCGCGATACACGGGGAGATTGAAGAGCTCAATGTTTGCGACAACTTAGCCGATCACATGGTGGGAAACGTGTACGTGAAGTTCGCGGACGAAGACGACGCGATGAAAGCGAAGCAATCTTTAGACGGGAGATATTACATGGGACGACCAATCAAGTGCGAGTTTTCACCAGTGACGGATTTTCGGGAAAGCACGTGCCGACAATACGAAGAGAACACGTGCACGAGAGGCGGGTATTGTAACTTTATGCACGTGCGGCCGATTAAGAACCAGACGCTGGCGCACGCGCTGTTCGGGAGGTACGGGAAGAAGAGGCAGGAGAGGAGAGTTTATGGAAATCGAGGAGGAGGAGGAGGACGGAGAGGAGACAGAGGAGGGCAGAGAAGAGATCCGTATCATAGAAGAGGACGAGATCGCGGGTACGGCGGCGACCGACGGAGAGACGATTATTACAACAGAGACGACGACAGAGAACGACGACGAGGAAGATCGAGGTCGAGATCGAGAGACCGAAGAGGCGGTGGGAGAGACTACAACGAAGACGATCGTAATAACGACGATCGAAGAGGAGGAGGCGAGAAAAAAGCCGCTGGATTTGGCATGAGCGATGAAGAGAGACGCGCTATGATTGCCAGCTTCAAAAGCGAAGAGTAATAATAATTGAGGAAGAGAAACAAGACGCACACACAACTTGTGAAAGTAGTACTTGTACCTTTGCTTATTATTAAAGAATTCAATTCGCTTTGTTCTTGTTTGGTACACCTAGTAATTTGTTTTTCATTTTTTTACACTCCTATTGTATTGTTTCTTCTTCTAATAGAGAAAGGCGTAAGGATCGAAGTTCGCCTGCCAATCGTCGGTGACATTATTACTATGATGATTATTCAAATCGAACGAGCCTTCGTCGTCCTCTTCGCAATAATACGCCTCTCGGCTGATTGGATCTTTTCGATCGAATATAACTCTTCCGCACCTACCCACTCTCGCTTTGCATCTCTCCTTCAACTGCCCCAACGGTAACTGGAACCGTCTCAAAGCGGAACCTAACGGGATTTTCGCGAACAACATCTCGATGTCTGGAATCTCCGGCGGAGGTTCGTATAAAACCACCTCTTTCCCGGCTTTGTGTTTCTTGGCATCCTCGGCTTCTTTGTGCTGTCGACTTCTCTTGTTTTTATTCAACAACGCTTGCTTCTCTCGTTTATTCGCGGCTATGATTTCGCTCTCGTCCGGTTCGGTGACAATCGCCCAGGTGTTATCGTTCGCCTT
>JACLAB010000207.1_pt1 | contig 30711 bp, 23 predicted proteins | sample 8027921 | NCBI WGS metagenome assembly JACLAB01 (sample SAMN15725117, study PRJNA655200) | protist metagenome | isolation source: fluorescence activated cell sorting (FACS) single amplified genomes of... | place: USA: West Boothbay Harbor, Gulf of Maine | collected 2000-07-19 | reverse complement strand
ACGTGCGCTGGGGAAAGACTGAAGGCGCCAAAGTGAACGGCGACGCGATAAAGTTCATCGAAGTCGGCGGTCGGACCACCGCATACGTCCCTAAATTACAGTTGAAAACAGACGGCGGGCCACCGGCGATCGCGGCATCGACGAAAAAGTCCCCAACGAAGAAACGCCAAGCCGCTGCGGCGAACTTGACGTCTGAGCAACCGACATCGGTGGGGCGGAGAAAGGCGCCCGTCAAGGCTTCGACGCAGACGCCTCGCGCGAGGCTCCCTCGAGCCGCCGCCATCGCCGCCGCCTCTGCGTTAGCGCGCTGATCGCATCACTATCATCATTCTTTTACATTGCAATTTTAATTCTTATATTCATGTACGTCGTCTCACGCGCACGCCAAATCCCACGCGAACGGCGCCTCGCGAGACGCCGCCGCCGCACTGCGCGCCTCGCGCGATATGCCCGGTGACTTCACCTGTCCCGTCTGCCGCGAGCTCTGCGTCAAGCCCGCAGCGCTGCCATGCGGGCACATCTGTTGTTTGTGGTGCTGCCACTGCGCCATGGGCGCCCTGGGCGGGAGCACGTGCATGATATGTAGAGGCGGTTACTCTGCCCTTCCTGCGCTCAGCCACGCGCTGGCGAATCACATCGCGTATTGCGACGCCCAGGCGTTCGGCGAGCGCTTGCGAGAGTTGTGCGAGGAAGAACACGAGCGTCACACCAAGTCACCCGGGTTTGAGATTGTGCGGGCGAACGTGCGCGAGGAGACAGAGGATGGAGCTGAGCCAGAGGCGTCGGCGTCGGCGTTGACTGCGAGCCTCTCGCGCGTGACGCAGGGCGCGTTCGATTTGAAGAGATTTCTAGGCGACGACGACGGAGATGGAGAAACGAAGGATGATATCGCCATCGGTCGCGCGTTCGAGGAATACGGGACAGAAGGGGCGAGGCGAGACGCGACGGGGATGGGGTCGGGCGCGGATGAGGCGTTTGGCGTCGCGGCGTTTCACTGTTGCGGTTGCGCTGGTGTGGAATTCGCCCCGGCTCGGCATCCGAAATATAAGTGCGGTGAAATTGCGAGCTTACCCGTGTCTTGTCAGCAGTGTGGTACGGTGTACGACAAGGCACACGCGGAAATTTTGCGGATGCGAGCCAAGGGAGACGAGTGGTGCGCGTGCGGTTCTTCGCGCGAGCCGACGGGGGTAATTTTAGCTTTAAAGGAGGATTTAGAGCGCTTCGTGAGCGCCGAGGCGTTAGAACAGTCTCGAAAGCGATGCGACGATGCGCTTGCGGCAAATATAGTGGCATTGGATTTAGAAAAGTCGCTACAAGAGACTTTAGCCGTGGGCTCTAGCCCCGACGTCGAAGAGACTGACGCAAGGGAAGACGACGCGTCGGGTACAGGTGGTGCCACGGTGTCGACAAATGAAAGAACGGTGACGATTGACTTTACAAATTTCTTACACTATGGTGTCGGATGTGATTTGTGCGGTGAGTATCCCATCATGGGTAAACGTTTCCAATGCGTCGAGTGCGCGGCGAGCGAGTTCATGGGATTTGATTTGTGCGGCAAGTGCATGGACTCTGTAGAAAAGAGCGACCGCAAGCGAGAATATCGGTTCGCGCAAAATCACACCGATGAACACAACATGCGATTGGTAAAACCGCGACCGACGATGATTCATGTGATGCAAGCTTTGCACCCTGAACTCTCCCCGCAACAAATCATGCAATGGCTGGAACGCCAACACGCGGCGACCGCCGAGGCTGAAGAAGCCGACGGACCGGCGCGAACAGACGCACAACCAGGGACGAGAGCTGCGAATGCATCGCATGCGGCGGGCGCCGCTTTTGATGAAGAAGATGATGATAGCGACTGGGGAGATGATGAAAGCGATTTTTACACTTCTTCTTCTTCTGATGAAGCTCGGAGACAGCGACGTCGTAGAAACGACGAAGAATCCAATAGTGAAGACGAAATACCAGTCGTGCATATGCCGCTGATTGAAGTGTTCGATAGGCACTACGATTCTGATGGAAATCGCGTAGATGGCGAAGGCAGCGACTCAGATGGCGACATTCCAGACGGGTACTTTGGTAACGTTGACCCCGCGTTTTTAGAAGCGCGCTGGGCCGAGCTCTCAGATGGGCTCGAAGACGAGTATTCGGACAGCGATGATCTTCCAGATAACGTCTCAGATGGCGTTCCAGATGATGCCTCAGACGGCGTTCCAGATGATGCCTCAGACGGCGTTCCAGATGACATCTCAGATGGCGTTCCAGATGACATCTCAGACGGCGTTCCAGATGACATCTCAGATGGCGTTCCAGATGAAGATGACTTCGACGACGCCAGTGGAGATATCGACGACGCAGCAGATGACTTCGATGACGACTTTGGAGACGACTTCGCCGACGACGACTTTGGAGATGACTTCGCGGATGACGATTTTGACGACAATGACGATTACGGTGACGTTGATGACTACGACGATGACTATGACGACGAGTACTAGCCCAACTGCGTTGAACCGTTTTCACCAAACGCGTCGCGTGTAACATGTACCATCACATACCCGATTTTGCCCCATCAACAGCTAAATTGAAACTCTTCATGTCTCCATTGAAATTCTAAAATTTCGCACGCGACGTTCGAGCGCCAAGTCGTTACGGTGAGTCAGTCGCGAGCGGGCTGACAAAGCGCGAAGAGCGTCAACAATATCTTTCAACGCCGTCCCTCACACCGTGGCGCGGAAGCCGCACACGCGACGTCATACGCGCTACGATGACGACGATGGCATCACACTCGCACACCGCCGCGCTGCGTGCGCCATCTGCGCCGCGTCATCGCCGGGCGCACCAACGCCACAAATGGATAACGCCGCGAGCGTCAACCGCTGAAGCCGGGACACCAATCACGCCGGACGCCACCTCGCGCGTGGCGACGATCCCGTACAAGGATGGCAGCGTCGATAAAACCGTGCTCATCAACGAAGAGGCTGCGCGCGCGATTAGGACGGCGAATGCCGAACGGTTCGTGAGCATCATCGACCCAAACTCGGCCAAGTTGCAAAAGTTGTTGAGCGTCGTGGACGCCGGGTGGGAAAAGATTGGCGTGAGGAATAAAAACGCCGGACATCACACGTTATGGCCCGAAGCGTTTGCCGCGGGTAAGGCGCTGCTTGAAGAGGCGTTTCCCGAGGAGTGCTCACCGGAGTTTGGTGGTGAGGTGTTGAACGGCGTGGCGTTTGTCAACGAGCCAAAGTATTACGACCGCGCGATTGATTTTATGCAGCGTCGAACCAAGGAGGATTTCATCATGAGCAAGTATAATCCGTTGGGAAGATTACATCGCGACCCGGATGCGATTGATTACAAGAGCCCGGGGTGGATGGAGGCTGGGATGTCGAATAGCGACGAATACAGTTATCGATATTACAACGTGTGGTTGTTGCGTTCGCCGCGGGACCCAACTGGTCAAGCCTGGGACAAACCTTTAGTTGTGCTGTTGCCCAAAAACGGTGGTACGCAAGAGTGGACGTATGATATCCGCCGACCAGAGGATAACGTCGAGGATGATGCGAACAAGACGGCTGCGAGTCAGTTTAAGAATGCCATGGAGAAAATCAAGGCGAATCCCATGAGCGCTGCGCCGATGGTCATGCAAGCCTTCAGCACGAAGAAAAAGGAGGACAAGTTTGAGGCACAGGATGCCAACTACATGACACGTGGCTCACCCGAGCTTCAGCCGAGCGACGAGCACGTGTGGATCACGGCGCCGTATATGATTTTTGATTCCTTTGACATGTGGCACGGCGCCGGTCAATGGCAACCAGAGGACAAGCGCGACTTGCGTAACGGCGCCCCTGACCCGGTCGCCGCTCGCAAAGATTCCATCAAAGGTCGCGTGTCGATTGAATTACGATTCCGCGCGCGTTGCAAGCCTGGCGCTCGACCTGGCGTGCCATTTAGCCCAGTGAGCAGCGCGTATCGCGGCGGCGTCTTCACGCCAGAGAGCGTGCGTCCCAGCGACGGGCGATATGACCTCGAGCGCGGCCAAGCCGTCGCAACGGGCGTGAAAATCGAAGCGTGAGGCGTTCACGCCCGAGAAAAGAACAGAAGAAGGCGCACGCGGCGCGGTTTGTAAAATTAAAAATATCCAACTACCTTTTTTGTCCCACACCACAGAGTCCGACGCCCAAACGCAATGACGCACGAACGCCTGCCGCACGTCCAGCGGCGGAGCACAATCGCCATCGCTCAAATGACATCCACGCACGCGCAAGATGACAACATGCGCGTCGTGCGTGAGAGATGCGTCGCCGCTCGCGCCGCCGGCTGCTCCGCCTTGTTTCTCCCTGAAGGCTTTAGCTTCATCGGTCTCGCCGGACAAGACGGCCTCGCCGTCGCACAGCCCCTCGACGGTGCGCTCATTCGCGAGCTCGAGGCGTTGGCGAAGGAGTTTTCGCTGTTTATCTCGTGCGGCGGGTTTCCAGAGGAGTCATCGAGCGCCGGTAGACGGTTCAACACGCACGTGATGATATCACCCGACGGCGGCCGCGTGGGCGAGCCGTATAGAAAGACACATTTATTTGATATCGATATCGATGTCGTCGATGATGATGGGACGCGTCGGACGACGAGTATTCGAGAGAGTGACTATACGGTTGCCGGGGACGCGCTCGTGTCGCACGCGACGCCGATGGGTAACGTCGGCGTAAGCATTTGCTACGACTTGAGGTTTCCTTACGTCTACGAGCGTTTACGGTTTGAGCATAACGCTGATATTATCATCGTACCATCGGCGTTTACGACGTCGACGGGAAAGGCACATTGGGAAACATTGCTGCGCGCGCGAGCCATCGAAACGCAGTGCTACGTCGTCGCGGCGGCTCAGGTTGGTCGACATAACGAGCGTCGCGTATCTTACGGTCACGGCATGGTTGTCGATCCCTGGGGTACGGTTATCGCAGAATTTACTGACGCATACGATGATGACGACGAAGGTCATCCTCGTGAGGCGCTCAAGGTGTGTACCATTGACTTAGATGTCGTCGATGAAGCGCGCACAAAAATCCCGCTCGCCGCGCACCGACGTCCATTTAGTATCTAGCACGTAACGTAGAAAAAGTTGTCGTCATGCACAGCGATAGAATCATGTATTCCACGTACATTATGCCACAACATTTCCTTTTTGCGCGGTTTTTTGCGCGCGCTTCGTCGCGTCGCGAACGCATCGATTGCAAAGGGGCTCGGGGTGATATGCGGTGTCAAGGGAAAATCTATCGCGTAGGCGTGTGTATTAAAACGTAACGGCCGTCGCGCGGGAACTACTACCGTCTGTTGTTGTCGCTGCTTTGTTCATCTGCCAATTCGATTGAAGACGCCGCCGCGGCCGGGACGACCACCGCCGCGTCCAGGACGACCGCCGCCGCCATCGCGTGCGCCGCCACGGTTACGTCCACCGCGTGCGCGTCGTGGGCGGGCCTGCGACGGTGGATGCGCGGTGGCGGCGTCGCCGCCGGCGCTGGGGACGGGGACGTCTCCGCCGGCGTCTGCGTTTTCGCCTGCGTGTCTCTTTGCTGGGCGGTGCTGGTCGGCATCGTCCCGGCCGCCATCGCCGCCGCCGTGTGCTCTACCATTATTTCTCTCGTCTCCTCGTCCCTCTCCGCGACGACGGTTATCGTCGTCGGCGGTGTTGTCGCCTCTGCCCGAGCGGCCGACGTCGTCGTCGGATTTGCGTTTGCGACTGTTCCCGCCTCGATCGCGCGAGTCTCCGCGGCTCGAAGGTGGCGCACGACGATCGCGTGAGTTCGCTCCCGGTCGACGTTCGCGAGAGTCCGCACGAGGCGGTCGAGCGCCGCCACCGGGACGAATCGCTCGACGCGGCGGTTTGCGTCCGCGGCTGCCGTCGGCGTCGTCGTCGCCAAATCGATCGCGAGAATCGGTGCGATGCATCGACGGCGGTGAGCCATCTCGACCGCGACCACCGCGGCCATCTCGACCGCGACCACCGCGGCCTCTGCCTCTACCCTCGCCTCTGCCTGCGCCTCTGCCTTGACGATCTGCCGCCGCCGCCGCCGCTGCCTGGAGCGCTTCTTCGTGCTGCTTTTGAATATCCTCTGGGATGTGCGCGGGTGGCGGTGGTGGGCGCCCACGTGGAGGCGCCGCCGCACCTGACAGTACCGGTGGAGGCGGTGGCGCCGCGGGCTTCGCGCGCGAGCGACGACGAGGATTATCTTCATCCTCTTCGCGTTCAACGTTGTCCTCGTCGTCGTCGTTGCTCAACATCGCTACGGGACCTTCGTTGTCCTTCTTGTCTTCGTCCTCATCGACGCCTTGCGCGAGCGTCAACACCGTATCTTCATCATCATCCTCAAACGACGGCGGACCTGATGGGTTGACGCGAGGCGGCGGCGGCGCCGCGGGCATGGGCGGGAGCGGCGCGACGGGCGCCGCCGGCGCCATCATCATCGGCGGGAGGTCCATCAATCCCGGAATCATCATCATGTTCACATCCGCCGCGGCGCCCGAAGCCAAGAGTTCTTGCTGACGCTTTAAATCTTCCGCCATCTTCTTCAAGCCTTCGAGCGAGGTGTCCATGGACATGATACCCATGGGATCGAGCGGGTCCACGACGCCGGGCGCGCCCATCATCATCATCGCTGGGTCCATCATCGCGGGCGCGGCGGCGGCGGTGAGCTCGCTCGCTTTACGCGCATTCGGTGGTGGCGCACCGGGTGGGAGTGGCGGCATGAATCCAGGTGGGAGTGGCGGTGGCGCCGTACTAGCGGGTTCGCCTTCGTCCATCTCATCTCCTCCCGGCGCCGCCGCGTCGTCTTCACCGCCACCCGCTCCGAGCGCCAGCGGCGTTTGATTCTCGTCACCAGCAGCCCCGATCGCTAACGTATCCTTCCCGCGCTCCCGCAAAAACCCAAACATCTTGTTAAATTCATCCTCCGCGGCGACGAGCTGGGTAGATTCGCCCGTCGGCGCCACTAAAATCCCACCCGTCGTCGCTTCCAACTTGGTTTGCGGAATCCCGTACGCGTGCTTTGTGCGAACAATCTCCACTGTCGTATCCGCTGCGAGCGGACAATCTTGAATCCAGTGCCCGCCTTGATTACACTTGAAACAAATGTACCCAGGTCCAGGTGGACCATCCGGGCGGGTGCCTCGTCCGCCGCCTCGCCCGCCTCGTCCGCCCCCTCGTCCGGCGTTGGCTAAATTCGCCGCTTGCTTTTCTTGCTCCCATTGCTGCGCCTGTTCGCGCGCCATACTCGCCAAAGGATCATCCGCATTCGTACCATCACCCAAACCCTCACCATTCCTATTATTCACGCCAGAAATCTTATTCAAATTCATCTGTAAACGTCTCGCTTGACTCTTGGATGGAATTTGCGACACATCCGGCGGCGCCACGTACACCACCTTCTTCACCACATCCGACCCTATCGCGCTCCCCACCGCAGACTGCTTCATCGACGGCACGCGCTTCACAATCACCGACGTATTCTTCCACACCAACGCGCTCTCATCGTTATATTCGCTCGAATCTTGCGCGTTTACGAGCACGAGCTCGCACGCGTGATCCTTGCCCAATCCTTTCTTCTCGACAATCAATCGCTTGAGCTCGGATACAGCCAAGAACGACCCATCAAACGTGAGCGTATCGAACGTCTTCGCAGATTTAAACTTGTAATGAATCGATCCCGACGCCATCGTGCGCGTCGTCCGTCGTCGTCGTCGTCAAAGGCGAAGGATTAAATGAAATCTTCTCTTCACCGATGGCGGCGATTTGGATCTCTACTCCGCGCGCCTCTGCGCCGTCGTGTGCGGCGAATGCGACGCGAGACGCGCGATGTGCGCGCTCGACGTTGGTTCTTTGTCGCGCCTCCGCTGCTGCCGCTCGTTCGAGCGCGAGTACGGGTCAACGCGCGCCAGAAGCGCGACGATGAGTGACGAGCTGTGCGCCATCCACGTCACACGCCGCCGCCATGGAGCGCGACCGCGTGGTGACATTCGACGCCGGAACGAACGCCGACGAAGGCATGGATGCGGAGCGCGGCGAGACGGACGCGCGCGCGCAGTCGTCGGCGCACATGCGGACGGAATCCGCGGCTTCGATGCTCGAACGCGATGACGTGTGTCACTTGACCATGTCGGGGCGCGAAGCGCTCGAGGCGTACGAAAAGCTCGGCCCGCTCGATGGTGATGTAGAAATGCCGCGGCTTGGTTCGACACTCGCGGCGTTGTTGAATTTTGCCGCTGCGTTTCGAGTGTTTAAGCGGTTTTTGATTACCACGGAGAGCGTGATCGTGAGCGCGGTGTCCGTGGCGTCGACGTTGTTTTTCATCCTGTACGAGATTGATGGGCATAGATTGGGCGTGAACGTATCGTGGACGTTTGTGTCATTTGCGATAATTTATCCATTGACTGGGTCGTTGGATGCGGCGTTTCGTAGGCGTGAGGAGGCGTTGAAGCAGTTGAGCGTGTTCAAGACGAATGTGCTCACATTCTACTTGGGGCACCGCGATTGGGATTGGGGTGAGAACGGTCGAGCGAAGTTGCCGGCGAAGCACGTGAACGAAGTGCGCTGGATGATGGTGCAGCTGGTGTGCGATGTGAGAAACTTTCTGACTGCGCCCGAGGTGGCGAGGTTGGTTCACTTGAATACGTCGCGCGGCAAGGTTGCGTGGGAAAAGGGACGAAAGATTCAATGGGCCATCGCACAGCGCGTGCGAGCGTCGTTCCAAAAGCTATCGCTTACGACAGAGGTGCTGAAGTATGCGGGCATGCCCGGGAACGAGTCGGCGAGATTGCGGCAGTTTCACAAAGATGCGTACATGGCGTGGGAGAATTTGCGCTTTTTAAAGACATATCGCACGCCCATGGCGACACGAGCGTTCGCGCGCGTGTACATCCTCATTCATCCAATTTTTTGGGCACCGTACTACGCGTACATCGTCAGCGAGATGCTTCACGATGAAGCTGGTGGATACACTGGCGAGGATGTGTACGAGGTGCCGACATATACGAAAGGCTTGGTGATGTTCTACGCGTGCTGTCTGTCCGTCATCACCTCGCTCGCCATGCTCGGGTTGTTCAACGTGCGCTATAGCTTAGAAGATCCATTCGCGACGAAAGAACGTCTCTCTGAGAGCGAAGGCGAGTATTCCCATCGGTACACGCGCGGGCAAGACCAAGTGCTCATCAACAAGGAGCTTCGCGAACTCGTGGGGGAACTCGTGGTTGAGTTCAAGGATACGTTTGAAACATCTGGAGGGGGCATTCCTGCGGATTTGTACCCGTTGCCGTCGAGGTCGAGATTGCAAACCATTGAGCTCGAGGTGCCTGAAGTCTTACACACCACGCAAACGAGCTTACGCCGTAGGAATCCCACAAAGGCAGTGGGCGACGAAGAGGCGAATGCGTCGCTCTGAGTCGCACGACAGCAAACAAATCATTTTGCGCTTGCTTTGCTTTGCGCTGCATTGTACTAACAATTGTGAACTAATCCGTAGTGTTACTAAAACTAAAAGTAAAGGTTGCGCGCTAAATTTTATGTCCGACGAACCGGCGAGCGCGCACAACCGCCATCGCACCCGTGCACGCACTCAGCGCGAACCACGTCGCAGCGTACCCAAGATGTTGTTCTGGAGCCACTGGAAATGTCATCAATGACTCTTTCTCCACGGCTAACGGATATTGCGGCGCATCAGCCTGACCGCTACTCCCGGTGCCGTCGTCGCGCGCCGCGCGCACGGCTTGAATCAAAGGCGTATCTTCCGGCAATCCACACGCCCGTGCGATCGCAGGCGCATCCAACCAATACCAAACATCTTTCTCAGGGTCATTATCCGGCGTAAATCCCCCTTTACTCTCCGACGTGCGCACCACAGCTTCTGTTTTCACGCACGCGCCGGCTCGAGCGTCCACATCCGCCCACGTATCCGGCGCCCAACCTCTCAACAATAACACCGTTCCCGCCTCTCCGCGCGTCTTCGCGCGCCCATGCAGCTTCACCGGAGTCACAATGAGATGCCCAGCGATCGTGACCCCGCACACGCTTCGCGCGCGAGGCCCAATCCTCACCGACTTGGCCAAGTCCAACTCCCCCGCCACTGCGCACGTCGCGTACTCCTCAATTCCATCGCGTCCCACCACCGCATCGCCCGGTAACACGCGCGTGCGCAGCGCGCGCGATCGCGCATCGATGGCGGCAATCTTTTCCTCGCGCCTGACGAGCTGCCACGCGCCGAGCGCGCCCGTGAGCGCGCAGGGAAGGAGGAGCAACGCCGCGCGCGCCGGTGAGCCTGCTTCAGACGCCGACGCCGCGCGCGTGGATGCGCCGCGCCGAGAGGCGAACGACGCCGACGCCGTCGACGTCGAGACTGCCGACGCCGCCGACGCGGGCTTGAGCGCATCGCGCGCGACGCGCGCGAGTTGACGACGCGCGGCGCGGATGAGCATGTGGAGCGCGCGCCGAGAAGTGATGCTTGGCGCGCGCTGCGCCGCGCCGCATCGTCGCGTCGCGCCGGCGGGGGACACGGATGACGCGCGTCATCGTCGTCGTCGTCGCGAGTCGCGGCCGACGCGGCGGTGGTCGTCGCCGCCCGCAGACGAGGCGCCGGAGGATGAGCGCTCGGGGAACTTTGAGCGTCTGGTGCGACGCAACGCCTGGTTGTTCCCACAGCCCGAGCTCGATGCCGATACCGCCGCGCTTGATGCGTTTTGGCTTTCAAAAGGTATCACGGAGGAGCACGAGCGCAAGGCGCTGATTTCTATGGGGCGAGATATCGCGAATGACGTCGCGGCGAGGATGTTGTACGGCGAGCCAGACGCGCTCGGGCACGCGTTAAATCGTCTCGAGGCTATATTTCCGAGCGACACGAACGTGGCCAAGATGTTGTGGCAGTGCCCAGAGGTTTTACAGTTGCCGCTGAGTGAAATCGCGCAGCGGTTGATCGCATTCAAGCGCGCGTTCCCAAAAATGGACGCCAAGCGTTTATTAGACTCAAATCCTCGCGCGTTTTTCTTGGACAATTTACCAGACGTATCCCTCGCCCTTGACGAGCTTCAGCGCGACTTCCCGCGCGTAGACATGCAGCGCGTGATCACGCTTGAGCCACATGTGATTCAAGCAGAGCTACCGGATCGCGTGCGCGTCTTACGCGCGCTCGATCCCGCGCTTCGGCCGCCCAGTCTCGCCGCCTTCTACCCCGACGTCGCCCGTCGCGACGTCAACTCACCCGCCGACATCAAGCCTCCAATGTCAAACGCGCAATTATTCGCAAAAGTATTTTTATTAGTCACAGAATCCGCCGCGCGCGAGTCCACGACGTAGCGTTGTGGATGTTAGAATCCTCATAGAAATGTACACCAAATGTCCCACAAAAGTCCAGCTCACAAAAGCTCAGCCGCCACTCGCCGCCGCGCGCGTACCGCGTTCCCGTCGCCCTCGTCGCGCCATCATGCCCGCCGCCGCCGACACCGCCGAGCGAACGTTTGAATCCATCGGTGTGTGCGCCGAACTCGCCAAGGCGTGCGCGTCGCTCGGCTGGCGCGCGCCGACAGATATCCAATGCGCATCCATTCCCGAGGCGCTCAAGGACCGCGATGTTATCGGGCTCGCGCAGACTGGGTCGGGGAAAACCGGCGCGTTTGCGCTGCCGATATTACAGTCGTTGTTAGATGCCCCGCAGGCGTTTCATTCGTTAGTGTTGAGTCCAACACGGGAGTTGGCGATACAGATTGCAGAACAGTTTGAGACGCTCGGGGCGAGCATCGGCGTGCGGGCGAGCGTGCTCGTGGGTGGCGTAGACATGACGACACAGGCGATACGGTTAGGTAAGCGTCCTCATGTGATCGTGGGTACGCCTGGTCGAGTGGTGGATCACTTGGAGAATACGAAGGGGTTTTCTTTGCGCGCGCTCAAGGTGCTCGTGCTCGACGAAGCCGACCGGCTGTTAAATTTGGACTTTGAGGAGGAAATTGATAAAATTTTGCGCGTCATTCCGAGTGAACGTCGCACGCAGTTGTTTAGCGCAACGATGACAAATAAAGTGGCAAAGTTGCAGCGTGCATGCTTGAGAGATCCGGTAAAAGTTGAGGTGAGCGCGAAATATTCCACCGTGGAGTCGTTAAAGCAGCACTATTTGTTTGTCCCGGCGAAACATAAGGATTGCTACGCGACGTTTTTGTTTAATGAGCTCAGTGCGTCGACGTCGATTGTTTTCGCGCGAACGTGCGATTCAACGCGCAAGTTGGCGCTCATTGCACGAAACTTGGGCTTTGGAGCTGTGCCTATTCACGGGCAAATGTCACAACCGAAACGCATCGCAGCGTTGAATAAATTCAAGTCTGGTGAACGCAACATTTTAATCGCCACGGACGTCGCGTCGCGTGGTTTGGATATTCCATCTGTAGACGTGGTGATTAATTATGATGTGCCGCAAAACTCGAAAGATTACGTGCACCGCGTCGGGCGCACGGCGCGCGCTGGACGAAGCGGTTTGGCGGTGACCCTCGTGACGCAATACGACGTCGAACTGTACCAAAAAATCGAGCGCTTGATTAACAAAAAGCTTGACAAGTATCCGTTAGAGGAAGAAGCGGTGATGTTATTGTATGACCGCGTGAATGAAGCGCAGCGGATCGCGATTCAGCAAATGCGTGATCAAGATGACCGCAAGGGCAAGGGTGCAAAGCGCGGGTTCAAGGATGACGACGACGCGGACGCGATGTTGCGCATGTTGGGTAAGAAGGATTACGGCGGTGATGACGGTAAGCCTCGCGTGACAAAGCAGTCGAAGACAAATGGTGCTCGAGGGTTCCCGAATAAGCGGCGATGATGACGACGACGACTGCATATAGCCTACAAGACTAGATTTTATAAAAATTCGTTTTACTTCGCCGGTACCGGTACGGTTAAAATATGTTACTACAATTATCACAACACCTAGGCGACGTTCATTCGTCGTCGTCACCAAAGGTCATCGCACCGATAATCTTGCGTTTTTTCTTCCCTTTCGTTGACTCTAGTTCCGCTGCATTATCCTCCGCGTCGTCTCTATCGTTGCTAGTAACGCCATCTTCAACGACGCCGATGGCGTCTTTATTCACTCTACCGACTTGCGGCCGCGCGGCTGGACCGATGCCCCCCGCAGACGGCGGCATAGCGGGACCAATCGATGGCGGCATAGCGGGCCCGATAGACGGCCCGATGGATGGCCCGATGGATGGTCCGATGTCCCCCACGTGGTCGTTTCCGTCGCCATCATCCTCCGTCGCGGCTGCCGCTACGCCCTCCGCCGTTCGCCGCGCGCTCTCCTCGACATCTCGCACCGCCTTCTCAATCGCCTCCCGCACCTCCGCGCTCGCATCATCCTTCAAGCACTGCAAAACACTTCGTCCCTTCTTACTCACCGCGCACGGATTCACCTTTTTACGAATAAGAAACGCAATCAAGCTCAAATCTCCAGTCGGAGCCGCCAAGTGCAAGGCGTTTTCGCTCTTATACGTCATCCCTTTCGCGTTCGCCCCGCGTTCGACCAACGCCTTCGCCACGGCGGTATTACCCTTCATGCACGCAAAGTGAAACGCCGTGACCCCATCGACGGCTTCTGCCGCCACCCTCGCGCCCTGCGCGCATAAAAGCTCGACGCACTCGAGCGCGCCGGCGTACGCCGCCAAGTGCAACGGCGTCCTCTTATGCGCATCAATCGCATCCAGCGCCAACGCATCCGCCGCCAACGCGGCATTCAGCGCCGTCACATCATTTGCCCGCGCCGCATCGTGCGCTCGAGACGACTTGGGCCCGCGCGCATGCGCCGCGTGCCCGCGTTTCTTCGTTTGGTTGTCCCGCATAATCAGTCTTCGCACACGCGCGCGACTGCAGCGCTCGTCTCGCGCCTCGTCTCGCGCGTCTGCGCGCGCACCACGTCGCGTTCGATGCGCCCAGGCGCGTCTCCCGCGCGCGCTCGCACCACCGCGCGCGTGCACGCGTGTGAGGACACACACAAGAGCTCCACGAGAAGAAGAACACACAAAAGCTCCACCATGTGCGCGCGACATGTGACGCACGCCATCGCCGCACTGTATGCCCACACGACGCACACCCGCGTGTGCGCACCGCACGCGTCGCGCGTTCGCCATCCCATCGCCCTCGCGCGGTCGCGCGCGTCAGAACGCGTCGGGCGCTCGCCCCGTCGGGAGCTCGTCATGTCCCACATGCGTGAGCTCACATCCAAGCTCACATTGCGCGCATCGCCATCGCCGTCGCCATCGCCGCAACCGCGCTGGTTTCTCGACGCGGTGCCCGAACATTTACTGTGTCCAATTTGCCGACAGACGCTGCGCGAGCCGACGCGATTCGCGTGCGGGAAACACACGTTTTGTGCGGGATGTGTGGTGCAGTGGGAGGACGCGTCGGCGAGCCGCGCGCGGCGTCGGGATGTGCCGTGTCCGATGTGTCGCGTCAGCGCGCGCGTCAGTGGGTTGAGCAATTCTGTGGATGAAACTAAGATTCGTATGCTGCGGTGTACGGTGATTGCGTGCGGGTGCGGGCGCGAGGTGAATTTGTTGAATGACGCGGGGACGCACGAGTGCGGGATGTCGTCGGGGACGCTCGGGACGGCGTTTGGGTCGTCGGGCGGCGGCGGCGCGCGCGTGAATGCTCGCGTCGTTGACGACGCCGTGCATGATGATGATACTGACACTGACACTGATGATGATGATGATCCGTTATACTTGTGCCCACATTGCGAAGAAGATTACATTCGAGACGCCGGCGTCGATGTCGCCGTCGGCGAAGACGACTACGATTCCAACATTCTTCCTGAAACGTGCTTCTTCCGCGGCATGCGCGAATTCAGCGAACACGTCATGTTTGCGCATAATGATGATCCACATGCACGCCCGGCGGTGTGTCCGATGTGCGCAGCGTTACCGCACGGCGACGCTTCGATGCTCGTGCTTGATTTGTACGATCACGTCTCTCGGCGGCACGCGTTTGATTGGTCGTTGTACATGCCGGATATACACCACGTGAATGAATACGACGTGATTGCGGAGACGATTCGTATCAGTCGCGAAGAAGCTGAACGCGCGGGGCACGCGTTGACGTGACGTCGTTCGACCGCGAACGGCGTCGCGTCCCGAACGCGCGTAACGAAACGATGTAAAATCATGTGTACGAAATGAATGTGTGAATTATGTTTGTTTTCACTGCTAAAATTCTATACATCATCGTCCCGGCGACGTGCGCGTGTGATCATGAGTATGTTCTACTTGACCTTGCCGTCGCGAATTTGTTGGTACATGTCGATGGTTTGATGCATTAAGAGCTTGCGAATATTTTGTCCTTCGCCGCGCATGTGTTCCTCGAGCAGCGCGCGCAACGACCCGAGCGGGGGTGGCGTCGATTCCGTGGGCTGGTTTAACAATCGATCGAATACGACTTCCCATAACTCGGTCTTCCAGTATCGTCGCAGAGGCTGGCGTTGGCGATAGGTGTTGGTCGTGCCGGGCGTGAGCTCGACGTCCATGTACGAGCCGTAGAGGAGGCAATGAATCGTCGAGGCGATGGCGTAGCAATCGGCTTGATAGGTCCATGGCTTGCCGTGCATCATTTCGATGCATCGGAAGGCTTCGGCACCGGCGTCGCCGACAAATGCAGCTTCTTCGGGGTACATCGTCAGATCAATGGCGCGTCCAAAGTCAATCAACGCCAAGCCTTTTTGGGTCCAAGATCCGGGGCGATGCTCCGCCCAATCGCACCAGTCTTCGCCGCCGTTGCGTAAGAGCAAGTTGTCGGGTTTCAAGTCGGCGTGCACGATACCAGCGCCGTGAATCCACTCTACCAAGCGCAGCATTTCGACAGCGTAGTACATCACGAGAGTCTCGTGCATTTGCTTGCCGTCACGAAGGTAGGAGTTGAGGACGTCTTGCAACGTGCCATGCTCGCCGAATGGCATCACGAGCGCGCCCATAGTGGCATCGTCACCGTCGCTCGATTGTCCACCGAGCAAGTGCAACGCCGTAGGTTGCGCCCAGTTCACTGCAGCTGAAGCTTCGGCTGGGAGACGCTCGCGCAATCGACGTGCGATGACGAATTCCCACTTGGCGTAGCGAGACTCTTGCACCTTGACGGCGTACGCGCCAATGTCTTCGTCATTCGATGTCTGCGCTTTGCTTGCAAGTTCGGCTTCGTAGACCTCGGCGTGAGCGCCTTCACCAACGCGTCCTTTGAAAACGTACGAAATATTGCCGAGCGTAACCTTGACGCCGGCGGCGGCGCGCTTGCCACCCTTGCTTACGCATTTGGCAGCTTCGGAGAGCGTAGCCACCGTAGACGCATTCGTGTCGACTTCAACACCCGCTTGCATGCACAACGCGGGCTCGAGTGATCGAAGGTGCGCATCCATGGCGTCAAATTCGAATGGATTGACGAGTACTGACTGTGCTGTGGATGCGTCATCGTTGTGACGAGTCAACGCGGCTAAGGCTGGGCGCTTGACGTGCGAGGACGGCTTGGGCGTAATTTCTCGGGCGCCTAATGGACGACGTTGCGTCGCCGACGGTGGCACCGGGGTTTCCGCCATCGAAAGCTTGGGGATGAATTCCGTGTCTTCGCGAATGCTTAACCCGCCGAGGTCGCTGGGAATAGCTACGGTGTCTTCGCGAATGAAGAATCCACCGTCGTCATCGTCGTCGGCGCGCTTGTTGGTTGGCGATCGAGAAGTGCCGAGCGCCACTGGCTTGCGAGCTTCGGCGAGTCGTGCTGCGAGCAAGTCCTTGGGTAACAAACACGTATCTTCACGAATACAGAAACCACCATCATCGTCTTCTTTCTCTGCAGCAGCGACGTTCCTGGGCTCTTCTCGCGCTGACTTCTTCGCCGCGCGATCGCCTTCGCTCGCGTCAGCTTCATACCCACCTTTACCCGTGGCCACAGAATCTGAAAACATACTCATAATATCCCCCCAAGCTTCTTTGGTGCAGATAGTCATCGTTGGATCGTGCGCGGCTGCGCGCGTGCCCTCCTCATCCGCCGTCCATCGAGCGCCAGCGCGCACCTTTGGTGCGATGACGGGCTTTGCAGCCGCCGCCATCACTCCCACCGCGCAAGTGCCCGCGGCGATAGACTGCGCTTCTGATGGTTCACTTGCACAGGACCCAGATCGCGAGCCGACGGGCGGTGGTGGTGCCGCGTACGTACGCTTGGATACAATTTCATCCTCCGCCTCGCGAGGACGCGCCGCCTTGAGCGAAGAATCATGCGTATACGTCGCTTGCACTGCACCTTGCGGAAGATCTGACGACCGCACATCATCGTCACACTCCATATCACACTCCATGTCTGACGCATTGATGTTGTTGATGGCCGGAACTTTGATGATGGGCTCGCGCGAAGGACTCGGCCGAGCGGGCGCGCCGTGGGCTGAAATCCAAGCCGCAACGCGATTCTCCTCGTAGCACACCTCCTCACCATCCACCGAACGGAGCTGCGCGGGACGAAAGCCACGATAAAGTGTCGTCGGACGCTGGCCTGGAGCAAGCGGCGGCGCAGGGGCGCCACGCTGGTGATACAACATTGGATTGCGGCTCAAATCCCCGCTCGCCTCCGCTCCGTCGACGCGCTGGCGCAACAAACCACCGCCAGCGGTGCTCGTGCCAGCAGCGGCCGTGCGTGCTGTCGCCGCGGCCACGGCATCACGATCAATGCACTCGGTGTCTTCGAAAATTTCAAGTTCTTCCGCGGGAAGAGTCATCTTGCGCTTACTTTGCGTGATGCGTTGACCAGCCCATTGCGACGCGCGCGCCGTGTTCTCCTTGCGCACATCCTTGTACCCACCCAACGCGTTCCACTGCGCGACGTTTTCTCGCGACGGCATAGGCGCTCCATTTTCATCATCTTCGTAAATCTGCAATCCACCGCTCGGGATGTTGGCATTTTCGCGAGACGAGGACGGCTGCTTTTGTTGCCTCTGCGGCGCCGAGGACAACCCGCCGCCCGCGCCCGCTGGGCGCGCGGTTGATAATCGCCCGCCACGACCGCGCAAGGTGTCTCCAAAGTTACGCACAATTTCTTCACCTTGCTCCTCGTCAATTTCCCCGCTCTCGATGCGCTTTTGCGTGCGTCGAACCATGCGATGTTGAAACGCCGAGTACGAAGCGCGCAAACGCTCGAGCGGCTCGGCGCGCATCGCGATGCCATTCTCATACGCCTCATTTGCCGCACCATAGGCTTGTCGAACCTCCAAAAACGCCCCATACGCCTCATAAAACAACGCCTGCTTCTGCCCAATGGAATTTGCCTTTAAAAACTTGAAAATATCCCCCGGCTCGGCGCAACAATCCGCGTACTTGATCCACACCCGCAAGTACCGCGCATCCTCCTTATACTTGTCCTCCTCCTGTAACTCCCGCGCACACCGCTCAAGCAACGGCAATAACTCTTTATCACGCCCACTCCCAGTCGCATACGTCTGCTCCGTCCATTTAATCAACGAACACCACTCCCCGAGCGCGTCTTCGCTCGTTCCGCTCAACGCCCGCGCCCAACGCGCGCGCTTCTCCTCCTCCACCGCATCGCCCCCAGCGCTCGCGCTCACCCCCGTCGCCGCCGAGCTCAACGCCGAGCTCAAAGCCCGCGCATCCCTCCCGCGTTTTAACGGCTGAACATTCTCCTTCGAGAGCTCCCACGCGAATTCAACGTCGCCATCCGCGACGATGCGCTGATTCGTATCCCTCGGCGCCAAGGGCGAGCGCATCGTCGATGGCGTCGCCGTCGCGTCAGCCACCACCGGCGGCGTCATCACGCGCGTGGAATACACACACCGATGACGAACGCGGCGATCTGCGCGCGATGATTGCGCAACGCCCGGTCGCGCGCGTCGACGTGTGCCGCACGCGCGCGCGCCGAATGCGGGGGAACGAACGCCCATCGACGACGGCCACGACGTCGAATGTCCGAACACATACTATACCAATCCGTAGCTTATAAAATGTTTATCGCGAGACCCCAGAACCACCCTCGGTCGGGCTCAACCACCTATTGGAACAGATTTAAAATCCATGAGCTGTACAGAATAAAGACCGGAACCCAGTCTGGGTCCTTTTGTGGCCCACGCGCGCGCGCCACCGCATCGGTACAGTACGACGCACATCATGTTTGCCGTGACCGCCTCCACGACCCGCCCGACCGTCGCGCACGCGCGCGCGACGACCGCGAAAAAGTCTTCCGCCAAGGTCGTCAAGCCCGCCGCCGCGGTCCTTCGCGCGGATAAGGTACGCATGCGTTGCGATGCGATGCGATGCGATGCGATGCGATGGCTCGAGTCGCGGTCGTGATGATAACACGCCGTCGCGGCGCGCGCGGCGTCGCGGACGCTGCGTTCGGCGTCGCGTCGCGATCGCGCGCGGTGCGGATGCGTGGGAAACTCGCGCATCGCGTCGATGCGCGCGAGGGCGGTGCGGGACGTCGCGCGTATGGCGCGATGCGCGCGCGCGTGGACGCGCGTGGGTGGGGTTTCGGGATCGCTGCACCGATCGCGCGCGAGCGATCGGGGCGTCGTCGCGCGTTGGCGCATGGGCGTATCGCACACCGCTCGAGTGCGATGGATGTGGACGATATGCATGCGTGTGTGCGCGCGGTGTGCGATGGGTTTGCGTGCGCGCGAGGCGCGGCGGCGTCGTTCGCGGGCGTGGGATCGTATCGAGGGTGTGGAGTGGATAAAGTCGCGCGGGGCGGCTTTGCCACGCGTACGGCGTCGCGGATGCGTCGATGTGGGTGCTTAAGCGATGGGGAGACGTGCGACGGCGCGTGTTGTCCACGGTGCTCGCGCGAGAGGCGTCCGAGGGTGGTGATGGGTGTTTGTATGCGCGCGCGCGTTCTCGTTGGGAGCGCATTTGAAACTAACCAAAAACGCGCTTTGTGTCCCGACAGCTCGCGTTGGGCGCCGCCGTGACTGGCATGGTTGCCGAAGCTATGACCGCTGCGCCGGTCCAAGCGGCGACTGAGTTGGTTCAAGTGGCTGAGGGTGAGCCGTTCATCGTCAACTTGGCGTGGGCTGCCATCATGGCTACCTTTTCCTTCTCCTTGTCCCTCGTCGTCTGGGGTCGCTCGGGCTTGTAATGGGCGCGCGCGGTTGATGAGTTTTTTGAGTTTACAACGAAGACTCGAGGAGAGAGAGAAAGCAAGCACACATGAGACCCGAGAGCGAGGTCTGCTACGTAGCATTTTAGGCTGATCGTCGAGAGATGATGTATCTAGTCGGTTATTTTTAACAATATTGATCCACGTTTCGCGACTCTAAAAATCGAATTAATCACTTCTGAACGCATCCAACCACTCACGCTTCACAAACGTCATTCGTTCCCGCGCGCGCGCGCGCGCGCGTGGATATTGAATCGCACGAAGTGGAACTGAGTCGAATACAATTGAATCGAATCGCCGCCGCCATCCATGGCGCTCGGTGCGAAGCGCACCAAGGCGCAATCTCGAGACGATGCCGCTTTCGACGGTGGAGCGCGCAAGAGCGCGAAAACGACGCCGACTGAGAAAGAAACGGCGATGACGACGTCGTCTACGAATGTAGGAAAGATTAAGCTCACGTTGGAGTGGATTTCGCGCACGCGTAATCGTTCAGCGAATGTGGAAGTGGCGGTAGTGAGAGATGTGATTGTGGACGTGCACGCGAGCGTTACGGTTAAGGAGCTGTTTGATGCGTGCGTGCAGCTTCCACCGGGCGAGCACTCGTGTTCGTTGATCTGGGGTAATAATGAGTTGAGCTCTGCTGGATTATTGCATGGGGCAGAGAGTGGAGGGTGGCAGTTGGATGTGTTCGCTTCGCCGCCGGTGTCGCTGCGATTGATCGCGCCGAGCGGTAGTTTGTGTAGACATCCGACTTTAGGAGCTAAAGCGCGATGGAAACGATGCGTACCGATGGATGTGATGTGTGATGAGAAGTGTTTAATCGAGCCTCAGAAGGAGGAGCGCGGGAAGCGGGTAAAGATTGGCGTGCATGGGTCAAAAGAGTCGACCAAGGATGAATTTGACGCGGCGCCGACGCAAAAGAGTAGACGAGCGTTACATCCAGGTCGTACAGACGAACACGGCATGATTTCACTAATAAGAGATCATAATGTATTCACAGACGTCGCTGCAGGAGCTATTGTTGACGTTGGATCGGGATGTGGCTCTCTGGCCGCGGGTTTGGCCAAGGCTTTTCCGTCTGTGAGCGTGTGCGGAATCGAGTGTCAGGAGCATTTAGTCATCGAAGCGCGACGTAAGTTTCGAGATGTAGATTTCATCAACGATAGCGCCGAAAATGTGCTATCAAAGTGCCGTATGGCGAAAATTGTCGTCGCCACGACGCACAACTTTGATCAGGAAACCATAAACTACATTTTGCGGACGTGCGCTGAACTTCCCATGTTGACGCACTTGATTGTCAATGAGCCGCATTTATGTCGACCGGCGTGTCGAACAAAGCTCAAACTGTGTTGTTGTTTCGAACCTCTCGAGTCGCGGGAGATTAAAACGCATTGGGGCAACAGTTTCTTAAACTTTACAATTTACAAGCGTCACGTGCGTTGGGCGTTTGGCGGGCACTCTTTGCCGCGAGGCGAGGAAGCCGCCGTCGCTTTGATTGAAGATAAAGTTGCCGAGAAATTTCTCATGAATGGTAGCGAGACGCAGTCGATGGATACCATCGGTCGCTAATGCGCTCACGTAGCATATAATAGTACAGAATTCTTTGCACACATCGAAGCGTCCCCGTTCCAGAAAAAGAAGAGCGCGTCCCGTGGGCTCCTCAGAACGTGGCTTGCGTACCTCATCCCCAACGCGATGTCCGTCCCACCCGTACCAGTGGGCGTACACAAAACAAAGTCTCGAGCGTTTTATGAATTCATTCGGCAAATAGGTGCGTCTCAAGGCGTCGTGTTTTGTAGATTTGCCACGCGCGGATTGCTCACTTCTCGTTTGGATTGCGCGCGCGAAACCAGATCTCGTCGACTGACGCGCGCGCGATTTTCACGTTATACAGGCGAGTGTAAGAGTAAAAGCGATGAAGATGTCATCATGCAGAAAGAATCCATGTATCTTCGCGCGTTACTAGGCGCACCAAAGATTGAAAAGGAGAGGATCAGAGAAATCATGCTTCGGTTAATGTACCTAGAGATGCTCGGACACGATGCCAGCTTTGGATATATTCACGCGGTCAAGGCGTGTGTAGAGTCCGACGTGACGATTAAACGCAGCGGATACCTGGCCACGAGCTCGTTTCTGAATGAGAACCATGACTTGATTATACTTATTGTGAACACGGTGCAACAGGATTTACGAAGCGACGATTACTTGGTGGTGTGCGCGGCGTTGACGACGATTACAGAGCTCGTGAATGAGGACACTGTGCCTGCAGTATTACCGCAAGTTGTAGATTTATTGATGCATTCGGTGAGCCACGTGAGAAAGAAGGCGGTGATGGCATTGGCGAGATTTTATCAGAAGAGCCCACAGAGCGTCAGTCACTTGCACGGAAAATTTAGAGAGATGATTTGCGACAAGGATCCTAGCGTGATGTCCGCGGCAGTGTGCGCACTGTATGAACTCATATCTACCGATCCCACGGCGCACAAAAATTTGACGTCGAGTTTCGTGAGCGTGTTAAAACAAGTGATTGATAGAAGGTTGCCCAAGGCGTACGAGTACCACAAGACGCCGGCACCGTTTGTGCAGATTAAATTGTTGAAGATTCTAGCCATTCTAGGCGCGCACGATCGAGAAACGAGCAGTGAGATGTACTCTGTGCTTGAAGACACGCTCGCGCGAGCAGAATTGTCTAAGAACCAAATTGGCAACGCGCTGGTGTACGAGACAGTGAGGACGATTGCGAGCATTTATCCAAACCCGCAGCTCTTGGCGCAGTGCGCGCTTGTTATTTCTCGCTTCATTAAAAGCAGAAATAACAACTTGAAATACGTCGGTCTTAATGCTTTGGCGTGTATAGTAAACGTGAATCCAAGTTACGCCGCTGAGCACCAGATGGCGGTCGTGGATTGCCTGGAAGACCAAGACGAGACGCTGCGTAAAAAGACGCTCGACTTGTTGTACAAAATGACCAAGCCAAATAACGTCGAGGTTATCGTTGAACGCATGCTGGCGTTCTTGAAACGTGATGGCGATAGATATAGCGATCAGTACGTACGCGCAGAAGCGTCGTCGCGCGTTGCCGAGCTTGCCGAAAGGTACGCCCCAGACGCCAAGTGGTACGTGGAGACGATGACGGCGTTGTTTGAAAGCGCCGGGGACGTGGTGAAGCCATCGATTGGCCAAAGTTTGATGCGACTCATCGCAGAAGGTACGGGAGACGCCGTTGCTGATGAATTATCACGCAAATCCGCGGTGAATGCCTACGTGAAATTATTCAAGCGACCGAAACTGCCGTTGGTTCTCTTGCAAGTCATGGTTTGGGTCATCGGTGAGTTTGGCGAGTTGAGCGGCAAAAGCTCCGAAGAGCTCATGGACTTGCTCATTGATGCAGTAGATACGCAAATGGAAGGAAATGCGATTGAAACTCTGGCATTGAGCGCAATTGCGAAAATAGCTACACGCTCTGGTGGTAGTTTAAGTGCCAAGGCGTTGCGCGCAGTGGAACGAAATACGTCGAGCAAGTCCATCACGAAGCAACAACGAGCAAATGAAATCATGGCGCTCATGGCTGAGTCCCCATCCGTACGCACCAGTGTTTTAGCGCCATACGCAATGGAATCGACGATCGATCGTTCCCTGGCGGTAATGAATCAGCACGTCGCCAACGCGCTCGCGCAAGGCGCCAAGTCGTACCAGAGCAAGGCGCAGAGAGACGCAGAGAAGGCGGCGGCGGCTGAGGCGCAAAGTAAAGCGATCGAGTCAAGCGTCATGAAGGCAAAGAACTCTCGCGGTACTGGGCCGTTAGTATTCGAACATCACAAGGCGGATGTGCCTCAAGCACCTCCGCCACGTCAAGCGCCGGTGGACGACTTGGACATGTTCTTGGGTGGAGGCGCAACTTTGCCCGCGACAACCGTTGCCGCCCAAATGCCTCCTCCTCAAAAGATTTCCGCGCCTGAAGTAGACGAATCAAAGGCAAAACTTGCCGACGCTTTGTTTGGCAATGCACCGCCGCGTAAGCAAGAGTCCGTACCGGTCACCCTGGCTGGTTTTGCGCCGCCTCCTCGAGGCCCGCCAACGATGCGCTCGTCAGCTCTGCCATCCACCGCACCTTTTGATCTGCTATCTGCTCTCGATGCGCCGGCACCGGTGATACCAGCCATGACGAATCTAGTACCATCGTCTTCGTCGTCGCAGACTGCTCCGGTAGATTTACTGTCGCAGTTAGATTTGATATCCGCGTCGCCCGCGGCGCGGCCTCAGCAATCCAGTGCAAACGCGCCCGTCGCCATGTCTGGAGGCGCGGCGAAGGGCAATCACGCGAAGGACCCATTCGCAGATCTTTTCAGTAGTCCTTAGTTGTACGTGTACATGTAAAATGATGATTTAATTTGAAAGCAGTTTTCTTTCAATGTTACAAGTTCAATGTCGAGCAAAGAAATTTTCTATGCGCAACGAGATACCGCGTGTTTGTCTAATACTATAATTGTGTTGTTGTTGTCATGATGTATGACGCAGCTGCGCGCAGGCTAAATTAGCGCTTGCCCGCGTTCTTCTTTTGCATGTCCTCAAACTGGCGAAGGCCCGGGGACAAAATGTTGTACGCCACCCACGCGAGCACCGGCGCGAACACGAAGAAGATGGAAATGCGGCCGTCAATACCGGCGAGGTTAGCCATCTCTTGCGCCGCATCGGAGGATTCCGGCATACCGAGGAGCGCCGCGGCGGACAAGCCCGCACCCGCGAGCACGCCACGCTTGCCCGCGTTCTTCTTTTGCATGTCCTCAAACTGGCGAAGGCCCGGGGACAAAATGTTGTACGCCACCCACGCGAGCACCGGCGCGAACACGAAAAAGATGGAAATGCGGCCATCAATACCAGCCAATTGCGCGACATCATTCGCCGTGGACGCATCAGCCATTTCCGGCAAACCCATCAACGCGCTCGCCGTGAGGCCACCCGCGAGCGCGGCAACCGCGCGCCCCTTCTTCGTACTCTTCGCGTTCTTCTCTTGCATGCCTTCAAGCTGGCGCATACCCGGTCCAAGAATATTATACGCCACCCACGCGAGCACCGGGCCGAATACCGCGAGGAACACCAACGGTCGCCCATCGAGCGCCGTTTGCATGACTTCTTGCGCGGCATCCGCGCGATCGGCGAAAAACGCCGACGCCGCGAGCGACATCGCCGCCGTCTGCGCACACAACACACGCTCGTCAGTCACACATCCCACCGCGCATCAATTTTCCCCATCACGCATCCATTTCCCCCATCGCGTGCGTCGCACCCGCGACGAAAACACCCGTCTCGCGATCCGACCCCACGCGCGCTGGATATCGTATCTCCATCCGCGATCCCGATCCGCGATCTCGATCCGCGCCGCGCGCGTCGTCCATCGACCGCCCGATCACGCGCACTGCACGACCCCATCGCACGTTTTTTCACGCATATTTCTCCCCGCGACGTACCTGCCCTCGGTGCACGACGTCGTCGACGCGCGTCGTCGCATCGTCGGACGACGCTGTCCCAGCCACGCGCGCGGCTTTGGCGCGCGAGTCTCTCGCGGGAGCTGTGCGCGACGCGACGCGCGCGCGGCGCGATGACGGCGCGACGGCGCTGCGCGGCGCGATGACGACGGCGGACGCGGGAGTGATGGTGGCCATCATCGTCGTCGTGACGTTCGCGAGACGCGTTCTCGCGCGAGGGCGCGATCGAACGAACGTTCGGGGTCACGCGCGCGCGTGCGGCCCCTCGCGGTGGGGGCGCGTGTGTGCGTATTGTGGTGCGCTTATGGCTGATATGGTGGTTTTTTAAAGACATGTGATAAGGGATTTTATGTGTGTGGTGTGGATGAGATCGCGGATATTGGATTGAGATGTGTGTACAATAGGGGGGCGTGAGAGGCGTGGTGTGGATTTGGGGGTGGATTTGGGGCGCGCGCGCGCGCGCGAGTGACTACTACTGTTGTACGTGTTGGTGTTAAAAGTCTATGAGCGTACGCGCGCGGGTTGGACGATGGATGACGTTTCCGTCATTGTGGGTTCGTGATCGTCGTCGTCGTCGCCGTGGCGGCTCGGCTAAGTAATTTCAATTCCGTTATTCTCTCTTTGCGCGCGCGTGCGCGTTTGATTAAGCGTACGCGCTCGACGCTCACCATCTCTGTGCTTTGCGTACGTATCGCGGTGCTTTCTCTGTCTCTCTGTGTCTCTAACCCCTCTCTCTTTCTCTCTCTCTCTCTCTCTCTTTTTCTAAATTGTTTTTTTAATGAATCAACCAGCCAGACGGTTTGTTTTCTTTTTTTTATTTGCCTTTTGATTTGGGTTGCGGCAACGCTGGCGTTGCCGCGCCTTCGTCTGGTTGCGCCAACTTTTTGAATTCAGTGAGCACGGGATATATATTCTCGAAGGCCTGGTAGATGTCTTCGCGTCGTTTACCTCCAGTCAACACGATTTTTCCCGAAACAAAAATCAAAAGCACAATCTTGGGCATTTGCATTCTGTAAATCAAACCGGGAAAGAGTTCTGGCTCGTATTGCGCAAAGTGCCCGTGCTGCCAAGCTAAACCTTCCAAACGAATTGGAAATTGGACATCACACGAGCCAACCATGTTTTGAATCTTAAAATCTTTGAATTGCGCGGGGAAACCGAGCTTTATGATCACCTTGGCATACTTTCTCGCCGCTTCACGCGCCAACGCCTCCGTCTTTGCACCCGTACACACCATCTTCCCAGAGCTAAAAATCAACGCTGTCGTCTTTGGGTTACGAATACGCATAATCGCAGCCGCAAAACGCTAGTGTTTGCAAACAAACAAATCGAATACATCGTCAGTTCTCGGTCGAATTCGTCACGCGCGCGAGAGTAATCTGTCGCGTTTTTCAGTCGAGGCGCCTCTAGGGTTAATCACCTTTGGGTTATATTCCACGTTTCTCGCGTGAAACGCAATCGTCTTCAAGTCGAGTTTACAATCCAAGTTCACCGTCGCCACAATGTTCCTAAGCCGCGTAAAAATCGCCCACCGGTCAGTTCCTCAGCTCGCGAAACGACGCCTCGAGCGCTCTCGACTGTTTAAATAATTCTCAGAATTCCCAGATCTACGCCGACTCCAACCCACGCGCACGCCTCGCACGGGCCGCCACGCGCGCGCAAAACACGCATCCCAACACGTACTGTAACACCGGTACGATCCCACTCGGATGTACGCTTCTATCCACCGCATCTTCCTCCGCTTCGACGATCGCGTTGAAATCTTCATCTCGATCGTCGGCGCTCATCGCGCACCGCCCTTCGTGCGACTGCGCAGACGCCGCGTGTGCGCGCTGGCGTGATTCGAAGTCGTCGATGCGGGCGCGTGACGCGAGACGCTTCACCCCGGAGTCGACGCGTGCGGCGACGAATGGCGTCACGCGGTCGTCGGTCCCCTCGGACAGCAGTATGCGTCGGGCGAGCGCCTCGTTCGCCGCGTCGGCGTCGACGAGCGTCGACGCCGACGCGTTTGAAATCGTCGGCGTCATCGGCGAGGGCGCGTTCGGGCACGTGCACTACGCGCGAGGTCGACAAGGTGCGCGCGCAAAGGCGGTAAAGAGCACGACACGGCGCTCGCGGTGGTGTGTGTGTGTGTCAAGGCGTTTGGATGTGCGTGTGCGTCGGCGTGTGACTGACGGCGTGCGTGTGTGCGTGCGTACACAGGTCGAGTATGTGCGATTAAAACGTTCAAGACGCCGAAGACGGCGAAAGCGGAGGATGATGACAAGGCTGCGGTGTCTGGGCTGCCGGTGCCGACGTTTCGCGAGGTGACCATGTTGCGGGGCTGCGCGCACGAAAACATCGTGAGGTTGTATAAAGTGATCGTGGATAAGAAGGAATTATCATTATCGTTAGCGATTGATTACGCAGAGTATGATTTAGGGGTGATATTGCATTGGCATCGCACGCATAGGCAGTGGATTAACCCGAGGATGGTGAAGAGCGTCACGTGGCAGTTGTTGCACGGGTTGCACTACTTGCACTCAAATTGGATCATGCATCGGGATATTAAGCCGCAGAACGTGCTGCTCATGGGCGATGGTAGTGAGTGCGGGACGGTCAAGATTGCGGATTTCGGCTTGGCGCGTTTCGTCGATCCTGGAAATTTGTTGCGCCCGCTGTATGAAAACGGTCCAGTGGTGACGTTGTGGTATCGCGCGCCCGAGTTATTGCTCGGCGCTCGACACTACACGCGCTCGATTGACATTTGGGCGGCGGGATGTATATTTGCCGAGCTTGCGACGTTAATGGTGCCATTCCAGGGCGTGCCAAAGGAGAAAGAAAACCCGCGGTCGATGTATCAAGAGGAACAGTTGGCGTCCATTGTGAAACTCAAAGGCACGCCAACCGTCGAAGATTGGCCCATGGTTACGTGTCATCCGTATTACGACAAAGCCAGGCACATTTTATATCCGGATTCGCATCCAGATGGCGTCCCTCCGACGTCGCGGCCGTTAAGTAAAGACCCAGAAATAATCGCCGTGTTTGACGCGCTGTGCGCGTACGATCCCACGCGTCGTCCAACGGCGCTTGAAGCGTTGACAAAAATGGATTACTTTTGCAAAAACGACCCTCAACCGCAAAAGAACGTGTTCGATTACGAAACCACAGGCGATCGCATCGTGTATCCACATCGCAAGATTAAGCACGTGGTGGATGAATCCGACAAGGCGGCCAAGCGTCAAAAAATTTAGCGCGTAGGTAGCATTCTACTAGGTACCGATAGCTCTTTAGTTTTGTAAGTCAAACGCGATTTACATCGCGTCCGCACGCACAATAGTCGCGTCGCCATCACTCGCATCGTCAACCACATCACATCGTCGAGCACGCGCAACACTCAATAATTATATCTCGTCGTTTTTTAGTTTAATACATGTCGCGCGCGCCGCGTCGCTCGCGGGTTTATCGCTCGCTCCCGTCTATTTCTACACACAAACACCTCCTCAACTCCCTCCCTCTTTCGGCGCATACTTAGGATCCGTCACCCAAGAAAAGCTCCACATCTCTTTTAACAATCTTTCGCGCTTCTTCGCCGCGTCTTCATCGTTCCGTCTCGCGCGTTCCGCCTCCACCTCGTTCTCCACCGTAAACTCCTTCTTGTGGTGCAAGCACTCGACGTAATCCTCGCGAAACTTGAAGCACGACGAGCGGTCATCCGCCTCTGACACGCACTGTGATGCGAAATAACAACGATACGAGCGTGCGTGTCGTCAGTCGCGTGATTCGCGGCGCCGCGAGCGCGGTGTACGCGCGACAGTGGTCGTGATCTCTAGGGCATGCGTCGCGCTCTCGCGCGCGCCGTCGCGCCGCTCGCGCCGCTCGATCGCGCGCGTCTCTCTGGTGCGACCACACGTACCTTAGTGAACTCTCTCCACACGGGCGCGCACCGCCCTTCGCTGCCTCGAGCGCCGAATCCGCTCGCCATGATGCGACGCGCAGTGTGGCGCCAGAGCGCGACTCGCGCGCGGCTCCATGGATGCCGATGCGTCGTTCGTGTCGGTGACGAGCGCGTTGGGCGACGACGACGACGACGACGGCGATGAGGGCGCGTTCGTCGTCGACGATGGTGCGGCGCGCGACGCGCAAGGGGGCGGTGTTTGGGACGATGGAGATGATGCGTTTGAGCGCTGCGCGCGCTCGGCGTCGCAAGTTTTGGCGAGCACGACGGCGGATGTGTGCGTAAAGTTGCAAGAATCACAGAACATGCTCGCGAGCGAGCGGGTGCGAAGTGCGGAGGCGGCGGAGGCGGCGATGCGGGCGGTGGAGGCGATGGAGGTGGAGCGCGTCGCGCGGTTGGCGGTTGAAGCGCGTTTGCGCGACGTCGAAGCGGCGCGCGATGAAGCGCACGCCAGATCGCGGCAGACGATTGATGGGTTGCGAGAAGAGTTGAAAAGTGCGCTGAAATCGGTCGAGGCTGCTGGACGTGCGTCGTCCGAAGAGGAGGATGCCACCGAGTACGCGCTCGCCGAAGCGCGCGCGAGCGCCGCCATCGCCGTGAAAGATTTAGAGAGCACCAAGCGCGAATTCCAGCGCCAGTGGGAAGCTCGCGAGGTTGATTTCGAAACCACAGTTCGTGAATTACAAGATGTCATTCGTGATTTATCGGTCCGGTTGGATGAGGCGGTTGAAGCCGGCGTCGAAGCGGCTTTGCTTGAGCGCCGCATGCGACAGAGCGCCATCGCGACGACGAATGTGGAGCGCATCAGTGATTCAGATGTGGCGACTCCTCAGCAAACGCCACTATCACCGCGCGTTCTGGCGAACGAGCAGCAAGAGAACGTCGTCGACGCTTCGGCGTCACTCGCCATGGCACGCGTGAAAGACCTCGAGCGCCTGCTCGCCGACGAGCGCGCCGAACGCCTCGAACTCTCTTCCAAAATCGTCGACCTCACGCGAGGTCGTCGCGAAATGGCGCGCGAACTCGTCGACGCGTGTCAAGGTGACATTGACCCCGACCGCGCCGTCGCCGTCGCGCGTAAACACCGCGCTGACGCCGAACATTTGGCGCACGCGCTTTCGCGCCGCGTAGCCGCCCTCGAG
>JACLAB010007944.1_pt1 | contig 30770 bp, 38 predicted proteins | sample 8027921 | NCBI WGS metagenome assembly JACLAB01 (sample SAMN15725117, study PRJNA655200) | protist metagenome | isolation source: fluorescence activated cell sorting (FACS) single amplified genomes of... | place: USA: West Boothbay Harbor, Gulf of Maine | collected 2000-07-19 | reverse complement strand
TTGGGGGTAGGTTATGACGATCCTTCTGTGGAGATACTGATAGACTGCTTCCCCACGAAAAGCCCGATAGCGTTTGTACAAAGGGCAGGTAGAATCTGGCGCATCTGTGAGGGAAAAGAGAGGGCCACCTACCTAGACCACGCATCCAATCTAAAGACTTTCGGCTTCCCAGAAGACATAGTTCCGTCTAAATTGGATGACGGCACTCAAAAATTCAATGAGCGTAAGCAACTCAAGAAGGATGAGCGTGAAAAGATAACCAGAGACTGCCCTGTCTGTTCAGCAGCGTTTCAAGGCAGAAGATGCGCCTGTGGATATACTATTGAAAGCCGAGACCCTGTGTTCAAGGATGACGGCTCAATGCTCAAGAAGGCAGGTAAAGACTTCAAGGTAGAAGATAAATCAGCATGGATGGGGCAGTTTGTTCAGTACGGTAAGGACAAGGGCTACGCTGAAGGCTGGGCATCTCACCAATACAAAACCAAATTTGGCGTATGGCCCAAGGGAGTCGATAGAACTCCCAAGCCAGTAACCAAAGAAGTAAGAGGGTTCATTACCCACACCAACATCAAAAGGAGAATGAGCGATGCTAAACCTAGAACGTATTCTTGGTAGTCTGGAGAAGGTCAGGAAGTCAGGCAAGAACTATGTAGCCTGCTGTCCGGTACATGGGGATAATAACCCATCAATGTCCATCAAGGAGGCAGATGATAAGGTTTTGATGTACTGCCACGCCTGTGGAGCTAAAGGCCCAGAGATAGTACAAGCCCTTGGTATGAAGCCAGACGTACTGTTTGATAAGCCCTTCAAGACGGAATACGACCGTCACTGGTTACTTAACAAGAAGTCCGATTGGGACGAAACCATGATCATGCTGGCGCATGAAACACTATCTCAAGGTAAAACAATAAGTTATAATGACTACAAGGCAATTAAGCAGTCATTAGCTCGTCGTGAACAACGCAGGAAGTTAAGACTGCCGATACTATTTAACATGGACATTGCATTATGAAGGACAACTCTTGGATCAGCGAAAGAATCCAGAAGGAAACAGAAGAGTTCTTGGCTAAGGGCGGGAAGATCAAAGTCTTTCCTCCTCAGTCATTCAGTAAGGGTCATGAAAACAAAGCCCTGCGTGAAGAGACCTTTGCCAAGTACACGGCTAAGAAGAACAAGTCGTGATACAATCAGGAAAACCCTACAGGAGCTAGACTAGTGAGTAACCCTCCTCACAGACCGCCACGAGTCTTTACAGAGCAAGAAATCAAAGAATGCTTTGAGCTGGCTGACGTATTAAGCCAGAAACAGTTAGCTGATTATTTTGGCTGTACTGCCAATACTTTACGCGCTGCGCTACAGAGACAGCCAGAACTTTCTGAGGCTTACAGGAAGGGCAAGGCTTTAGGTATCACTAAGGTCGCTAAGTCATTGGCTGCAAAGGCTTTAGATGGGGATGTAAACGCTGCTAAGTTTTACCTCTCACATCAAGCAGGATGGACAGAGACTAAGCGTACAGAGTTATCCGGTAGAGACGGCGACCCCATTGAGATAGACAGCCATTGGACTATTGAGGTGGTGGAATGAGTACTGGGCCTTGGGAAGGTGGCAAAGGTTCTAGGCCACGCAAGTACAGCGTAAGCAAGTATCTGGATAACTACGAGAGGATATTCAATGCCAGCAAGCAAGAAGAAGGGCAAGAAGGGCATCAGCGAAAACATCAAGATAGAGATGGCAGCGGGAAAGCCTCAGAAGCAAGCGATAGCCATAGCTATGTCAAGGGCGAAGCGTAAGAAGGCAACCTACGAATAAATGCCTAAGATGCAAATCCCCAAGAAGCTAAGACGGTTCATAGACACGCCTAAACGCTTCAAGATTGCCATAGGTGGGCGAGGCTCAGGTAAGTCTATGAGCTTTGCTGATATGTGCCTGATGGACGCGCAGACTAAGGGGATTAAAACTGCCTGCTTCCGTGAGTTTCAGAACTCAATAGATGACTCGGTTCATGCCCTGTTGAAGTCAGAGATAGACAGACTAAACCTCCAAGGGTATGAGATACAGAACAACCAAATCCTCCTCAACCAAGAGCCAGTGTTTAAGTTCCGTGGCCTAGCCAGAAACCCAGAGGGCGTGAAGTCAATGCACGGCTTCCAACGGTTCTGGGTGGAAGAAGCGCAGACTATCTCCTTCAACTCCCTCAAGGCTCTAACGCCTACGCTGCGTGAGGAAGGTTCGGAGATATGGTTCAGCGCCAATCCAAGGTCTAGTGTGGATGCGTTCAGCCAGCGGTTCATCAAGCCGTATGAGAAACAACTTCGTAGGGATGGATACTACGAGGATGACTTACACCTGATAGTCGTCATCAATATCACAGACAATCCCTTAGCCCCTGATGTCCTGAAGCAAGAGATGGAACACGACCGAGCGTTGATGTCTCCTGCTCTGTTCCAGCATATCTGGGAAGGTGAGTACTACGACTCCGTTGAAGACAACATAATTCCTACTGAGTGGTATGACGCAGCCATAGATGCACACATCAAGCTAGGCTTTGAGCCGTCTGGTGCGTTGATAGCCTCACACGACCCATCTGATGAGGGTGGAGACAGTAAGGGCTTTGCTTTGCGCAAGGGTTCGGTAGTCTTGGAAGTGTGTGAAAAGGTAACAGGTGACTCAGGCGAAGGTATGGATTGGGCTTTGCAGAAAGCTAGGCAAGCACAGGCTGATTGGTTTGTGTGGGACTGTGACGGATTAGGTATCTCTCTCAAACGTCAGGTAGACCAAGAGCTAGAGTCTACTGCGATGCAGAAGCACCAGTTTCGTGGCTCAGAGACTCCAGATGATGCCGCTGTACCGTATAGTGGTTCAGACTCCAAGACCAACAAGGACACGTTCTTCAACAAGAGGGCGCAGTACTGGTGGAAGCTAAGGGATAGGTTCGAGGCTACCTACAGAGCTGTAGTGAAAGGTGAGTACGTCAACCCTGATGATATAATCTCTCTATCCTCTGAAATTGACACATTAGATCAATTGCGAAGCGAAGTGTGCAGAATACCGCAAAAACGATCAAATAATGGTAAAATCCAGATAATGTCGAAGATAGACATGGCAAAGAAGCCGTATGAGCTACCGTCTCCTAACATGGGTGATGCGCTTATGATGTCAATGTTTTCACCAAAGGCAGTCCAGAAAGCGGCTGTCAAAATCAATTTTAAGGGCTGGGGCTAATGGCTACCTACGAAAACGGATACGAAGAGAAGGAAGAATCTGCTCAGATGACTGAGGATGATTTGTCTTACAAAGATAAATACGAAGACCACCAGAGTGTGTTGAATCTTCTATCCTCGTGTCAGGAGGCAGACCACGACAACCGTGAGATGTCTCGTGAGTCGCACTTGTTCCTTGATAAGAGGGATGGTCAGTGGGAACCGTACTGGTGGGAAGCTAACCAGAACAAGCCACGCTACACCTTTGACAACGTGAATCCCATAGTGGATCAGGTTGCCTCAGAGATAGAACAGGCAGACTTTGACATCCGAGTCAGCCCTGCTGGTGGTAACGCCACGAAGGACATAGCCTCAACCTATGACGGCCTTATCCGTAACATTGAGAATATCTCCAACGCCAAGCAAGTCTACTCACAAGCAGCCAGAGGCATGGTTACTGGTGGCTTTGATGCGTGGCGGGTTAGTCAGAAGTTTGCCGATGACAACTCCTTTGATCAGGACATTGTGATTGAGAAGATTGGCAACCCAGTAGACCGAGTATGGTTTGACCCTGCTGCGGAGCTACAGGATAAGTCAGACTCAAGGTATGCGTTTGTCCTGCATCCTATGGCGATTGATGAGTACCAACACAGATGGCCTGAAGGCTCTGAGGAGTCAGTCCCTGATGACCGTGAAGGCGATGCTTACTACGACAAGGCTGAAGCTATTGTTGTTGGTGAGTTCCTCTATGTGGAGTCAGAAGAACGCGAATTGGTCATGATGTCCAACGGTCAGACTCATGAGGTCAATGATGACTTTGAGAAGGTAGTAGACGACCTAGCGATGATTGGTGTCACAGAAGTCCGTAGAAGGACTCGCAAGGTACACAAGGTCTGCTCAAGGTTCTTTGATAACAAAGAGTGGCTAGAGGATGACCGTGAGACTGTGTTTAACAGAATTCCGGTTATTCCTGTGTACGGCAACTTCAAGATATTTGAAGGCAAGACTCTGTACTGGGGTGTGGTTGAGAAGCTGCTAGACCCACAGCGAGTATTGAACTACGCCATGTCTAGGTCTATTGAGGAAGGCGCATTAGCTCCAAGGGCTAAGTACTGGATGACTCCTACTCAAGCTGCGGGACATGAAGACCAGATAGCGACTCTCAACACCAACTCCGATCCGGTGCAGTTCTTCAACCCTGATCCTGAGTTTCCGTCTATCCCACAACAGCAAGGTGGGGCGCAGGTCAATCAGGGTCTGAGTCTGATAGCTCAGTCCATGCAGGGCATGATCAACGCCACTGCGGGTATGTTTGCAGCTAACATGGGTGACAACCCCAACGCTCAATCAGGCGTGGCTATTCAGAAGCTCCAGAACAAGGGCGACAATGGTACATTTAAATACAGCCGAGCAATGGAGATAGCCATAGCCGCTACTGGTCGGTTGATCAAGGACGCTATCCCTAAAGTCTATGACACCGAAAGGACTGTCCGTGTTCTTAAGGAAGACGAATCCTTTGACATGGCTAACCTAAACCAACAAGTCATAGACAACCAAACTGGCGAGATTGTCACGGTTAATGATCTGTCCGTTGGCTCGTATGACGTTATCTGTAAGGCAGGCCCAAGTTTCAGAAACCGTCAGGAAGAGACTATTGAGGCTATTGTTTCGCTGGCTCAGGTTGATCCGTCCATCATGCAGATAGCTGGCGACCTAATGCTACAGAGTGTCAATACTCCTGCGGCTTCGCAGATAGCGGAGAGGAAGCGGTCGCAGATGCTCCAGCAAGGTTTAATCCCTCAGTCTCAGATGACTGAAGAAGAAGTCATGGAGATGCAGCAGGCTCAGATGGCGGCTCAAGGTCAGCAAGCACCAGACCCTGCAATGGTTCTAGCACAAGCAGAACAGATGAAAGCCGAGGCCGAGATGCTCAGGTCGCAGATAGAAATGGAGAAGCTGAAGAACGAGCAGATGAAGATTCAGCTAGAAGCCCAGAAGCTCAGCATTGAAGCTCAGAAGGTACAAGGCTCAATGATGAACGACCAAGCCAAGGGTCAAGTTAATGCGTTTGAGGCAGAGACAGACCGTATCAATACACAGATCAAAGCCGAGCAAGCTGGAGCTACCATTGACCATACGCAGATCAAGTCTTTCGGTGATGAGCTAGACAACCAGAAGAAGATGTCTGACATGATGGAAGAGCAGATGATGAAGTCTCAAATTCCTATGATGTCTGAAGCGGAGTTAATCAACCTTGCCAACCGTCGCTGAGTTAGCCCAACAGGAGCTATCACGCAGATACTCTCTACAGGGTAGGACGCAGGTAGCTCCTCGCGTTCAGACTATGCAGAACGCCAGACCTACTGTCAGGTCAGCTTTAAGTAACCTAATGCGCGATGCAGTAGATGCGACAGGTCTTCAGGGTGGATACCGTCAGGGGCTTCTCAATGCCGCTGGTGGCGTTGAAACAGCAGTAGACTTCTTGCCAGTGGTTGGTGACGTTCTTGGTTTAGAGGACGCATCAAGAGCTTATGGGCAGGGTGACATGGTTGGCACTGGCATCAACCTAATGGGCGTTGTGCCTGTTGTTGGGGATGTTGCGGCTAAGGGGGCAAAGTCTGCATTACGATCTTTAAGAGAAAACTCGCAATTTGGGGATGTGATACAAACTGCTAATGCTGGCGATGTTAATGAATACCTTGTTAGAGATTTTGTTAATGAGAAGGGATACAGTATTAATCCTTTGATGGCAGAAGTGAATCAGGATGTGAGGCCAGAAAATATAGCCAAAGGAAGTTATAGAAAACTTCTTAGCGAATACAACGAAAACCCAATTATTGCACAGAGAGAAAATGCAAGACTTCTTGGAGGTAGGGTTTTATCTCCAGATGATTTGTTTGCTCAAGAAGGGACTTATGAGCAATTACTTGGCAGCCCATTAATTCCTTTGCCTGCCGATAAAACAATTTTTGGCACAGTAGATAGGGTTGCGGGGGTAGATATAGCTCCATATACGGTTGAAGGTGGCCCTCAGCATTTTGATAGATATGGAAACTGGATGAGCATGAGTGGGGCAGCAAAGTCCAAACAAGGCCATGCAAACAGGGTTAGAGCTGAAACAAAAAAAGACCCTGTCTATGTTTATATGGGCATGGATAATTATGGCTCTAATTTTGCAGAACCAGCGTCTGTAATAGCTTCTAGATATATTAAGTCTATCGGAGGGCTAACAAGGCAAGGCGAAGACATCCTTAATAGACAAATGAAATCACAGCTAAATAAAGGCGATACCAAAGGCATTGCAGAATCTTGGAAAGGTTATACAACGCCAGAGGATTTAGAGGAATGGTTAAAAACCACTGATGAGTACGCGACGGCAGGAAATAAGCGCAAAGCATTTATGAATGTTTTAACTAATAGAGAGTTACAAGCAGAGGGCGCACCTATTCCTGAAGATATCTATTCCATTATCAATGAGCAATCAATGTTAGATAACCCTGCTGGGTTTAGTGGAAGCAGAGTAATGGTTGCCGCTGATGCTGACCCCCTAACAATGGAACGCAACACAGGACTCAATGCTTCTTATGACACTATAATTCAAGGGGAGGGTGGCGCTGTTATAAATCAACCAATGCTACCTTGGGATGTAATGTTTCCTGATCCTGCGGCGGCAAGAGCAAATAAACAAGGGCCATATCGTTCTTTTCAGACATCTGGAGGGGCGCAAGATTACCAAATGGCTGACGAGCGATGGCTTGATGGAGTCAACAAATATCTTAGCAGTCTTCGAGACATTTAGTTATTTGCTCAGCTTCTTTTTGATTGAATTGCTCCGAACCAACCATGTCTTCAATCGTTACCGTTTCGCCAGCGGCTAAATCAAGGTGACCAAAACAAGACCAATATTTATCTAATAATTCTGTGCAGTTCATACAGCCTCCTATTTTGTCAACATAATAGCATGACTATACAGCTTCTACCAAGCTATTAACCATATCTTCCACCTTCTCCCACAGCTCCTCAATGATAGGGCCATCTCCGGCCCTGTCAGCTTCTATTAATTCCCCTATTGTCTCTAGCAGGATGCCAGACATCTGATCTGGGTCATCTGTTTCGAATATTTCGAATATGTTGCTCATATTTCCTCCTTGGCGTATTTCGCCATTAGTTAGCCTAATTTACCTCTAAGTGTTGCTTTTTACCACACTATGCTATAATCGCGCTTAGGCCACCTGACCTATTCAGGGCATTTACCTATAAAGGGCATATTATGAGCAAGCTGCAACCAGAGGATAACTACGAGTACGAATCTGAGGAAGACGTAACCACAGAGACGGAGGTAGAAGAGACTGAAGATTCTGTTGAGGAACAGGATACCGAATCAGCACCGGAGGCGGGTGAGAACCCAGAGAAACATATCACGTTCAGCGAAGACCAGCAGCGAATACTTGATGAGGCTGTAGGGAAGAAGGTTTTCAAGCTCCGAGAGAAGGAGCGGGAAGCAGAAGCCCTGAAGAAACGGCTTGAAGAGTTAGAGGCTAAAGTTCCTGAACAGAGGCGACCTAACGTCCCAGCAATACCAGACCCGTTTGCAGTATCCGATGAGGAATACAGACGGCAACTGTATCTAAGGGATGAGGCACTCAAACAAGCTATTGCGTTCGATCAGCAACAGCAAACGCTGAAGCAGCAACAAGAACAAGTGCGGCAACAGCAGGCACAAAAGCAGCAAGAAGTAATGACCGAGAAGGTTCAGTCTTACTCCCAGAAGGCCACAAGTCTAGGGATTAAGTCAGAGGACTTACAGGTAGCAGGTAACACGGTAGCGCAGTTTGGCATTCACGAGGACTTAGTTCAGTACATACTGGAAGAAGACCAAGGGCCATTGATTACTACTTACCTGTCTAAGAACCTCTTAGAGCTAGAGAAGCTACGTGAGATGTCGCCCACACAGGCGGCAGTTTATGTAGCAACGACGGTCAAGCAGAAAGCTGCTGCTCTTAAACCCAAGGTAAATAACGCTCCTGATCCTTTGGAGCAACCACACGGCGCTGGTAAAGCCCCCAAACCTAGAGGGCCGCAAGGCGCAGTATTTGAATAGGAATAGTTAAAAATGGCTAACAATCTCAATAGTAACGTCACTCGGAAAGTGGCTCGGGTCTTCCTAGAAGCATTCGAGGCATCACGAGTTCTGACTAAGACTGTCAACACACAACTGTTGTCAGGCAAGTTCAGCCCTTCATCGGGTTCAAACGTGGACTTCAAGCGTCCGCACGACTACAACTCAATCCGTACCTCTGGCGGTGACATTAGCTCAAGCACTAAGAGCGACATCATTGCAGGTAAGGCAACTGGTACAGTACAGGACTACTTCACTGCCGCTACTGAGTGGGGCAATGTTGAAGAAGCTCTTGAGCTAGACCAACTTGACCAAATCCTTGAGCCAATGGCCCGTCGCATTGTGACTGACCTTGAGCTTGATCTTGGTTCATACATGAACAAAAACGCTTCACTCAAGTATGGTACTCACGGCACTGCCGTAGATGCTTGGGGCGACGTTGCAGGCGCTGGTGCATTGATGGACTCTATCGGCGTTCCTATGAGCGACGAGAAGTATTACATCATGAACCCATTCACTACTACTGCGCTGTCTTCAGCTCAGAACGGTTTGAATGCGGCTGATGGCCTTGTTCGTACAGCATGGGAAAAAGCACAGATCAGCCAATCTTTCGGTGGCATGATGGCGCTTACTTCTAACGCACTGCCTAGCTACACTTCAGGTACTACTACTGATCGTGCTGGCTCTTTGGCAGCTGCTCCTGACGCAACTTACGTCACAGCTAAGGACACTATGACTCAGGTTCTTTCTCTTGAAAGTCTGGGTACTGGTACTATCAAAGCTGGTGACATGGTAACTATCGCAGGCGTTAACCGTCTCAACGTAGCTACTCGTCAGCCTATGCTTGATGCCTCTGGCGCTGCTGTTCCTTGGACAGGCACTGTACTCGAAGACGTAACTATCGCTGGCAACGCTGCGACTGTTACTGTTTCTGGTGCTGCTATCTACGAAGCTAACGGTCAGTACAACAACGTAGACGCTGCTCCTGCGGAAGATGCGGTTGTAACTATCCTTGGTGCTGCTTCAACTCTGTATCAGCCTAACCTCTTCTACACGAAGCAGGCGTTCGGCATGGGTACTGTTAAGCTGCCTAAGCTCTACTCTACTGACACTATCGCTACTACTAGCGACGGTATGTCAATCCGAGTATCTAAGTACGCAGACGGTGACGCGAATACTCAAAAGATTCGTTTCGACTTACTCCCTGCATACGCAACCTTCAATCCGCTCTTTGCGGGTAAAGGCTTCGGTGTATAAACACTGAAAACGAACAAGGGGGCTTCGGCCTCCTTTTTCTAATTTTGCGAAGGAATAAAAATGGCAACTGTTGCTCAAGTCGCAAAAGCATCACTTCAGCGAATTCTTGTACAAGCATCTGAAGCTCCTCTTGAGCCTGATGAATATCAAGATTACATATTCGCACTAAACAATTATATGACTCAGTTAGATGCTCAGGGCATTGTGCTGGGTTATACCGTGGTTGATAGCCTCGGTGATGAAGTCACAGTCCCTACTGGTGCGTTAAGAGGCATCATCGCTAACATGGCGATTGAAGTCGCACCTGACTACGGAGGAGTGGTTTCAGAGGGTCTAGCTCTGGCAGCGCGTCAGGGTATGCAGACTATGAGGACAATAGGACAGAGAATCAGGGCAAGCAAACTGCCTGCTACGTTACCAATCGGCTCTGGCAATGAAAACGAGTCCTACGGATTAAGTGGACACTTCTACCCAGATCAAGAAGCAGAGATACTCGCCGAGACTACAGGCGCAATAGGTTTGGAGGTCAATACCAATGGCGGGTAATGCACAAGGTCGAAAGAAGAGTGAGTTCATTCAACAAGGCACAGTCTTAGCTAATAGCTATTTGGACTATGTAGTAAATGGTTCTAACTACAAGATCAGCTATGACAACTTTGTAGCTAACCTTGGTGTTACTGGCTCAATCATTCAGACAGGCGCTGTTACTGGGTCGCCTGTGCTTGATGTTGATGGAGCTGTTAACAAGATCAGAAACATTGAAAGCGGCTCAGGCGTTAATGCGAATGTCTCAGCAGAGAATGGAGTAATACTTTCTCATAACTTCACAGCTAATGCAGATGGTCTGCCGATCCTGTTAAACACAACCGCAGCATCTCCAACAATTGCAAGCATTGTCGCTGGATCAGGGATTAGCATTGCCACGGTAAATAGTGGCGGCATTGAGATAACGTCTATCGCTGACCAGATATACGGTCAAGTGACCATGCAAGCTAACGCAACGGCGACAACTATTGCTACGCAAGGCACTCCTGTGAAGGTGGCTGGGACATGGGTTGTTCAAACAGAATCCAATTTCACTGGAAACACTACCGGACGCTTGACCTACAACGGCTCAACTACTGAGGTTGTTTCTGCAAGCGTGTCTATTACGTTTTCTCACGCAGCTGGCGGTACAGATGATCTAGCGGTTTACATTGCCAAGAACGGCTCAGTAATCACAGCATCAAAACTCACTCGTGCGGTTACTGGTAGCGCCAGAGGCAATGTGGGTACGTTCTTTAACGTCTCAATGGATACCTCTGACTACCTTGAGGTCTTCGTGGCTAACGACTCAGATACTAATGATATTACCGTAGTGGATTGCTTATTCGGGGTGGCCTAATGCCTGTTACCCAATTACCCATAGCAAATGGTTTCTATGTATCCGACTCTCTGCCTATCGCAGCTCAAGAGTGTACGAACTGGTATCCAAACATTGTTCAGGGTACAGGCTTGGCTCAAGAGACTCTATTCGGCACTGAGGGAATTGTTCAACTCGCTACCTCAGGGGTACTGGATAACGTAAACCGTGGCGCACACGAGATGGCTGGCAAGCCGTACTTCGTCAATGGCGAAAGGCTATACCGTTTAGACGAGTCTGGTGACGATTATACCCTGACGTTTATCGGTGATGTTGACGGGACTGTCAGAGTCTCTATGGCTGACAACGGCACACAACTGATGGTGCTAGTCCCTAACGGTAACGGTTACATCTACAACCACGTTACAGACACCTTTGCTCAAATCACAGATTCGGACTTCACTGCGAATGGCGACCCCCAGTTCGTAGTGTTCATAGATGGCTACTTCTTAATCACCACAGATTCTAAGAAGTTCATAGTAAGCTCCATCAATGACGGCTTGAGCTACAACGCCTTAGACTTCGGTACAGCCGAGTCCGACCCTGATGACATTGTTGCTCCGGTGGTTTATAAGAACCAACTGTTTATCTCTGGTGGACAGACCTTTGAAGCGTTTCAGAATATCGGCGGTGCTGACTTCCCTTTCCAGCGTACAGGTCTATTCCTACAGAAAGGCTGTTACGCTCCTTACTCACTGGTAAACGCGCAAGACACGTTCATGTGGGTAGGCGGTGGAGAGAATGAAGGGCCAGCTATCTGGTCGTTGAACGGTAACAGTACAGTCAAGGTTTCCACTACGGCTATTGACTCGCTCTTATCTAAACTGTCAGATACTCAGGTCGCAGGCATTTACTCATGGGCATACGCCAGTAAAGGAGCATACTTTATAGGCTTCTCCCTGCCCTCTACAACGCTTGTATACGATACTACTAGCCAAAGGTGGCATGAGCGTAAATCTTTCTTAGAAGGCAATCTAGGAGCTTTGAGAGTGTCTTCTGTAGTAAAGGCGTACAACAATATCCTCTGCGGCGACATCATTGACGGTCGTATCGGTGAGTTAGACCCAGACGTTTATACAGAATACGGAAACACCATTGTCCGAAGAGTCGCTACGCAGCCTTTCCAAAACAATATGCAGTCTGTGTTCTTTCCTTCACTAGAACTCACTGTTGAGTCTGGTGTGGGCAATGAAGCAGTGGTTGACCCGCAGATAGTCCTTGAGAGAAGCAAGGACGGCAAGACTTGGAGCGGCCCAATAGCTAGGTCAATTGGTAAGATCGGTGAGTATACCCGTAGAGCCATTTGGCGAAGGAACGGCAGGGCTGCAGGGTTTGAGGTGTTTAGATTCACCTTAACGGATGCGGTGAAACCAGTGATTATTCAACTGACTGCTAACATTATTGGTGGTGACAAGTGACAGGGCCAAGACTCAACGCTGCACAGCCTATTGTTTCGGCTAATGGAACAATGGAGCAACCATTTCGGCAATTCACTCAGGATGCGAGTTTAAGCATTCCTATTGTCGGTACAGGGTCGCCAGAGGGTGTGGTAGAGGCTAGACAGTACAGTTTATACATAGATGCCAATGGTTCTAGTGGGTCTATCGAATATAGGAAGATGCAGCCATCCATTGCAGGCGATACGTCTCAAGGCTGGATTGCGGTATAAATGTGTTAAAATCAACAAAATTTAATAGGTAGGTGTAATTATGCCAGCGTGGGTACTTCCAGCAGTAATGGCGGCAGCAAGCCTCGGCGGCTCAGCAATGACTAATCGGGCGCAACGCAAAGCGACTGAAGAAGCTCAGGTGATGAACCAAGCAGACAAAGCGATGGCGCAGCAGTACGCTCAAGCGGCGATGCAGCAATTGCCTGTTGGTTATCAAAACGCGCAAGCTGTTCGTCAGCAAGGCTTAAATCAAGCGCTTGGGTTAGCGGGTCAAACATTCCAGCCAACTGCTGAGATGATTAACCAAGGCGGCATGATGAACCAGAATGCGCTTTTGGCTGGTCTTCAACTGCAGCGTAACGCTATTCTTGGCAAAGACATGGACTACAGCACGTTGCAGGCTATGTCTCCTCAAATGGACTACAATGCGTTACAAGGTCTGACCCAGCCGCAAGGTTTGCAGTTCCAGCCTATTGAGCCAATGAAGAACGCCTTCACCACTACTCAAAACGAAATACAAACGTATCTTGATGAGAATCCAGATATAGCGGCTGATTACCAACGGTTACTCCCTCAGTTCAGAGAAGGCGACCCCAATAACCCTAACTACCGTGATGTGCAGTCTTATGCTAAATGGCACTACGACAACATTGGTAAATATGAGATTGAGCAAGGCAAACGCGCACCGATTGGTAGTAAGGCTGGTCAAGGCGCTGCACAAACTTCTCAGCTAGTCACCACAGAGCAAATGAGCAAAATACTCAACGCTGGGCAGGAGCGATAAGAATGGCTATTGAAAACATCAACAACCAATCTGCCCAAGAAATAATGAAGTCTATTCCTCCAACAGGGAATTACACTACCGAACAGGTTGAGACAATCACTGGCCTGATGAACGGCGGTCAATTAAATGTGTCTGATGTTGCAAGTCACTTTAAGGTAGATGATAACTATGTGATGGAAGTCATCTCAGGCGTTCCTAAAGAGACGTATGCAAAAGGCAACTACACTCCAGAGCAAACCAAGAAGATAGAGTCTTTAATAGTCGCTGGTGTTGCTACAGCTCCACAGGTTGCTAATTATTTTGACGCTCCTGTAAAAGATGTTACTGACTACCTAAAGAACAACACTGGTCTGAGCGAAGAGCAGATTGTAGACAGTATTTTAAGCGATGTTGCGGCAGACTCAGACTACAACATGAGCGATGCTGAGAAAGTCAAGAAGCAGATAGATGCTGGCAACATTACTGTAGCGCAAGCAGCTAACCAGTTTAAAGTTTCAGAAGATGACATTAATCGCGCCATGGCTGAGATGAACGGCACTGGCGATGCCTCTATAGATGATACTGGCGGTGGCGGCGTTCGTGATATTACTTACGGTCGTGATGGCGATAATATCCCTACAGGTTTAACTGGCTCAGAAACAGCTCTTACAGGCAGTGCTTCTGATGCTTTAAATCTTCTTAACACGATCAACCAAGCAGGCCGAACTGATCTAACTGGTCAAGTACAAGCAGGTCTAAATGACTTGGCTTCTGGTGCGGCAACGGCTAGAGGCGATATTAATGCAGGTGTTACTTCTGGGATAGATGCTCTTAACGCCGGCATCACTACTGCTAGAGGTGATATTTCCTCCTCTACTACCACTGCTCAAGATTTAATCAATGCAGCAGCAGGCACTGCGCGAGGCGACATTACCACTGGAGCAACAACGGCTAGAGGCGATATTTCTTCTGGCGCAACTCAGGCTCAAGATTTATTAAATCAAGGCATCGCAACAGCCAGAGGAGACTTATCTAGCGCATTAGGGCAAGCCCAAGGGCAGTTAGCTTCAGGCATTGGTCAAGCTAGAGGTGATATATCTACAGGCTCTACAGAGGCATACAATCGCTTAGTAGCTGGTTTAGGTCAGGGCAGGACTGATATAACTGCTGGGTTTGGTGGGGCTGCTGATGCTATTAGAGCCGCTCAGGCTCAGGCTACAGGTCAAATCCAACAAGGCACAACACAAGGTCTTGAGGCATTCAACCAAGGTATAGGCCAAGGCCGTCAGGATATCACTGGCGCATTTGGTCGTGCTGAAGGAATGTTTGACCCTTACCGTGAAGCTGGTACTACAGCGCTACAGCAGCAACTTGCTCTGTCAGGTGCTTTAGGACAAGACGCATTCAATCAGGCTTACCAAGAATCACCACAGATGGCATTCCTGCGTGAACAAGGCATGAGGGCTAATCTTGCAGGATCAGCAGCAACTGGCGGTCTAGGCGGTGGTAACGTCCAGAAAGAATTACAGCGATTTGGTCAAGGTCTTTCTTCACAGGGTCTACAGCAGCAAATAGCCAACTTAGGCGCTTTGTCTGGTCAAGGCTTAGGAGCAAGCGGTAGTGCGGCTAACATTGCCACAAGCGGTGGTCAGAATCTAGCCAATCTCGCCCAGCAGCAAGGAGCTACAAACTTACAAGCTCTACAGGCTCAAGGTCAGAACCTTGCGAATATCACCACAGGCGCTGGTCAAAACCTTGCCAACATCTCTCAAGGTCGTGGTCAGGCTTTGGCTGGTCTTTCTCAACTACAAGGTACTGCTGGTGCTGAGATATCTCAGGCCAGAGGCCAAAACCTTGCACAGCTTGCGCAGGCTCTTGGTACTGGCAGCGCGGGTATGACGCAAGCCACAGGCGCTAATCTGTCGAATCTAGCCCAGCAGCAAGGGACGCTAGGTGCTAACATAGCGCAATTACAAGGTCAGAATCTTGCTAATATTGCTCAATCTCAAGGTCAGAATCTGTCTAACATTGCTCAGGCTCAAGGCACTCAAGGGGCTAATATTGCCCAGGCAAGTGGTCAAAATCTTGCTAACCTAGCTCAACAACAAGGCATATCAGGTCTGAACACCTACATGACTCAGGGTCAGAACCTTGGCAGGATTGCAGAGAATCTAGGTGTTAATCAGCTTAATACGCGAGTGGGGCTAGGTTCTAATCTAGCTAACTACGGTATGTCTACAGGGCTTCCAGCGGCATCTACAGTGTCTAATCTTGGTATTAACTTAGCCCAAGGTAGAACGCAGGCAAACAGAGATTTAGCTAATCAGGTTGGCAGTGTTGCTCAATTACTTGGTGGTATCCAGCAAGGCCAAGCAACTAACCTGTCCAACTTGACTCAAGGCCAGATGAATTACTTAAACAGCTTAACTAATAACGCAGCAGCGGCTGAGGCTATGGCACAACAGGGTTACAGTGGTAATCAAGCCAACCTTCTGACAGGTACAGGCAGTACCATGTTGGGCATTGGTAATGTGCCTTCGTTTGTTCCTGACTATGGGAATATGGTAGGGAATGCGTTTAATGCGGCAGGTGCTGGCTACCAGTTGTTTGGTAATCAAAACACCAATCAGCAACCTACTGGCTACGGCACTAACATGAATATTGGTGGCTACTTCCCGCAAGGTTATTTTAATCAAACGCCGCAAACAGGAATGAATTACAACCCTGCATTGTATGCCTCACAAAATCTTCGAGGATTAGTATAATGGTTGATGTAGCAAGAGCCTTAGCTGGCTTAGGCGCAGCGTTTAAAAACGAGATACCTCAGTTCCAGCAGCGTATGCAGCAAGAAGACCTGTATAAGATGAAGATGGCTGACATGGACACGGCGCGTCAGGATGCTCAGGCAAAGCGTGAGGAAGAGCGAAAGAAAACTCTATTCCAAGACGCTGCTACTGCTAGGCAGTATTTTGACCGAGGCGACTTCGGGTCTATTGCTGACATCGCCAGAGACAGACTAGAGATTCTGACTCCGATGGGTGTGAATACTCGTGACTCTCAGCAGATGCTTCAGTTAGCTGACGCAGCGCGTTCTGGCGACCCTACGGCTATTAAGGGCTTAAAAGACCAGCTAGATACCATTTACTCTGTAGGTAGTTTGTATAAGGTCTACGGAGATGGCCAGACTCCTTCTACTGTTCAGACTCTTAAGTTCAGGGCGCAGCAAGCAGGTCTGGTTGAAGGGACACCAGAGTACCAAGAGTTCATGAGGTCTGGTGGCGGCGGGTCAATGGAAGGTAGCTCAGGCATTACCAAGTACAAGAATGGCGTAGCTGTTCAATACTTAGGCGCTGGTAGGACTCGTGTGCTTGATCCAATTAGAGGGGACATTACCGACCCCACTGAAAAGCAAAACGTGATTGAAGCGGCTATTGCTTCAGGCCCAGCCGAGGCAGGGGCGATTGCGACTGCAACTGAAACAGCTAGAGGCAATGTACAAAGAGGCCAAGAAGTCATTGATAGTGGTCGTTCTGCGGCGCAGTCTATACCACAAATTAAGGCTTCGCTTGTCTTGTTGGATAGGATTGCAACTGGTGGCGTAGCTGGTATTGGATTACGCATCAGAAGAGCGTTAGGCGGAGAAAATGCTGATGAAGGCGAGTTAGCTTACAACCTCAGAAAGCAAGTGCTACAGCAGTTAAAGCCTACATTCGGCGCAGCATTTACTGCTCGTGAAGGTGACTTGCTAAGAGAGATTGAAGCGAGTGAATCACGAAGCACAGAAGCTAACGTCAGGCTGTTATCCAACCTTTTAGAAGCCCTACAGCTTGATGCAGAGATTGGCAGAGGCCGTGCATTGGGAATGGAAGACACGCCTACAGTACGAGAAATAGATAGCTATCTAAACGCACAGTTAGGCGCTAATGCTTCTGGTATATTCAATGAGATATATCAAGAGCAAAACCCATCTTCGGCTAGTAGGTTTGTGTACGATCCAGCAACAAAAACTCTAATACCACAGGGGGAGTAATCAATGGATGAAATGATTGAGGTAACTCTTCCCGATGGTAGTGTTGTTAGTTTTCCAGCAGGCACACCAGAAAATGAAATGATTGCAGCGTTAGAGCAAATGACTGCAACGCAGCCTTCTGTTTCACAGCCTATAGGCATGGTTGGAGAAGCGGCTCTTCGGGCTACTCAATCAGCATTTGATGCAATGAGTGCAGAGTCTGGTCGTGGTCGTAACATGGGAGATATTTTCAACGCTACTCTTCGTGGCGACCAATCTCTAAGCGAAGGTGTAATGCAGACAGCAGGTCAAGGAGCTGGCTATTTAGGTGATATCATTGGGGCAGGCATTACCAAACTTGGACAAGGCGTGTCTTATGTGACACCTGATGTTGTAGAAGATGAGGTAATGACACAGCTTGGTATATTCTTTGACCAACCGTTAATGCAGATGGGTAAAGAAGCGTTACAGGCTGGCGGTGAGGCTTGGAATCAGTTTTCGGAAGAAAACCCAAGAGCTGCCAGAAACATTGCTGCTGTTACGAATATCGCTGGCGTTGGAGTTCCTACCAGATTAGCCGCCCCTTCAGTGGCTAGAACAGCGTCCAGAGTGGAGCTACCTTCCACTACACGCGCTAGGGAAGCTCAAGCCAGCATGGAGCAAGGTGGCATAGAGGCTACTCGTGATATTACTGCGCCATATAGATTAGAAGAATTGCCGCCCGCAAGCTGGACAGAGGGTATGCCAACTCCTTCAGCAGCAAGCGAGATTCCTTTAGAAAGAAGAATCCCTGCACAAGAAGGACAAACAGTCACTCCTCCTCGTAGGTTGGTGACAAGCCCAGTTCAGACAGAAGCGGTTAGACAAGGTTTCGATGAAGGTCTGGTAGCTATGATCCGTGAGGCCAGCCCAACAGATCGTAGGAATATGCTTGAGTCATTAAAAATTATGGAAAGGGCTACAGGCAACAAGAAGTTCAGTATGATGAATAGAACTACTGATGTTGCTGGTAACTCAATGCTTAAAAGATATAAAGCAATTGAAGAAGCCAATAAAAAGGCCGGAAGAAGCATTGATCGGTATGCTCGTAATAATCTAAAGAATCAATATGTAGACTTTGATGGGCCTGTTAATAATTTTGAAGCTAATCTTAATGATATGGGTATTACCCTGAAAGATGATTTAACTTTGGATTTTGCAGGCTCTGCTATTGAAGGTTTGGCAGGCGCAGAAAGAATTTTGAATCAGATGGTTAAAAGGATGCGTAGCCCAAGAGATATGACGGCTTATGAAGTCCATACCTTTAAGAAATTTATTGATGACCAAGTTACCTACGGCAAGCAAGTAGAGGGCTTATCAGGGCAAGCTGAAAGAGCTATCAAGCAGCTAAGGCGTGAGTTAGATGAAGTATTAGATAGTAACTTTGAAGGGTATAATCAGGCCAATACTCAATACGCCGAAACTATTAGAGCGATGGATGACTTCCAAAGTGTCATGGGTCGCACTATAGACATGAGCAGCCCCAATGCCGCTACAGCAATCGGCACAAAACTCCGAGGGCTTGGCTCAAACATTCAGAGCCGAGGTAGACTGCTAGACTCTTTAAATGAGATGCAAACGCTTGGGAATAAGTATGGCGGTGGGTTTGATGACGATGTAATCAACCAAGCTGCTTTCACAATGGAACTTGATAGATTATTTGGTACAAAGGCTGACACTAGCTTTGCGGGTCAAATTTCTGAAGCTATCGGCAATGCCCCTCCAACTACCACTGGTCAGGCTATTAGTGCTGCGGCAAGAGCTGCTACAAACAAGGTTAGAGGTGTTAATCAAGAAGCTCAGTTCAAAGCAATGCGAGAATTGCTCAACAGCTTTAACGGACAATAGGAAACTACAATGGCACGATTCGGTGATTTTGACCAATACTTAGACAACGCTGGCGACCCCTTAGCCGAGGGCAAGCTGTACTTCTACGAGTCTGGCACTACGACTCCTAAGACCACCTATTCGGACATCAACAACTCTATTCCGAACACCAACCCTGTTCTGCTGTCTGCGGCTGGTCGCCAACCGAACATCTTCTTTAATGGTGTTGCCAAGGTTATATTAACTGACAGTAATGAAGTTCAGCTTATTGTCCGTGACCCTGTTGGCGATACTGCTACCGACTTTGGTGATGGCTGGGTTGCCACTAAGATATACAACGCAGTAGATGTAGTGCTGGGGTCTGATGGTGTTTACTATCGCTCATTGGTCAATGGCAACCAAGGAAACAACCCTGTCACATCTAGCGGACTCTGGACGCTTCTTTACTCAGTAGAGTGGAGTCAGGGCATCACCTACCAAGTAGGCGCGATGGTGACCTATGGCGGTGAACAGTACCAATCCCTACAAAGCTCTAACCTAAACCAGAACCCCTCTACTGAGCCTACTTACTGGGTATTGCTAAGCTTTGCATGGTTAGCCACAGCGACTTACGCAGAGGATCAGAACGCTGTCGGCACTGATGGTGTTTTATATACCTCTTTACAAGCCTCTAACACTGGCAACGATCCTGCAACCTCACCTACTTACTGGGTGGGTACTTCAGCAGCGGCAGCGGCAAGTGCTACGGCAGCGGCAACATCTGCAACCAATGCGGCAACTTCTGCTTCAAACGCTTCTACCTCCGCAACTAATGCGGCTACTTCAGAGACCAATGCAAGCAATTCCGCAACGGCTGCTGCTACTTCTGCAACTGAAGCTGCTGCAAGCGCTACGTCTGCTGCTGCTACCGCAGGCGCTGCTCTATGGGTAAGTGGACAAACCTACAATGCTGGTGATGCTGCTATATCTTTAGTTAACTTTCTGACATATAGAGCAGAGACAACTACTAGCGGAACGACAGACCCAAGCGCGGATTCAAATTGGACGCAGCTAGGGTATTCATTGCCGAGTCAAACAGGAAATTCAGGCAAGTTTTTGACAACAGATGGGTCTAATGAAAGCTGGGGAATAGTTAATATAGACCCAACGCTCGGCACACTAACCAAGACCTTCACAAACGGCGAGTCAGCCAGTATCTCACTGACTAGCTCTGTGCTTGCGCCTGTCGTTTCTGTGACTAAAGAAGTACCACAGTCAGGAACAACTAATAACTCTTGGGATGTTAATTCGACTACAGAGAATTACACAAGGCTGGATAGTGCGCCTGCGACTACTTTGGACTTTATAACTAACTTGGCAAATGCTAGTTATGACTCGGTAAGTTTTAGTGTTAATTCACAAGAAATCTATCCGCAAGCAATGACGTTTAGCACAGACGGCTCAAAGATGTATGTCGCAGGCGGCTCTGGAACAGATATTAATGAGTACACACTATCCACCGTGTGGGATTTATCAACGGCAGTATATACGCAGGCTTTTTCCGTAGCAGCACAAGACGCAAATCCGCAAGGAATAGCGTTTAATAGTGACGGAACAAGAATGTTGTATAATGGCGCTCAAACTAATACGGTCTATGGCTACACCTTGTCAACGGGTTTTGATATTTCAACGGCATCCTATGATTCTCAAAGTTTTTCTACCGCAGCAAAAGACACATCAACAAGAGGTCTTGCCATTAATAGCGACGGCACGAAGATGTTTGTTGTTGGAGAAGGGTCGGATGCTGTGCATGAATATGCACTATCAACCGCTTTTAATGTATCGACTGCTTCGTTTACACAAACTTTTTCTGTTTCTGCTCAAGACACAAGCCCCAACGGACTAACATTTAGTATTGACGGCACTCAGATGTTTATCTGCGGCACTACTGGAGATGACGTAATTGAGTATGCTTTATCAACTGCTTTTAATATTTCTACTGCTGTGTATGCAAAAAACTTCTCTGTTGTAACTCAGGATAACCTACCTACTGGTCTGTCGTTTGGGGCTGGCGGCACTAAGCTATTTATACTGGGTGAACAAAACAAAAGCGTATATCAATACAGTGTCCCTGCCGAAAGCGTAGCACTAGGCACAGGCTCATTCACCTCAGCAGACGTAGGCAAGACCATCGAAGCTAACTCAGGCGTGTTTGTCTTAACAGCCACAAGCGGTAGCTATGTAGAAACTACAGCGCCTACATCATACGCTCAGGTCGCATCAGGCTCTTGGGAGATGTACGGTGTTGTCTATAATGCTGCGGATGGGGATTTGGAGTTGAGTAATTATGTTGAAAAATATGATTTAACTGCTGCTAGTTACGACTCTGTTAGCTTTAGTGTTGCAGCTCAAGAAACAGCCCCAACAGGGCTAGTTTTTAGTAATGACGGCTTGAAACTTTTTATTGTTGGAAGAACAGGAGATGACGTAAACGAATATTCATTATCAACAGCCTATGACCCGTCTACTGCGACTTATACTACAAACTTTAGCATATCTGCTCAACAATCTAATGCCAGAGGAATTTGTTTTAACCCAGATGGGACTAAAATGTATATTTCTGGCTCAAGTTCAGCAACCGTTAGCCAGTATACTTTGTCTACTGCCTTTGACCTTTCGACAGCATCGTATGCTTCTAAGCAGAAATCTATAAGTGAAGATACATGGCCCAGTGGTATTTCATTTAATTCAGACGGAACTATTTTCATTGTTGTCGGGCAGACTAATGATGCTTTGTATGAGTATTCGTTATCAACTGCGTATGATATTTCTACAGCTTCTTATACAAGCACAAGTTTTTCTGTTTCTTCTCAGGACACTTCGCCATCAGGATTGTCTTTTAGTAACACTGGAAAGGAAATGTTCGTTGTTGGTACGGCAGGAGATGATATTAATAAATACTCCTTGAGTACCGCTTTTGATATTTCTACTGCTTCTTATTCAACAAATTTTTCAGTTTCAGCGCAGGAGAGTGACCCAACAAGCGTCACTTTTAATAGCGATGGGTCGAAAATGTATGTAATTGGTGAATCCTCAGATACCGTCTACCAATACAGTTTGATTAGTATAACCATCACAACAGGCTACAACCCAGTACACACCACAGCCTCAATAGACTCTACCTACTGGACAGACATCAACAGCATGACAGCAGACCAAGCCGCAGGTGACGGCAACGTCTACTACGCTATCTCTACAGACGACAGAACAACGTGGACTGTTATAGATAACACAGATGGCGAGAGAGACATTGTTAGGAATAACGCAGGGACTTGGCAGTACAACTCTAACGGCACATACGCTTCAGAGACTTGGACTGCGGGTGCTACGAACACAGAGTTAGCTACGTTGGCTGAGGCTATGGAGGGTGCTATTAATCTTGTGGGTGCGTTTGACGTTTCTACGTCTGTGTATTCTCAGAACTTCAGCATATCAGCACAGGAATCAACTCCACAAGGAGTAGCTTTCAATACTGATGGCACTAAAATGTTTATCGTTGGATATACTAATGACACAGTTTATCAGTACACACTAACCACAGGTTTTGACGTTTCAACTGCGTCTTATGCTTCTCTCTCTTATAGCGTGTCAGGGCAAGAGACAATACCAAGTGACTTAGCATTTAACGCTGACGGTACTAAGATGTTTATTGTCGGCAGAACTGGGGTTGATGTTAATGAGTACACGCTATCGGTAGGGTTTGATCTAGGCTCGACAATAGCGTTTGTAGATTCCTTTAGTGTATCTGCCCAAGAAACAGACCCGCGAGGGCTAGCCTTTAACGCAGACGGCACTAAAATGTTTGTTCTGGGTGAGTCTGGAGATGATGTTAATGAGTATGCCTTATCAACAGGGTTCGATGTTTCAACAGCAAGCTATTCTCAAGCGTTTTCAATAGCGGCTCAAGAAACACAACCGCAGGGAATTGCATTTAGCCCAACAGGAACCAAGATGTTTATTATTGGAGTCACAGGCCAAGACGTAAACGAGTACACCCTGTCAACAGGCTTCGATGTCAGTACGTCCGTTTTTGTAGATGCCTTTAGCGTGGCCTCTCAAGAGACATCCCCACAAGGAGTGGCGTTCAGCACTGACGGTACTAAGATGTTTGTTATAGGGGCTTCTGGTGATGACGTTAATGAGTACAACGTAGGCTCTACATCCTACATAAACCAAATGGACAAGACTCAACTAGACGCTGTTACAGACCCGAACCACATAGCTCTTGGTGATGACTTAGACTTATCCATTATCTTCAACATGACCAGTGGGACTACAGTACCTTCATCGGACGGTGTAGCGATTAACTACGATGCTAACGTGTTAAACAAAGGTGCTGTCTTAGGTACTGACTATGACTTCGATGCGCCTACTCAAAGTTCTGTAAGGATTACAGCGTTGGCAGGGAATAATCTTAAAGTCAGGGTTGTTTAATGAGTCTAATAGACTACGCCAAGACAGAACGCCAACGCGAAGCAGTTAAAGCGTGGGAAGACTGCGGAGAAGTGGTTGCAAAAGCGGCAGGTGTCTTGGGTATTTCTCCGTCTACAGTACGCGACCACATTGGTGCGGTTAAAAACTACGCCGCAAGTGCGGGTTACTCAAACAACTGGGATGCGACCCGACACGTTCCTGAAGGCGAAATAGTAATTGGTCGGTCTATCTACACCTCAGATGACGAGGGTAACAAGGCGTGGCTAAAAACTAAACGCACAATGACCGAAGCAGCGCGAGACAAAGCTCTGCAAGGTTTTGTGGACGGTCTTGTTAAAGGTCTTCCCAAGTACAAGCCTAAAGCTAAACCCAAGGCTAAGAAGTTTGACACAGAAACGCTTCCCACGATTGTTATAGGTGACGCACACTTCGGAATGAGGGCTGATTCTCGTGAGACTAAAGAACAAGATTACGATACTAAGATAGCAGCCAAGTCTCATCTTGAGGCTATAGAATATCTAGTAAGTGTATCCGGTGCTAGTCAGCATTCTCTGTTAGTAAACGTGGGTGATTTTATACACGCTAACGGCTCTGCAGGAACTACCTTTGGCGGCACTAGGTTAGACGTAGATACTCGCATTGAGGTTGTACTAGAGACTGCGGCGCAGACGTTTATATTTGCGATAGAGAAAATGCTATCCAAGCATAAGAACGTCAGTGTAATTATGGCTCGTGGCAACCATGATTCAGATACAGCTATTGCTCTGGCGATGATATTGAAGTTTTATTATTCAAAAGAGCCAAGAGTGAATATCTTAGACCCTCATGGGTTTTTTCACACACTGCAATTCGGAGCTACTTTGATTGCGGTACACCACGGCGACAAAGTTAAAGCCAATAAACTAGCAGCTATCTTGCCGAGGATGCTTCCAGATCAATGGTCGTCTACTAACTACCGCAAGTGGCTAGTCGGACATATCCATCATCAGAACGCGATAGAGACGGATAATGGTGTATTTGTGGAAAGTTTCGGGACGTTGTCTTTTCCAGACTCTTACCATGCAGGTCATGGCTACTCAGCATCAAGTGTTATGACGCAGATTACTTTTCACCGTGATGGAGGAGAGGCGCTTCGTCACGTTTACCAAATCAGAGACTCACGCAAAGTCCCTGACCTGACTTTATAGGTAGTAGTATGGAAGACCGATTAAGCCGCGTAGAGAAGAAGATTGACACACTCCAAGAAGCTATCGTGTCACTAGCGCGTGTTGAGGAAAGGCTTGTTACTGTGTTTAATCGGCAGTCACATATAGAGTCAAAGGTAGATTCAATGGACGAAAAAGTAGACCGTTTGTCCGAAAGCGTTGTTAAAGGTAAATCAGCCGAGCGAATAGTCTGGCTAGTCGTAGCAGCGGCAATCGGCGCAGCCGTAAGGTATCTAGGATGACCACAATTGAGTTTCCAGATGTACGGAATGACCGTTTGACAGAGGAAGCGCTAGATAAGCTAGGTGAATGGGTTGAGCATTATATTGATCTAGGTGTGAATCAAATCACCATTATAGGTCTGCTAGACGTTTATAAGACCTCTATCTCATACAATCTATTGGAAGACGTAGAAGATGATTAAGAAGGCAAAGGCGGCGTTTACGCTATTACAGAAAGGCAAGGCAGTCTCAGACCCAGCCAAGTGGAAAAGCCGTCAAATCACCGCTACGGCCCTCACAGGGGTATTCTGGGCAGCTATTCAGGCAGCAGAGGCATTTGGCTATGCGATACCAGTGGATGAAGCTACCGTGGATGCTGTTGCTGTTGGCACTCTTGCTTTGGTCAACTGGGTGTTCACACTATCAACATCTGAGAAAGTCGGGATGTAGCTTAGGTGTAAAGCCTGTTATAGTAAACCCACATTGGGTGGAGGTTGTGCCTAATGTCTGGGGTGTTGAAGCAATCTTACTTACTGTGGAGTGTAAAATATGAACATACTTACCTATTTGTCTTGGGTGCGGAAGCTCTGGAATACCGTTGTGGAGATAGTCAAACTGATCGAAGAGACTATTCCTGATGATGGCGCTGGCAAAGAGAAACTTGCTGCGTTTGACATCATGCTTAAAGCAGCTCTTGATAAGGCTGATGATATTGACGAGTCGTTTGATAAGCTACAGCCTGTGGCTCATGATATTGTTGCTGCTGTTGTTACTCTCTTTAATGCCACTGGATTATTCAGAAAGTCGTGAATAGATTGCAGCGCCTCTTAATCAAGCACGAAGGCATGAGATTAAAGCCTTATGAGGATGTATTGACTGAGGACATAACTATTGGGGTTGGTAGGAATTTAGACTCTATAGGCTTGTCTGAGGACGAGGTGCTGTATTTATTAGACAATGATATCCAGCGTTGCGACAGGGAATTGCTTCATCACTTCAAGTGGTATCCAGAGCTGTGTAGAGCCAGACAGGACGCGATGATTAACCTATGTTTTAACTTGGGTATGAGTCGTCTGAGGACGTTTAAGAAGGCTCTACAGGCTATGGCAGATAAAGACTATCCAAGAGCCGCTGATGAGTTTTTAGATTCTAAGTGGGCAACTCAGGTAGGAGCGCATCGCACGGATGACATTCACCACATGATTAAGACAGGGACTTACCCTACAGCTTAACCTTGTCTAGCTTTTCTAGTTCTGACTCAATGATGAAGTCACAGAACTGCTTAATCTTTCTCAGATCGTCTATCCCGCCTTTATCCCGCCAGCGTGTTGCGTACTTCACAATACAACCTTCTGCAAAGGGCAATTGATTAGCCATGATGTATTCAATGGGCTGAATCTTCATCTTTTGGTAATGGTCGCCAGCTACTTGGTAATCTGTTGATTTCAATGTAAATCTCCTCCATCGTTGTCGTACAGAAAGTCAAACTTCTCTTCTAATCCTTGCTCTTCAAGGAACTCACTATGATCCATAAGCATTGCCATCATGGTTGCTATGCACCGCTTAGGGCCGTCTTCAAGGTCATAAAACTCTGACTCTAAGAATTCCGTCATCTCTGCTGGGGACATCACCATTAAATATTCAGGCATTGTTGAGCCTCTTGATTGTGAGTCTTTTCCATAGCTCTTCAATTGGTCGTAACTGGCTTTGTTCTAAAGTAAAACCACCTTCACCTAAAGGTTGGGATAGTTCAGAAAACTGTTTAAGAGTAGACCAGCCAACCAGCTTAAACGTGTTGTCATTTACTTTAACCACTAAGACACCTATTGTTGCTTTGAATGCCTTTAGGCTTCTGAATAACAGCTTATAGTTAGGCTTGGAGGCTGTCTTAACATCAATGGTTATTTCTTGAATTATGTAATCTGTTCCACCGTCGGAGCCGAGGTTATCCTTCGGGTCTTCAAGATCAAACACTTTAGCAAAAGCTAATTCACCTTGAACGCCTAACAGTTCCACGTTCATCTCAGAGGTGTCTATTCTTAACTGGGTTAATCCCAACTCACGAGAGGTAGAGTATCTGGACATAGCTACGTCTCTGCATAAGGCTTGTTCTTCATCCGATAGGGTAACCTGAATCATCTCAGGCGATTCTCGTGGTGTTTGATTTGCTCGTTAAACTCCTCAAGCATCTCTTCGTAGTCTGCTTTGTAGAGCTTAATGGGATTGGACTTAGTAGCAATCATCTCATCCACAAAGTCCCTGCCGTACATATCCTCCATCCATAAGGTGTACTGTTGAGCGGCAGAGCCGTACCTCATACCCCACATATTACAGGATGCACACTGAGGGTGGACGTTTTCTATCTTCAAGGCCCAGTAACTAGATGAGCCTTTGGCTAGAAAATGCCCACCTTGCAAGGCTGAGTAGTGCTTAACCGTCCCACAAGACACACAAGCGCAATTCCCATCATCATCTGCTGCGGCTAGTCTACATAATCGCTGGATAGCTTTGAGGCATTCCTGACGTAAGACTTTGCTAGATTTGACTTTAGGTTTGCGTTTCATAATCTGTAAGGTCTTCCAGTTTGCAGGGAGTTAATTACCCGAATGGCTCTTAGTCTGGTCTTGCTATCCATGTTTTTCATTCGGCTTTCTAACAGCTTGATGCTGAATAACTTAGAATTAACCGGATAGATCATAGACAAGAATTTCAATTCATCGCCTACCTGATAGACATTTCTTGCCTCAGTGTCGCCTGCTTGCTTCGCCATTGCTCAAACCTCATGTTCATTACTTGAATTTTATGCCGCAGTAAAACCGCTTTTTCTATTGCGACCTTTAAACCTTCTAGCAATTCAAGGTACTCAGGATGAGAGTACGCATATCTCTCTTGTTTGGCAATCGGCATAGAATGCTCCGATCTTTCTGCTTCTGCCATAAGGATAGCTTTCTTAGACTTGCGGAACTCCATAAGGTACTGGCGTTCAGCTTCTGCTTGGGCAAACTCTTGAGTAACTCTCTCAAGGTCTGCGAGTGTATTTCCTTCGCTCAAATTCATTCTCCACATAAAGTCTTACACGTTCTTGGTAGTCAGGAGGCACTTTAGATAAAGCCTCCCTCCTTTCCTCTCTGGTCTTTAACGCCAGTATTTCTGCTGCGTAGTGTCTTGGCTTCATAGATAAGTGCCGTTGATATACTCCATCACTAAGGAGATATCCTCAACATCATCGTATGGACAGACACCAAACCCTTTATCATCAAAGACTATGACGTAAGGGATATGCTCAGAATCAGCACAAAACACAGCTTCATTAATTGCGTCTTCAGCAGTGTTAAAAACTATCATAAGCCTTTAGCCACAAATTCTATTTCATCAACACCAAGCTCATTAGCCATCTTGGTAACGAGAGACAAACTAGCGTCTGTCTGGTATCTCCAACGTGAGACTTGCTGCTTATGAACAGCAAAGCGCTTCGCCAGTTCAACTGACGTTACGCCTTGCTCCTCTTGGGCAGCTCTTAATGCTTTCCCAAAATCAATCATAAGTACCTCAGAAGGGTAAATCGCTATCAAAGTCATCCACAGGCGCTGCTGGAACTGGCACAGTGCTAGGCCCGTTCAGCAGCTCCGCTAAAGCATCCGACCCAATGCTAACCTCCCCTTTTATTAAAGGTCGTTTAGGAAATTCTGGGTCAGGCTTGTTAGTGTAGGCGCTAGTCCTAATCTTTGGGATATGGAATTGGCACTTCGGGCAGGTAAAACTAGCACTCCCAGAAGTTTGAGGCGCACGATCATTCTTGCGCTCGGTGTCTTTCCACAATGCAAACTCTAGTATTTTTGTAAATGTCATTCTTCTTTCCTCAGTCGTTCAGTTTCAGATTTAATGATTTCAGCAGTCTCAATTAACAATGGCTCAGCCAGTGCTAATAACTCATCATCGCGCTGCACTTCAATGATGAGTGGTTTTATATCAGGATGAAACGACATAAACCAATATGACGAAAGTCCCAATAAAAGCATAGTCCCTTGTACCTGTTGGACATAGGTACTGGGGAGTTTATTAGCTCGAAGGTAAGCGCAGTGCGTAGAAGCCATTGGGCATTTTATTTCTAGGCCAGTGTCACCAAATAAACCATCAGGGCTACAACCAATCCTATGGTCTTCCATAATGGCAAAGCCAACTTCTTTTACCTCAACGTCCATAAGCATTTCAAACATCGCTCTGGCTTGTGGTTCTAGGTCATTGCCACGCTGCATAGCTTCAGACTTAAATGTCTCTGTAGGGCTACCTACAAGATTCTCAGCTATCAACTGGTTGATTAGTCCCTCACGGCTAGCAGACAACTTACCAGCCGTGGTGAAGACCTTAGAGAAGTTACTAGCAGACACAACACCGCATCTGGCTTGTAACCACTCGTCTGAGCCTTGGTCACAATCTATAAATATCATACTTCCTCCTTCATCTTTAAGCGTTTCTTTTCTAAGAGAGGAATAGCGTGTTTGAACTGGTCAGCAGTCATCTGCTCTAGGTTTTTAATGTTGTAGGCTTTAAGAAACTTGCCTTCGTCAGACTCAGTTAATTCCAACATAGCTTTAACAGAGTGGACTTGCTCAGCAGTGATGGTGGATTTAGCCGCTTGAGTTACAGCATTGCCATCGTCATCCTCAGCGGGAATTCCCAGTACGCTTTGCAAACTAATTCTTCGGCTGTAGGTCACTAATGAGCCGTATGTGTGAGGATCATTCTTAGGAGCTGGTATAGAAAAGTTAGCCTCCATAAACTGCCCAGAGGAGTGCATAAGTCTTGTGGTTACGCCAACAGTGCCTTCGTAAGCAAAGGGAAACTGGACATAGGATAAGCCGTTTTCAGCTAATGGCTCTTTCACGGCAGCGATAACACTACCTAAATCAGCGTACTTAGATTTGAAAAATGGGTTGTCGGCAGTTTTAGACGCACCGCCCATCTGACCCTGTGCTTTTGATAGCGCAGTAGCCAGCTCGTTGATGTTTTCTGATGTTTGCATAGTAATCTCCTTTAGATAATGCCCAGACAGTCTACTGCTAGTGTAGACATTGGTCAACAACTTTCATTTACAATATCTAAATCAAGGACAAATCGGCGTTTTTTTTTGTGAGTTTTGTCGTAGTCAATCGTAATTACTACTGGGGGAATCGTAATTACTAGCTGAAACTTTTTTATTTCAACTGCAACTTTTGACAGGCAAAAAAAAAGCCCCTATGTAGGCAGGGGCTTGCAATTACTTCTAAAGGAGAATAACATCAAAGATGTCGGTGGGTTGACAGCCCTAAATCCCGACTAGACTAGGAAAGCAGAAACCCGACAAGCCAAGTATACACAATATCTAGTGCCTGTCACAATCCCTTTCCCCTATATCTAGTCCCTCCCATCCGACTCGATCATTGAGAGAAATGTCACCTGTCTGGGTCTCCGGTGGAGATACCGAAAAGGCTAACGCACCGACTTTGATCTAAAGACCTATGAAGAAACCGCAGGGTCAAGCCAGCTTGTAAAGCAAATAATGGCGCGGAGGGTGTCGGGAAGGACACTTAATTTGCTGGTCTACGC
>JACLAB010008427.1_pt1 | contig 30774 bp, 25 predicted proteins | sample 8027921 | NCBI WGS metagenome assembly JACLAB01 (sample SAMN15725117, study PRJNA655200) | protist metagenome | isolation source: fluorescence activated cell sorting (FACS) single amplified genomes of... | place: USA: West Boothbay Harbor, Gulf of Maine | collected 2000-07-19 | reverse complement strand
TCCCTGCGTACCCACCCACTTTCGCCTAGCTCATTTGTCCCACGAGCATAAAAAACCCAGGTTCCCGATCGCGCTTGGGGTGGTCGGTCGGCCAATCGGTCGGTTGGGCACACGTCGCTTCGTCAGCGCCACCGCGCGCCCGTCGCTCGGTCACTCGGTCGCGCGCGCGGATGCGTTCGTTAACGCACGCGAACACGCGACCGATACCGCGGTGAGCAACGCGCGCGTGCGCGTGCGCGAACGTCGCGCGACGACGAGCATGTGTGGGTTCGCACGTCACCGTAGCGCGGTCGTTTCAGTCACGTGTTTGGCGTTGACGACGTGCGCGGTGGCGTGGTGGCGACGGTACTATCGCGTCGCGCAGCTCGGCCCGAATGATCTGAGTTGATTTTGATTTTGATTTTGATTTTGATTTTGATTTTGATTTTGATCTTGATCGGCGCGAGGTGTTGGTTTAAATATTCAAACTGAGGTGATGCGCGCGCGGACATTGACGCGTGTGCGGAGAATAATACGTCGGAGTTTGAGCGCTTTCACGGATGATGACACTTGCCGCGCTCCTCTCGCGGCGTCGTCGCCGCGCTACTAGAAATAAACACGTCTATGCTTCGTCGTGTTCGAAAGTCTGACATTAGCTATGACGCAACGCGTTTTGCGTATATATCAGTTGCGCATGTATTTATAATTGAAGAAAATATAATCAGTCTATGTACTACGATCGGAGTCTCTAACTTTTTACTACTTTCGCGCTTTCACCTCTGTCGTTGTCGACGCCGTCGTCGTGGCGGGTTTGTTGCCCTCGTACAGCATGCCCGATCCCAAACAACCAACTAACGCGACGAAACTCAGATACGACCCTTCACTCGGCCATAAAAGAAATGCCAAGCAAATGGTACCCATCTTATTCAACACCCCAACCAAGCTAAACGTCGTCGCAGACACGAGAGAGCGCACGCGCCAACTGGTGTAGCCTATGGCAACTCCAGCAACACACGTTAGCAGGAGGATTGCGTTGCTGAGTGTATCAGAAGAAAATTCAGCGAAAAGAATTTTCGTCTCATGACGAGCGAGTATTGTTAACACTGGCAAACCGCAACCATTAGTGTAGAATACTCGCTCCCAGTGCCTAAGTTGCACCGCGGCGATGAGCCACTTGCCATAAATCATCTGGCAAGCAAGAATTAAGAGCCACACCGCTACATAAACTAAACCTATGTGATTCATTTTCACACCTTGTGCATCGAGAGCGTATAGAGAGCTAAAAGCTACGACGCAAACGAGCGACATAATTGACCTGAACGATAACCCACCCACGCTCCCGAGAAGCAACTCGAGAAGGTATACGACGATCGGCAAGCAACTTCGCGCAATCACCATCATTCCTACGTTTGTCATACTAAGCGCCTTCAAATTTAAAGATATAGATGCGGCAAAAAGTATGCCCTCAAAGACATACAGAGAAAGGCTCTTTGCGCTAATCCTCGTAAAGCCGCCGCGAATCACTAAAGGCAAAGTCACCGTGGCCGCAAAAATCAACTGAACACACGTGAGCGCTAAAGGCAATGGATACGTATTCAGAGCAGCCTTATTAGCCAAAAGCATAGCAGTTGAGCACACGGAGTAAGCAAGTACCCAAAGCAACGCTGGCCTTGAAGTCGACATTCGTGCAATTATTAATTGGATGCAACACACAAAACAACCTATCGGGAAGGGGGATAAAAGCCGAATAGACGTGAAAGAACACCAAAATTATCAAATCTTCTTTCGTTTCGTGCAGAGAAACTAAATTTATTTTGGAGTGCGTGCGCGTCACTGCGGCTTCAGCCGTCTCAGACTGAACTTTTTTTTGGCGATTTCCAGGCATCGAGGGCGCATTCTAATCAGCGTTTCGCGCGCGTGGGTGATGAGTCGCATAGCTTCTTATTTCTTCAGCGATGAATCATTTTTGGATGTCAATCGCGTGGTGATGGGTGATGTTATCTGCGCATACAAGGGAGGTTTGAATTGAGAACTACAATGCATGTTTACAACCATGTGTTTATCTAAGAATATGACTACACCCGCGCGCGCCGCGCTACGAATTGCAACAACGTTCGTTTGTCAGATGTTTTCAATTTAGTGGCTTGCCGTTACTACTGCGATCGATCTCTTTCTCGCCATTTAAAAGACGCATTTGAAAATGTGGTGCGTTGTTTGTTAAATACTGGATGCGGCGCGAGAGCTTGTGTAATGTCACCCCAGTACGATGTCAAATCTTGCGTCGAATACCACTCCACGGTTTCCATTAAACAAACGTCCCAAGATTTCTTCTGCGACCAACCGAGGGCGAGAAGTTTTGAGCAGTCTATGAAATATCGCCTGTCGTTGAAGTTTCTATCGCATACGTACGCGATCAACTGTTGTTCATCGCATTCTAACAGCCGACAAATATCTTGAGCGATGGATAATATCGTGCGCTCTTCGCGTGCACCTATGTTGTAAATGTGTGCAGTTTCACCTTTGTGCAAAATGACATCAAATGCGGCCGCCGCGTCGTCGACGTGCAAGTACGACCGCGTCGCCAATCCATCTCCGTGAATAGGTATTTGTTTTCCTAATTTTGCCAAAATTGTAAATTTTGGAATAGCCTTTCGGGGTATTGATTCGGACCGTACACGTTATTTCCTCGGGTGATGATGAATGGCAAGTTGTACGAACGGCCGTTGCCATGACGAGCATCTCCGCACCCACTTTGGATGCCGCGTACGGATTTGTGGGCGCAAGCAGCGTCGCGCGCTCAGTGTTTTGAATCATTATTCAATTCACCGAGTGCGCTTTCACCGTACACTTCATCCGTTGAAACGTGTAGAAATCGCCGAATGGCGTTCTGGGCCAAGCGACACGCTTCGAGCAACACGTGTGTGCCCTTAATGTTTGTCTTTGTAAACTCAAAAGAATTGTTGAAAGAATTGTCTACGTGACTTTGAGCGGCAAAGTGCATCACGGTATTGATTCGTTCCGTATTCAACACGTGAAGTACGAGATCAAAGGAACGTATGTCACCCTTGACAAATTTCACTCGATCACCTCCACAAAGGCGCAACGCTCGACTTAGATTTTTCAAGCTTGAGCAATAATCAAGCTTGTCTAAAATCACAACCTGTGTCATACAGTGACAACACGATGCGCGTGCTCACGCGTGCTTTTCGTCAGTGCCGCTATTATAAACTGTGCATCGCGTGAATTGAACCCCGCACCACCGGTGATGAGAATTCTCATGATCGTTCGACGCGCCCCCCCTTCACGAATTCCTTTATGACAACCCAACCAACCGGCGCTCCATGTCGCCGTGGACACGCGCGGCAGGGATAAACGCGATGCAGTCTTTAAACACCCTACAAGTGCGGCGCCGCGCGCGACATTCCCAGAATTCGCACGTCGAATTGCCCCACTGAACGACCACGATCTGGGGTGATGCATTTTCAACAACCCCAGGACGCCGTCGAAGATGCGCGACGAAACACGCGAGCGAACGCGCCGCCGCCGTCGCCGCATCGAGGGACGATCCCACGAGAGCGATCGGACGCGCGCGCCATTCGGCGGATTCGCGCCGTCTCCCGCCAGGCGTGTGGTTGGAAAAAAGCCACGTGGATATTTTTGGACCAACGAAAAAGTTCCGAAAAGTTCCGCAACACGAGCACGAGCTAACACCCTCGTTGCGCGCGCGCGACGTCACCGCATCCTGTGGCGCGCAACGGAAGCGCACACCATGGCGATGAAAAACTCGCAATCGATGATCCGTTTGATCGCCGTCGCCGCGGCGATTGTCGTCGCGCTCGCGTTAGGTCTCGGTCTCGGCCTCGGATTGAAGAAGGATTCTAGCAGTGAAGTTGTGCCGACGTACAAGCTCGTGTCTGACGTCAAACTCGATGGTCTCACGGCGGCGACGTTCACAGACGAACCAAAACTTGCGTTTCGTACGGGCATGGCGACCACTTTGGACGTTGATGTAAGCGAAGTGACGATCACGTCTGCTGTGGACGACAACTCGAGACGGCGATCGCTCCTCGCGGCCGGACTCACGGTCACGTTTGAAGTGAACATCGCACCAGAGTCGGGTGAATCGACAGATTCTATTCTTGCTACGGTTGCGACTGTAACGCAAAAGATATCCGAAACACCGCTCGCTACTATTGTAACTGTCTTACAAAAGGCTTTCGACACGATTGCTCCTTCAGCGAGTTTCACAATCAGAGTCACGACGCAGCCGAGTACACCATCGGTGAAAACAGTGATCATCGTGAATGGCATAACTACTACAACAACTGTCTGTGGTACAAATCAACGCGTTTCGAGCGGCGCGTGCGTTGCTTGCTCGGCAGGTCAAAGTAACAAGGCTGGAGATGACCCAGCGGGTGCTGATACGTTGTGCGATGCTGGTGTACCACCGCCGCCGCCACCTTCTCCGTCACCGCCACCTCCTCCTCCAGGAACGTATTGCGCTGCAAACTATCATGTTGTCAGTAACGCATGCGTCGCGTGCGCTGCGGGTACGCGCAGAAATGCTGGTGATTCCGCCTCGGGTGGTGACACGACGTGTTTCGCCATCTCTTGCGCGCAGAATGAGCATGTTGTGAACAACGCGTGCGTGGCTTGCGCCGCGGGTTCGACGAACGCCGCTGGTGATTTGGCATCGGGTGAGAATACTGAGTGCGATGTCACCACGTGTGCAGCGAACTTTCATGTTGTGAACAACGCGTGCGTGGCTTGCGCTGCGGGTTCGACCAACGCCGCTGGTGATGAGGCGACGGGTGAGGATACGACGTGCGACACCAGCGCCCCGTCGCCAGACGGCTCCCCAGACGGCTCCCCAGATGGCTCCCCAGATGGCTCCCCAGATGGCTCCCCAGATGGAAGTCCCGCATAAACGTCTTATGAGTTGGCAAATATGTTGTAGTATCGTCAAGCGCAGCATATCCGACGCACGCAGGCCGAAGGAAATTCCTCTGCGATCAAGGTTGCTTTTTAACTCGCCCTGTTTTTTAATTCCGAACAAAATCGTAAAACGCAACACCGTTCCTTGTGATTGTCCTCTTTAATACCATTTGCGCATATTATGAATATGAAATATCCATTTTCAAGTCTATGGAAGACCAGGTAGAGTGGTCACGACTGACAGCAACACACCGCGCCGCAAACAAAGGTGAGCTGCGCTGCCGACCCCCCCCACACAACTGGCTGTTCGTGCTTGTCGCTTATGTAGCGTTCGGTTAACAGTGCTTGAACTTCTGCCTCGCGACGAATGAACGGTGAATGTCGATGAAAATCGCATCGGCACATTCGGCAAGTCTAGAGTTTTGGGTTGCTTATCGAGACGAGACGACCACGAACAGCATTCCGCGATGTTTCATAAAGGAGCTCTTTGTTAAACCACTGCCAGACGTAGTAAAATTCGCAAAAGAAAGCTTTCAACATTATGAAACACGGCGCAGGTATTATTCGTCACAACCGAACACACACACTTGCAGACTGAATCGGGCGCTCGAGGAAAATACTATTGTCGATCTCCACGATATGGCTCTTTTCAAGTCTATGGAACTACGTGTCTTCTTCGCGCACGCATGGAACGCATCATTTGGGGACTGATGATGTCGGTTTGGTACTCATCAGGACCAGAGAAAAACGCAAATACATGAAATCGATAACATCGTCGGCGAGGGGAACGTGGGATTAGTGTGCACGACGCGATCAAACAGTAACTTGATGCCGTGGCTCAACTACCATCGCTTAATCGGCGTGCACCACTTTTTCATCATTCTCGACGGCAAGAGTATACCTTTGGATACTGAACGAATGTACCAGCAGATGCGAGACGTAACAGTGTACACGTCAACGCAAACAAATGCATGGCGCAACGAAAGTAAAATATTAAATCTTGAACGAATGCAAAAACACATCCACGATCCAGTCTGCGGAGTAGATAGAGTGTTTGTGCAGCAGGCGTTGAATGTTGAGTACGTTATTCATGAAATATTAGCGGCAACGTTGACGTTAGCGTTGATTGGATAGTTCACATTGATTCAGACGAACTGATTTATCCAGCCGGAGCAGAAAATAATTTCAACATACGGCGCCTACTCGCAAGTATACCAAATGCTGTTGGTCGCGTCGTTTTTCCAAATTACGAGGCTGTGCGAGAAAAGCTCAACAATCGCGATCCATTCATAGATGTCACGTTGTTCCGTCGCAGTCATAAGCACCTCGACGCTGAAATATATGCAAAGTACAAGGATGCTTTGAAAGGGGATAATCCCAGATATTTCGTGGGGTATTCTAATGGTAAATCAGCGGCGCGCGTGTTTGACGACTTACGACCAGTCGGTGTTCACAACTTTGAGCACATTCGTAGTAAGCATCTGAAGGAGATCACTTTGATGAAAGCGTGATTCTGCACTATGGATTTACAGACTTTTCGCGCGTCGTTGGACGATTTTCACAGTGTGATTGCCCGCAAGAGTTTACACACAAATGCAAGCGACTACCATTTGACTTGGAGTTGGCGCACAAATATGATGAATTGTATCTGACCTCTCGAGAAGAAGAACTTCAAACGTGGTACGAGTCGCGCGTAGTCGCGCATCCAGAGTCAACAGACGTTGTGAAATTTCTTAAACTTGGCATACTGACAAGAATAAATCTACCTAGTATTCTAATACAAAATCAACGCGATACAATTTATATAGAGAGCACATTCAGCACAAGACTAGTCCTCGATTCGTTGACGCTCGTCGTCGCTTGTTGCCGAAAAACATTTTCAAAAATACATTTCAATTATACACACCACCCGTGGCCTGTTGTTCTTTTGATGATATCGAGTACTCCAGTACTCGTTTAACAACAGCTGGAGCGTCATTCTTTCAACTTATCAGCCGTCTGCGCGTGTAATGCTTTCGCCGCCTTGCGCTTTTCCGCTTGGTGAACTCTGTGTTTTTCTAAACAGGTTCGGCACGTTCTCCGACCAATCGTAAACGCAAAGTACGCATCGAGCATCTGGCGACAGCTGGTACAATGTTTCAACACAGGTGGCGCGCCCAACTTGACGTCAGCCGTGTTAAATGTATCCAACTCTTGGTCGTCTTGCCCATCGAGCGTCGCGCTAGGCACCATCGCAGGACCGCGGCGTGCTGTGGCCCTGAGCTCACTGAGATCCAAGGAGACACCCCTTCCGTTAGGGGGCAAATCTTGGCGAGTCGTGGTCGTGATTCGTGGGGAAACAGCGCATAGCCAGCAACCATCGATCGCCATCAAAGAATTACCAAATTTGGACTGCATATATTCACAGAAATTTCACCCAAATGTCAGTACACGTATGTGACTCGACATGCAGTCCGATTGTCTGGGCTTTTTAGCCGCTCAATATGTTCTGTTGGAACACCGTCAGCGCTCCGCAGTGCTCAGCGCGCGCCCGCGCGGAGACGCGCGTTGAAGACGCGCTTCTTGTGTTTCGTTACCGGGATCGCCGCCGACGACGACGGCAGACACGCGTTTTAGACGAGATCAGCGGCGAGGGGTGCTACTACTATGATTCAGGGTGGCTGGAAGCGTCGACGTGGCTTGCAAACGTGTTCGCTCCCCTCGGGTTGTAAAGCTCACGCAATTTTCAAACTGGTGACAAGGGTTGTCGTCGGAGTGCTCGTTCTGATCGCAGTCGTTCTCAAGTGGCGTGGCAGTGCACTGACAGTCAGAGTTTCATCGTTGTCACGCGCACGAGTGGTGCACGTATTAGGAAATCGTTGTATTCAGTGGCGCGTGCCTCGCGACGAAGAAGTTTCTGGAGATTCGATCATCTATGTACAGTTGAAGCGAGCACACACCAAGTGCATACAGCACAGGGAAGAAACAGCAGTGGTGGTTGACAATAATCAAATTACATGTGGACAACGGGAAACCGAGTTCTGTGCGTCGAAAATTGTAAAGTACTTGAAACTCAATTATGATGTGGATTTGAAAACCTCGGCACTCGTTTGCGTAGACTGTAGCGGTTCATTAAAATTATTCTTGAGCCAACGATTTGAGACGTCGATCAGCGTGCCTGCGCGCGATTATTCTCAGGCTACTTGGTTGCATTCCTTGGGACTGAATGTCCTGAAAAATTGGCCAAAAGTAAAATTTGAAATCAACGTGGTCACAACGTGTAGGGAGACTCTCTATCCGTTACTAGAAGAGCTTCGCGAAACATTGTTCGTTGGTGATCAAGTAAACTTAGAAATCGCCGCAGAATCTACAGCAACGGAGGATTGCCTGGACTATATTGATGACTATGATTGGCCATATGGTTTCAAACGCGTTCGCCACCGACTCGTGTCGTCTGGGGGACCGCAGATCGCTATTCCTGAAGCCGTCAGACCTTTGCCAGTCGAAAACAGTTATTCCGTTTTGTTAGAAGATGACGTTATGATTTCGCGCCAATTTTATAGCTGGCTCAAATTTGTGGGTCTCCAGTTGGCAGACGTCCAAAACGCACGCAAGCACAGATACTTTTCCATCAGTTTGTACACGCCTCGAGTGCTCGAAACGGGTCACGCGCAACGCGGAAAAATAGATTACGAGCAGCATGGTGTCAAACGTGGTGGCGTTTTTGGATTTGAAGTCCCCTGTAGTTGGGGTGCGGCTTTCAACGGGGTGTACTGGAAAGAGGCTCTTTTGTATTTTCAGAAGAGACACGACGAGGAGCAAAAACCAAGGCGGGTCATTATTCCTCGAAGCAGAGTGACTGGTTGGAAAGGTTCGTGGAAAAAGTGGCTCATAGAACTTGGATACACCCAACATTGGACTACAATCTATCCGATTTTCCTGAATGAGACTAGTTTCTCGACGAATAAATTGATGGTCGGCGAACACATAGGTCACGTCACCGAGGAGATGCGTCGCAACTACACTGTACCGCTGTTCACAAGCTCAGTATGGTTTGAGCAGTTGAGACGGACGAATCTATTTGTAGAAAAAATAACAGTGTTCGACGCATTTTTCACGCCTGTGGTGGAATGGCGTTCTAGTTCCGATTAAGTCGGTAGACAGTTGTTTGCTTGTAGCACATAGTACATAGTAATAAATCACACTCGACTGAACAAACGTAGCGTATGTACGCGACTGTACGCGACTCGCAGTGGGTACACGCTAGAAAAACAAGATATTTCTTTTCAAGCAAATAAAAGTACGTCACGCATTTATCACCTCTTTCAAATTCTTTGTTTACCATGATCATGATCACCTTTGGAATGTGCTATTTTCATTATTACACAATACTTCACAAACGAGTATGACTGACGTTTACTAAAATGACTTGGATCGGATCGTAACGAGTTGATGTCGCAGGCGCTCAACCGCTTGAATTGAATCAGCGCTATCCTGGATGTGACTAAAGTCCAACTCTTTCAAATCGAACTCCGTGCCATGTACGAAAGAGTCCCCCATGAAGCGTTCTTCTGCATTCGCTGTGAATGCGAGATCATTGTATATCAAGAGCTGCGAATCTAGCAACTCTGGAATCTGTCGCATGCACTCGTCTCTCGCGTTGATGTGTCCAGGTCTATTGTAAATACCAGTCTTACCACCAAAATCAATTTTTGTAGCGTCTCGAAGATAAATGGGCGATTTATTCGAAAGAGACGTCACCAAATAATTCATAGCTATATCTTCACAGTTTCCTTTCTCGCGAACGTAGTCGCGTACGCTCGCGGGCATTTGGTTTGAATACGCAACCAGGTACGCCGAGTCGAGCACCATGAATTTTGTGAGGATGATTGAATAGCGATACTTGGGATTGGAATTGTAAAACGTCCCTTGAGACGTCACAGTGTGTGCTCGTGGGAATAAACCCACTATTTGTGTTTGATGTTTCATCCAGAGCGCGTGCGCGGCGTTTACAGTCCTTTCGTCGACGTAGATGTCGTCGTCGGCAATAATCACGCACCTTGACTCACGCAGAGGTGCGATGGGTAAAAATCGATCGTTCAAATCGTCTGTTGGAGTCATGATGACTTCTATTTTGTCGCCCAATCTCGATACACTTTTAGTGTGAGAGAGGAAAAATTCTGGGTGCTGCTTGGTATTGCCCCACACGACGCGCACCTTGTTCACAACCTCCATGGCTGAATAATGCAAAGCAAGCGCAGTTAAAACGTGCTCTCTTGAGAATCCATTTAAAACCATAGTACACGAAGACGTCACACCACCAACACGTCGTTCTGAGGTGATCTTTGCGCTCACGAAACACAGCGCACAAAGGAGAAGAGTTCTCGTGAAAAATTTCCTCACCACCGCCTTGGACGAGCGCTTCCCTTTCACCACGCGCCGCTTCCAACGAAAAGTGTCAATCATGTGACCCGATAACGCAAATAATAAAAAATGAATGCGATACGCCGTCGTGCACATCAAAGGAACGGTGACACGAGGAAATAAACACGCACCGAGGTGCGGTGTGTGGAAACCCCGCCGCGTGGGTGCACACCACTCCGTTTGCCGTCGAGAGAGACTGTTTTGTTACGTGCGTGCTGAACTGCTGAATATTTTATACACATATTTCCATACAACCATCTACAGTGGTATAGATTTTACCAACGTTAATACTTTTCACTCTACAGTATGCAATATATTGCGAGCGACGCGCACTTAAGGTCCACAAACTTTCAAAAGTGAGGCAACTTTTGCGAAAACTTGAAATTTTTTTGAGGGCGACTAAGAGTACCGCGCTTTCATAACTTTTAGACCCGAGTTATGAAAAAAATGGGGTAAGAGTATGTTTTTTTCATAAAAGTTATGAAATTTCCTTAAAAATCTTCATAACTCGGGCCCGAGTTATGCAGATTTTTAAGGAAATTTTAAGGAAAACATACTCTTACCCGCATATATGGGAAATTTACGCAGTAGCGCAGCAACGCTTTGCGATCGATGTGCTTGATTTGTGACGTACACGGGAAATGGAGTTCGCAAAAATTCTATGCATGTCAGATCACCTGCGATCAGATCACCTACTGTTTAATGAAATCAGTTGAACCAAACGATCTAAATCGAGCACTATGATAGCGAGCATGGTCAAATCTAGCACGGCACTGGCACGGTTCCACCATTAATTATGTGGTTTGCGATCAGGTCGGTACTATTTGCATGAAGTGAGACAATTTTCGTGCGTCACGGAGCAGGAGTGAAACGAAACAGCTCTTCCATGCGAAACGCGAATTGGTAGAATTGTGGCATCTTTTATATGTGCCAGTTAAGTCCGTCCAGTTCGTATGATTTACACGGGATGCTTTTTATAAATTGTCACTATTTCGACTGTTGCTTACCTTTAAGTCCTATTGCTTCCGATTCAAGCCCATCTAAACCATCTGTTTGTTGAGAAAAATGTGTCGAACAGTAAACAGAGTTATCAGGATCGCGGGCAGACAGCGGGAATACTTTTTCCACCTCACTTGCGATGTAAGAATGCATCGAAGCCAGAAGTTCGAACACGTTGGTTGTTGTGTCTTTAGCTTGTTTTCCAACGCGCTCGGTAATGAGTTGAAGCTTCGAATTCCCTCAACGGTGACAACGTTTCAAATATTACTGACATTTTGACTCCGGATGATATGACTTCCACACTGGACACGACAAATAGTACGCCCAGAATGACAAATCGAGCTGCGAATCGCCGATTACGACAACAAGCCCTCGTACGTCTCACCGTGATGCCGGATGAAAAAGAACTACAGCTCCCGCGAAAGTCTGACGCAGGCATCATTACATGTATCAATAAATAAATCAACCTTGCCTTTTGGATCAATCCTTTGGACATGACGATTCTTTACGTTCACCTATCCCTGAAGCTCTGAACGTTAAAGATATTCTTTTACGACGTTTATACCACAAGAACCCTGCACATGTTCAAAAGGAGAGGAAATGCAAAAGTGCTCTAAAACCTAAGAGGGCCTTCGTGGCAGAGCGTCGCCAACATATGGATACAAATGGCCAACAACAAATTACACATTGAATACTCATGGTTGAAGAAGCGACCACGGACGTTTCATCAGATACTCACCTGGTTGTCTTCAAAAAATGACAAGAGATACCCTGGATGCGTGCTTAACAACACCTGGCCCAGATCATCTTATACTGACATTACTATCTCCTGTGTGGTTCATGGAAAATCAAGCTTCTGGGAAATTCGCTCTTCACCATCAATATTGTATGAAGGATTGAAATGCTCTTCAGAATGAAGTCACTTATTGTTGTTACGGTGAAGCATATTTCAAGCCTACGTCCATGTCGACTTGGATTTATCAGTGTTAGGTTTAAAGAGCCGTAAAAACGCTCCTTGTTTACAACAGCTTATCGAAGCATGAAATTCGTCTAGTGGCGTAAAAAAACGCCTATGTAAGGCATTCCCTACGACTGCCCTGTCCCAGAAGTTATCTAAATAAGGTGAGGTCCCGGACTGACCTCCACTGACCTCCAGACCTCCTATGATAGTCATCCTCATCAGAAAATTTTGATTTTGGGTTCTCTTTGCATCTTCCTAGACAGATGTCGGTCTCGACCAGTGTGGTTTAACACATCTCTAACAGATTGACGCTCCTACCACCTACCAAAGCACATCACGTTTGTCATTTACTGAGCAGAGTACAATTCAAGTCGGTATGCCCAATGCTACATCGGTTGAAGCGCTGACACAAAATCATGTGCGTTGCTGCACCAGCTTCACACTCCGCATGTGCCTTAAAATCAATTCTACTTTTAAGTGACCCGATTGTAAAACGAAATGCTAAATATCAAAGGCGTCGAGCACCGAGCACCGTAGCACGATGAATGGGTTGATCCCAACTGAGTGAATCACTTGAGAGTTTCTCAAGATGGCCGTTAAAAACCACGGCGGCCGTACTGTAAGCTCGTACGATTTTTCCTTTTGGTTTGAAATTCACGCGAGCCTTTCCACCAACGAGAGCAGGCGCTGCGACGATCACAAACGTACTACAGAGTTGAGTTATACTGCCGAGTGCAGTACTCCATGTTTCATACAGTCTCGTTCAAGCAAATCGTATTCCAACGACGTGAAAGGGAGCGACGGATGACCCATGAGTGCATATACACTTGCAACACACTCGTTTTGAATCATGCGTGTGTTGGGCGTTTATAGTCCATCAAAGCCCCAAGATCAAGTGTCTTGTGACTTTCCACGTGGACCTTGTACTCGAGTCAGCGTGAATCGTTGGCTTATAGATATTCTGGGGGCCATTTGTAGGCGACAGTCTGGGAACCGAACGGGATCGAAATTGACTGCCAGGCACGGCGTCGATCTACTGAAATACTAAACTCATTTAGGTCATGCTGATTGTACGCTACCTTGAAATCATCTTTGTACATCTGGACCAACACTCTCACTGCACTACCAGCACACTTTGAGCAAACACGATCAGCTTCCGAAACATTTGACATCGCAAGGTGAAATATGTGACACGGTCCTGGGGCAAGCTCTTGTGTTGAACGGTGCCTTTTATCCGTCCCTTGATGCTCTTCCACGAAGGCAACAGCGAAGTTGTTCGCTAGTCGTCCCACTTTGACCAATGTGGGGTTTCTGTGTAAAATTTTAAACAACGAACTTTGATCGTCTCTACCAGCCTTTTGTTGCTCTTCTTCTGAGTGAAGTTGAAACCACTGATCAAGTAGTCGCCGTGTATTTTCGTTCTTGCGGTAAATTAACATCCAGTTGTGTGGTGCAAAAGTTTCCACTCTTCGAATCGATGGCTCTAGGGGAACAGCAAATTTTGAATTGAACGAAATATCGAAACCATCGCCCCAAGACGAGGTCCGTAAAAGAGACGCTATATCAGCTGAACATGCAAGTGCTTGCGAGTCAAGCGCAAGTGTAAAATTAAATGGAGAACAGCGCATGTAGTTGATTCGTGTCAGCCATTGACGTCTGTTCACGACATAGCGTTGCTCAATTTTCCCAACAAAGTCGAATTCAGCTCCGAAAAATGTAGGGGTTGTTGACCAAACTCCAATTTTCAAAGTGGGGTTCAAATGTTTCATCCTTTGCGCCGAAAAAATGGTTTGTTTCACAAAGTTTCCTAACTGCTGCGAGCCAGCTAGCCCATAAACGAAATACAATACACCAATATCCCAAGTTTTCTCTCCGTCGCGAGCCGGACACACTACTGGATCGAAAGAAGTTTCATGTTTTGATAAGAAGATGCACACGCCTAAGAAACCAAGGATCGCAAATTGAACCGAGGTTGCTAACAGCTTTGATGCAGCTGTGCGCCGTGCCATTCGTACACCGCGCGCAAACCGAAGCATTCTGAAGCTGAACGGAAAACACTGCGGGAAGTAGTCCCAGATCAGTGCGGGATCACTAAGGAGGACGTCGGGGAGAAACGACCGGACGCGACTAAATTTCGCGACTATGATGACGGATTTTATTTTCGCGACTATAAACTACTTTTCTGAAGAAAACTTGAGCCGCCATTCAGCTGGGCGACGAGGAGGTGAAGCGCGCGCGCGCAGCGCGCATGGAACGAGGGCTATGACGCGCGCTCATGCATTTGGTGTTGCCCGCGTTCGTGCTCGCGGCGTGCGCGCGACGAAGGTCGGTGTTGATGACGATGGATTTCGGGCGCGCGGCACAGAATCACCTGAACCTCACGTCACCAGTCGTTTCGTCGCGCGAACATTGCATACATCGCATCGGAGACGTGATATTTGACGAGTTGGATCGAACGTGGCGTTATCCGTCGAATTGCGTCGCGCACTTGCACAAGTTTGACGCGACCCTGGCGCGTGAGGCGCTCTTCTTGGGTAAGTCGCTTTTCTTTCTAGGTAATAGCGTGAATAGGAGACTGCTCTATGCGGTCGCACACATTTTAGGTGGTAGTAACGCGACGTATAACCGTTCACCAGTCGCGGCAGAGATCGTTCAGGATGTCGGTTCGCACACTATTTTTGAAATTGGCGTCAATGCGTCTGGGCACTGCTCGCGTCAGTACAGATGCTCGACTGCTGCTTTTGGGATTGATGCTACTAAGGCGCAGAATATGTCAGAAGGTTCATTAAAACAGTTCAATTGCCAGAATAAAAGTGCGTGGGAGGAAAACAGAAAAATTCTTGATTCTACGACTTGCGCTGGGGTTTCTCTTCACCGGGACTCCAGTTGTACCAGACGCCGTTCGATTTTTAGAAATATGGGCTAATCTTGACGATGCGAGTTTTGCGGCATCACCTGTGGATAATTACGATATTCTCGTCGTTCAAATACTTATTTTGGACGCAAGAGAAGAAAGTTATTTTGAAAAACTATACCAAGCGTTGAAAAAGTTGATGCGCCGACGCAAAGCGCTCGGTCGCCCGGTTCGCGTCATTCTTTGGGGCTCTCCGCATAACCTCGCATCAGAGTTACACACTACAAGAATAATAGAACTAATTCAACAGAAACTACGACCGCGAATGCGCGATATTGGTGTGACAGTGCTCGATGTCACGTTTGCCACCGCGCACGCCAGCGCGCTCACCTTGGGGCAGCATCAAAAGGGAAGCCTACATCACTTTATGGATTTCACCAGATTGATGCTCGCGGATATGTTAATAAACACCATCAACACGCTGTAGCACATAAATAGATGCAAATGAGAACGTCCTAGCAACTGTTTTAGTAAACCAGCCAAAGAAATCGACACCTCATATTCGTCTCAAGCCACAACAGTTGGCGTGCTCTCATGAGCACACAAGCACGGGAGAAAACGAGGAATGGAACTCTTTTTATTTAGGATGACTACCGTAACACGGTAACTGCGGTAACAGGAAGATCGCTGGGTGTACGAACACTTTTTTCACGACGCTTCGGCTGCGAGAGCTGTCGGTGATGATTTTGTATTTCCATCGCGGACCTTTGTTGAGCTCGGGGGTTTGGATGGATTTCGGTTTTCGAATACGTATATTTTTGAAAAGGCATTCAAGTGGACGGGTTTAATCATCGAGGGCGCGACAGAGAATTACGTTGCTCTAGAGGACAAGGTGACGATGACGTAGTGACGCTTCATGCAGCTATATGTGAACCTAATAAGATTATAAAATTGCACGGGTCGGGGCCTTCAGCGAGTCAGTACGCGATGACGCGGAAATCGTCGTGGGCGCCGTGCCTAGCTATGCAGGACGTGTTGAAAAGAGTCGGCATAAAATCGATTGACTTTTTAAGTCTTGACGTCGAAGGCGCAGAGCTCGATGTTTTGAAAACGATGAATTTTCAACAAACGCCCACGTTTGTGATACTAGTCGAGATGCGCAAAGTCGACGAAGACACAAATCCAAGCATTAGAAAACATTTGCATCGTGAAGGATTTTGTTTATTTGCCCAAGACGTAGGACACTCGAATGAAGTTTGGGTCGATCCAAAATTTCAGCGCGATGCTAGCAGTAGCATCAGTAGTCTCAAGGAGAAGGAAGCGGCGGCGAAGGAGGAGGAGGAGGAGAGAAAATCCCTCGCGAGACAATGCGAGCCTTTTCTTGGCATGTCAGCGTCTTTATGGATCAGACATCCGGTGACTGTGGCGTATTCAAAGCTTCATTGTAGTAACGGTAGCACGATGGCTGGTGGCAGGCCAAAGTATCAGTCTCATGGTCAAGCGTTGGAAACCAACGACGCGATACGCGCGACGACGTCGCCGTGCGCGCCTCAGATTACTCGCTGCGCGCGAGAAGCGTTGGAGCGAGTGATGAAACCAAACATGCATGGATTAGAGTGGTCATGTAGCCGTGGTACGCCCTGGTATCTACAGCGACTCGCATCTCTGAATACGATTGAGTATTCAAAAGACTGGCTCCAACGTTGCGACGAGCACGTGTCCTCCATGGGGGATGATGTGTCGAGCAAGTGGTTCAGCCACTTTGTACCTCCAGTGCCTGACGTAGAGCAAAACAACACCATTAGCGCGTCGTCGCATGGTGTCAAAAAGCGCAAATTTGACGAATTCAAAGATTACGTGAAATTCGCGGCGTCCATGCGACGACGGATGTTTGACTTTATCGCCGTCGGCGGCGAATCACGCGCCGCGTGCTTGAAACTCATACTCGACAAGCGCTTGATTCGCGAACAAGACGGCATAGTGGTGTTCGACAACACTGGCGAGCCCCGCGAATATTTCGACGCCTCCGCCGCCGTTCCACAACACTGGCACCGGTACGAATTCAAAACAGACGTCGAGCGCCGCGCCGACGCGCCGACGACCATCCTCTGGATCACGCAAAACATGGTCCCCACGCCAACGTCGAGATAACCCAACACACCATCGCGCGTTCGTCTCGCGCGTCGTCCACGTCGCGCGCGCGTCACGGCGTGGGCGCGTGTCCAAAATTCCGACGGCCGTTTTGTAAAGTGTGATTATTACATGTCCGTTTTAGACGCGCGTGATAACTTTTATGTCGCAACGAATTTTTTCGTACGTGCATGTCTTTGTTCCTCGCGATTGCGTTCGCGAGCTGTCGCGGCGCGTTGTTCGCCCGCGCGCGCGATCGTCAAAAGTCGCCCGTGCGACGACGACGATGGCGCGCCACGCGCGCGCGTGAGTCATTTCATGCATCGGTTTCGAGCGCCGCGGTGCGCGCGTCGATGGCGCACGCGGTCGGCGAAGAACGACGGTGTCGACGGCGATGATGACGTGGGTGGTTGGGTCGCGCGTTGACGACGGGCGACTCGGCACGGTGACGATGATGTCCAGATAATTTTGGACGCGCGAACGCGCGTTATGCAACGGTTTTATTTGAATAAATGTCGCTATGGAGCGCGAATTTTCAATGTCTCGATTTTGTGTGCGCGCGTCAAAGCGCTGATGCATTCGCAATCTGACAGGTATAAATCACACCGTACGCCGATGCGCGCGGTGTGTTGTACAACGCTCTAGGAGTGCTATGGCTACAAGCTGCGAGTCATGACGCGTAAAAGTATAATTTGATTCGATGGCTCACGTCGTGGCGTTTTACGTCACATTTTCGTGTCCTCAAAGTCGTGTGTGTCGTCCGTTCACTGACGAATCGCGATACAGTCGGCGAGCGCTCTTTAAAGTGGAATGCACTTGTAAGCACCGCCGAAGCTTCATATGGATAGAAAACACATGATGGCATTTAAAGTAAGTATGCGCTTCATTTAATTTGGAAATAAATACGATGACGTAAAAACACACATACATATATGACCCTTTCGAAACAATCCCGCTTCGTTTTCTTCGTAGCTTACACATGGATCGTCGAACAATGGTCAGTTGACAGCCTCCTCCTCTTCGATGTATTGAGCGATATCAATGCCCTTGGATGCGATGAATCTTTTAAGTTTCTCCGCTCGAGATGCTCTGACGCGCATGAATAATGGAAACAGAATACTCAGTGTTGTGTAGACAAACATCGCTCCGGCGTACGCCAAGGAAATACGCTGCGTGGCTTCGATGGGCTTCTCGCGCGTGCACTGGAACGGTGAATTAGTCTTTGCGAATTCGCACAAACCCTCGATTCCACCATAAAACGTAACAATCTGTTTGAAAGCCGTTATGGCTTGGGATTTAGATGCTCCGGGGAACACACAAACAAACCAACTGTAGATGTAGACGTGCACACGGATATGGCGGGATCAATATCAGCCACTCCGTAATACTCTGCATTGTTTCCATTATTTTGCGCAGGATCTTTTGCGATGCCTACATTGTTAAAGAACGGAAAACAAAATATACCCAACACCTAAACTTGAACTCACCACCGTCTCTGAATTCGGTTCTGCGATATTCGCCAAGCACTCCGAGTACGAATACGACACGCCGTAGCGCGGATCACCTTGCAAAGGCTCGCAGTCAAAACCCGCGAGCGACCACGACGTCCCAACGACCGACTCAGAGACGTACTGCGACGGCAGCGAATAGAACGCCAAAAGTGTGGCGAAAGCCGCGCCGCGCAGCGCGTAGACAACGACAGAGCACGTCGCGGTTGCCACTGGAGAACCAAAGTACACCGCGCGTCCGCGCTTAAAAGACGCATCCATGTCGCGAAAACTTTGCGGCGCGGGTATCGCGACGTTCACCCAGTGTACATCACTCGCGTCGCGCTCGACAGCCTTCATGTCTAATGTAATAACGCGCACCCTACCGCGATTCGTCGTCGACGCTGTCGCTCTACGTGTCCACTATACTAGATCGCGCGCGCGCGCGCGCGACGACGACGAACACGAACACGAACGCGCGACGTCGAAGTGGCGGCGCGCGCGCGACGCGCACGCGCACGCGATGCGCGCGCGCCAACCGCCGATGTGGACAGCGCACGCCGCGCGCGACGACCGAACGACGCGCACACACGCGACGACGACCGCGTCGCAAAGCCACGGGTGCGATCGTCCCGTGTAGTACACGTGTAGTAGACATCACCGGACACCGTCGTACACGCGCGCGCGCGGCGTGTGTGCGTATGTATATATACTATGTACAGATATACATACCAGCGCGCGACATCACTCGCGGGGCGACACGCGCGCGGGGCGAGACGTTCGCGACGCAAGAGCCGTGTTCGGATGCTCGTGGTGATCACCGCGCGTGCGTGCGTGGAACAGACGAACCCCACGCCGACGGACGTCGTCGCCTGTGTACGGTCACAGAGCGTTACGTGTGCATCGCTAGGGGGGGGGGTCGTTGTTGAGTTATGATTGGTGAAATGACTCAAAATAAAACTCATCTGGTGGGTCACAAAACATCCACCCACGTAAAGGCATGCTCTGTGACTGGCCTATGTATGTAGAGGTGTACAGAGAGCGCGATGTGGTGTGCGTGCGTGTCTTCACACGCGCGCGCGCGCGGTGGTGGTGTAGGGCGCGCGGCGGCGGTGGTGGTGGTGGTGGTGGTGGTGGCGCGGGGGCGTCGCGGCGCGCGCGCGGTCGACGCGGTGGGTGTGATGGGTCGCGATGATGATGATGATGATGATGATTCTCGTCGCGTTCGCGTTCGCGCGCGCGCGTGGTTGGTGTGCGTGGGTGGGTGTGTGCGAGAGGTCACGTGTGTGATGGTGTGCGTGTGTGTGCGTTTGCCGCGACGCGGAGATGCGCGTCGTCGACGACGAGGTCGTCGTCGCAATGGATCGTCGCAATCTTCTCAACAACCGCGGCGTTGTCGTCGGCGTCGGCGGCGACGGCGGCGACGGCGGCAGTCTCTCAGTCGCGCTCGACGACGCGAATTCGATCATGATTCCGAATTTGCGGCGAGTATGCGGTGTGTACGTCGGTTACGATGACCGCGATGAGTGGGTCACGACGGCGATGATGACTTTGGTTGGTGACGCGCTCGTCGAGGCGCGCGCGCGCGCGCGCGCGCGTGAACTTCATACGTGTGAATTTTATGCGCATATCAACGTGAACGTGCGCGCGCGCGGCGTGCGAGTGTAGGAACATCCAAGGCGCGCGGTTTCGCCCGACATCATCGTCATCCATCGCCCGATATCGTCGTCATTCGTCGTCATCAGGGGTGACGATGTCGTTGGGGTCGGTGCCACGTCGTGCACAATTTCAGCGACCGTTTTAAAAACTATGACACGCTCTGGTCCGTTTGGAAACACAATAATTATCGACCCGTTTTGAATGTATCATTCGGTGTTGGTCCGTTTGGAGTGTATTCGTCGATGGTCCGTTTGGACTGCCAGAGGGTGGGCATGGACGCGCGCGCGACGTCGCGCGCGCGTCGTCGTCGTCTTTGTCATCGTCGTCGCTCTTCGCGCGCGTTTTCGTTCGCGACCAAACGCACTGGTTTGTGCGTAGAGATGCGACTCAGCGAACGACGTATCGCGCACGCGCGTGTATAAGTGGCTTGTGCGCGCGGACGTGCGATTGAGATTGAGACCACACGCGCTATTAAATTAAGTCTGGACATGTGCCATTAAAGTAAACATTAAAATCGAAGTAATCCTCGTGGTGACTTGAAAAGTGCCTGAGATACATGGCAAATACATTATTTATCGCTTTAGGCGACGTTGGCCACGTCCCACATGAAAACTTGTCCACCGCGGTCGGCTCCAAAGGCAGCGACGACGCCACCAGACATGGAGTGTTGCTGAAGACCGATGAGGATGGACTTGTCGTCGATCGCGACTTGTACATCGGCGATGCGTCGAGCGGCACCACCGAGGGTGGTTTGACGGAAAGCGCCGGAGGCGTCGGCGACGCCAGAGAACTCGGACCCGGTCGCTGATCCAAAGGCGCCGGCTGGAATGGCAAGCTTGGACAAAACACGAGAGTTCTTCTTGCCGCCAGCCATGGCGACGAAGTTGTACGTGGCAGCCGTGCTCGCCACCGGCATCTTCGCGATGAACATGCGGTCTCCGTACCAGTTGCCGGCGTCTTCCTGGATGACAAAGTAGTCGTCATAGGTATACGTCGAACCATCGAGAGTGACGCTCGAAGCTCCCGAGCCGGACGTTGGCGCGGCGGCGATCCATTCGAGACCATCGATGTCCTCAAAAGTCGTTTTCCACTTTTCGGAACCATCGGTATTAGTACCACCATCGTACATTTCAGTAGCATCCTTGCCGCTCTTGGCGAGCTTTCCTTGAGCGCACCCAGAGCCCGCCGCGCAGAGCTTGATTCGAGTGCTGATGTCCGTCTCACCTTCAATCATTTCGTATGAGGCATCAAAATATTCTGGGAATGCGCCGGCGGCAGCGGCAGTGAGCTTAGTAACCATGCTTTGGACTTCGTAAATGCCGAAATAGCCCGCCGTGGAACCTTGAACGAACTTGTGCTCGCCCACCGGGGACGGGGAGTTGTGTTCAGTCTTGTAACCGCTCTTATCCGGTCCTTCAGCGGTCCAGAACTGGTACGTGCCGGAAACCGAACTCGGAAGAACCGGCTTATCTTGCCAGTGGAAAAGGTCAGCGTCTTCAATATTCGTAATCGCGCTCGAGTTGAATTTCCAATCGATGGGCGCCCACTTGCCGGAAATGGTGTGCGTCGCGGTGCGCGAGTTGCCCTTGTGCCATGCGTCACGATTCGTCGTGACCGTAGCGGTATCGACGGCGAAACCATATACTTGGCCAAAGGCGAGGCCGTTGCGCTCCAAGAAGCCGCACTTTGCTTCGCACTTCGTGCCCGTGGCGTCGTAACCCTTGCGTCCGACGTACACGCGCGCCGGGACGATGTTTTGAGGATAAACCCAGTCTTTGCCATCCTTGCGCACTTTACCGGTGGCCTTCTTGGCATTCACGATCGCGGTTTGTGCATCAGAACCGCCAAAGTTTCCGTTGTAGCCAGACGGACTGAAGCACACAAAGTCTTCGTGACCGCAGTTGAATTCGACAATCTTTTCGAAACCGCCCAAGCCGAATACGCCAGCGGCGTACATCTTTCGGGAGGCGAGATCGATGACGTGCGCGGAGAGACCAGAAAAACCGTGCGCCGCTGTCGCGTTCGCGTCGAGGTCGGTCCACTCTTCATTGGTGATCCAGATGTCGTTTTCGACGCCGTACGTCACGCCCGAGGTGGCGCCAGCCCACTGGCGTGCTTGCTCGAGGTGAGCAGAGCAGAACGAGTGAAAGGTCCAAGCGTTCTCCGCAGTGGCTGCAAGATTATCCTTATCGGCGGTGACGTAGTGACCATCCTTAGACGTGTCGCCCATGTGCGCGCCCGAGGAGAGTTGCTCGTTCCCGTTGCGAGCGACAACCTTCTCGCCAGCGAGGTTGTACACCTCATCAAAGACACTGCCAGCGGCCGTGACGGTAGATGCAGCGTTCGTCATACCTCCGTTTGAGTGAACGGCGTCGGCAAAGCCATAGGAAAGCTTGTCCGAGCTGGCGGAAGAGTAAACGGCGTGCGTTGTCGGAACGCGATAATCGACGTACGTGACGTGCGAACCCGTAAACTTTGCACCATTCATGTTCACCTCTTGGAACCAGGATCGACCAGCTTCGAGGTTGCCATACGACTCAGATTGGTAGATCATGCGAACGGTTTCTTGATCGGTCCTCATGATACCGATGCCGTCAGGCACCCCCACAGGGACGTAGCCAGTGTTTTCGTCGTGTTCGCCAATGGTGAGAATCGGCACGAGCGGACCGAAACCGAAATCAGTTTTACCATCCTTTTCGTCGCCGATATACTTGAACTCGACGTTGCCTGAGCCATCCGATGCGTCTCCAGATTCTGCGAGGCGCGCGGTGTGCCATCCGATGGGTTTGATGCGCGCCGCCCAGTCTTGATAGTGAGCGTCAATCGCCCCGTTCACGCTCGCGTACGCGCGCTGAAGGAACGGCTTATTACCCGCGGGATCCGTGTAAATGATTTTCAAATCCGCAGCCGCAGCGTCCACTTTCGCCGAAAGCTCACTAATCACAGAGCTAAAGTCACTGACCGTCGTGGTCGTCGTGGTCGTCGTCGCGCCGTCGGGCAATCCGCCCGCGATGGCCGCCGCCGCGATGGCCGCGATCGCACCAACCGTCGCCACGCACGCGCCGTAAATCCCCCAAGCGTTGGATTGTCGCGCCGGCGCGTACGCGTGGCCCTTCTCCATGTCCATCGCGCGTCGATCGCGAGGCGCGGTGTGTCGACCGCCGCGGCACACGACGCGCACACGAACCGCCGGGTTGGAATATTCCAGCAATCCACCAATCATGACCTCAGAAAACATCCCCCCCCCCACACACACACCACCACAGAACAAACCTTCGCGCGCGGGGATATTCCCTCTCGCCGCGCCTTCGTCGGAATATTCTCCCACGCCATCACCAGTCGACGACCGCGCGGGCGCGAGTCACGGTCCAACGAGTCCCGCCGCGAACGCGCGCGTCCGCGCGGGCGACGCCCGGCGGCGCGGGAGCGGGGTCGCGCTCGGCGCGCGTCCGGCGTCGAGACTCGGACTCGACGCGCGCGCGACGAGAGACGCGTCGCGCCGCGTCGTCGCGGTGCGGCGCGCGACGTCGGGCGACGGCGCGGCGCGTGGTTGCGTGGAGACTCGTGCGCGCGCGCGCGCGCGCGCGGCGTCGCTCGTCGCGTCGTCGTCAGCGCGCGATGTCGTCGTCGTCGTCATCACCCGGCGTCGGTGTCACGTCGTGCGATATTTCAGTGGCCGTTTTGAACACTATGATACGCTTTTGGTCCGTTTGGAAACATAATAATAATTGACTCGTTTTGAATGTATCATTCGGTGGTGGTCCGTTTTTAATGTATTCGTCGATGGTCCGTTTGGACTGCCAGGGCTGAGCGGGGAGGCGCGCGACGTCGCGCGCGCGTCGTCGTCGTTATGCGTCGTCGTCATTCGTCTTTGCCTGAGTGTTCAATCGCGATTGAAGACTTACGAGTATTAGATGTGAAGGTGCGGCTGGAGTGGTTGACCCGCGCGCACGCGTAGGTGCGTCGCATATACGAGTTGGTGTGTCGGAATGTGGACCCAAGACGAAGCCGTCGCGCGCGCCGCCGCCGGTCTCTGTGTGGTTTCAATGTCGCGTGGTCTTTCTCAAGGCGCGCCATCTCGACGCGCACACGTGCACTCTACTGTGTATACGTGATTCCACTGCGTGGTCACCCGCGCGCACGCGTAGGTGCGTCGCATATACGAGTTGGTGTGTCGGAATGTGGACCCAAGACGAAGCCGTCGCGCGCGCCGCCGCCAGTCTCTGTGTGGTTTCAATGTCGCGTGGTCGTTCTCAAGGCGCGCCATCTCGACGTGCACACGTGCACTTGACAGTGTATGTGTGATTCCATCGCGTGGTGACCCGCGCGCACGCGTAGGTGCGTCGCACGTGCGAGTTGGTGTGTCGGAATGTGGACCCAAGACGAAGCTGTCGCGCGCGCCGCCGCCGTCGTCGTCGCGAGACCACTCGTTGCGTCATCGTCATTTGCGGCTTAAAGCGAATCAGGAGCGCGCACAATGTACAGTATTACATGTAAACTACGTACTACCGGTCTTCGCACGTCTCCTCGCGCGTCAGTCATTCGTCTTGTGTTGCCTTCGTCGTCGTTCCTCGTATAGCTTATGCTTCGTCAAGCACGTCGTGCATGTCTTTCTATTTTCCAAAAAGTATGCCATTGCGTCAAGATTATGCTTACAACTCGTGCAGAATCTCTTCGTCTTCGTCTTCTCCCTGATAGATGTTCTATTCGTCACTCGCATGCTACTTAGCAACTCTACTACCACTCGTTCTCCTCCCTCGTCTTCGCACCGCGCGCGCTTGGCGTGGTGGAATGCAATACTACCCTCGTGGTTTTCGACGGAGTTATTCGTGACATCTCGCGTGCCGAGATCTTGGACATCATCCACAGTGACCGTGCTCGTCTCATCGTCGCATAACAGAGCGGCGATCGCCGTCGTCGTCGTTGTCGCGGACGTTCGCCGCATGCGCGCGCCTCGCTTTCCACCCCGACGCCTCGTCTAGTTCCACCCGTTTGCACGTCTTCCGTGAAAGCACGCGCGAAACCCGACGACAATGACCGCGACGACGATAGAACCTTGAGTTAGCGTAGATACCTCGCTGCTCGTTACACAACACACTCACACACGCGCCCCGTGCGTATATACATGTACTCAACACTCGCGCGCGTCACAACTGTGTCCCAAGTCTCGTCGAGCGCGTGGTGGTGCGCGCGTCGCCCCGACCGCTCCCGTGCGCGCCGCACTACACACGACGCACACACGCCCAGCACGATGACGCGAGTACTCTCGGCGCTCGCACGCGCCCGTCTGACAACGCGCGCACACGTGAGAGAGACAGATAGACAGAGACACACAACACACAACACGTCGCTCGGTCGTCCATCGGCTCGTCGTCGTCGGGTTGATTCCAATTCGGACAATCGGCAAGGTGTTACAGCTGGTTTTCTTGTTTATTATGAATGGACTGTGTATATTATATGCGTTCTTCAAATGATATGTATTTATATGGAGATAGATATAAATGGCACACGTGGTATACCGTTATATACCCCGATACTACGTAGTATCTGAGTGATCGCCGATCGGCGCAGCAGGGCAAAGCTCGAGATATTTGGGGCGACCTGTTGGCGCAAATGTGACGTTCAACTGTTTCCAACACGCATTTGATTGAGTTCATGTGATGATATACTCATATGGTACTGGCATCATCATCGCTGTGTTTGTGACCCTGGTAATTATCCCCTCGAAAATTGTTGCAGTAAATCGCGTTGCGCTTCTTCGTCTGTTCAACTAACACATACATGAGTTGTCTCAAAAGTGTTCTTTGTGACATCGTTTGGATTTGAATCAAGAAAGATACTAATGTGTTGATGCTGGATCTATCATCATATTTGAATTCAATCTACCAGTAATTCTTGATTAGTGCATGTTTTCTTTTGGGACAGGATACAACGTATGAATATCTCAAATGGATACTTGTGTGAAGGGTAAATTATTCTCTCCCCATGTTGTTTCTGCGACTCTCGTGTAAGCAACATGTTTCGCAGTCTGCTGCATGACTTGTATAGTCTTTATATAGCTGAATGTCTGTAATTCATCTATTTGTGATGGGAGTTTGAATTTGTTTTGCACCAATGTGACCAAAAGAAACAGCATCGATTTCTGTTTTTCATAAATCGATTCAGCTATTTGATGCACCCTGTTACAGCTGCAATATTTCAAACAAGATTGTTCTTTTGATTTATCATGATTATCATTGTGGAGATGCACCCTGATCAGTTCATCTTTTAATTGTGCTTGAATAGTTCTCAATTTACCTTCTTCAGCGTCTTTTTTGATGGTTGAAGTATACTTGTTGTCTTGCATGTTGCATGAGCAACCTTTGCAATTTTGGAATATGTGTAATAATAACGAGACAGTATGTTTTCTCTGTTGTTTATGTTTATTGTTCAGTAGCACTTGAAAATGTGAATATTCGATTATCCACATCTTTCATTTTAACGGAAAACGTGTAGCGCTCTATGGTTCTTCAGAGTCACCAGCGAGCATCGTTACAATCGACGTTGACGAGTTTAGAATCTTTATGAAATGAAGGCATTGCTGCGTTTATTAGAATTCATTACATGAATTGTTCTACCGGTACCACAGGTAGCAGTATCTAATACCAAAGTCGGTATGATATTTCACGCTGTTAATCCATCCATCTTTTGTTGAACCTCAATGATTCACTCTCGAGCTTTATGGATTATACAGTAACGCTCCAATGTCAAACTTTAAAAGCTTTTCATGACTTTGCCTTAAGTTATAACCAGACGTCTTAGCGTTGATCGTTTCTGCTTCAGTATTTATAACTAGCTCATCTTGAAAAATTTCACCATTTTCTTCACGGACTGGTTCTGTGATTTGATTTCGTTCTTCAGCAGGGTTTGGAATAAACAATGGTACTTGTTGAGCTCGTTCAATCTGAGTCGTTCCTCGATGTTCTGAACAAGAGGTTCGGAATAAACATGTCCGTAGGTAAAAGCACTCAACTCCAAGTCTCTTGCACATGCTTTCAAAATGATCCCCAAATTCTGATTCTCCGTCATTATGGATAGTTCGATCAGTATGCATCTCCAGGAATTAATATGTTTTGAGCGTTGAGTGACGACTTTGCCTCTCGTTCAAGCGAGGGCGATACATATCCAACCAGTCTTCCACCACAATTGCGTTCGTTTTGATAAATTTGTTTGAAATTGGGTAAGCCGAAGTATGTCGACTCACTTCATCAACAATCATAAGCATGTGAGTAGGTCTCTCACAATCGCACGTTGCCAACTTATCGCCTTTCCCGTCCGTATGTGCGTGAATTCCAGTGGCGAAGCACTACTGACTGTGTGTCAGTCGGTTAATCAGGATAACGAGTTTCATTCCCTTTTCTCAGCGAATCTTCATAAGGTGGCATGCCGATGTATACTCTTTGAAATATTACTCTTTGACGTTTCCCGTGCACGCACTGAGCGCGTCGAGCGCGTGCGCGTGCCCGACGAGCGGGGCGAACACCGCGTGCACGCTCGCGACGCTCGTACCCGCGGACACGTCCAGTACGTGCGCACCCAGCGCTTTGGACGCATCCGGGTTCTTGGACGAAAACATCATCATCGATGGCAACACGTTCGTTCGGTCGGTCGATTTCACCGGTTTAAAGCGGCTCGGCGGTGCATTCGTCGTGCGCGCGTCCCGTTTCGCGACTTCGATCGCCGCCGCCGATCTCACGGAGACGACGACCGGCGACGTTAGAATCGAAGGCGCGAGCGGTGCGGATGATTTCTTGCAGTCCATCGATCTTAAGAAGCTGCGCACCGTCGGTGGTTCTTTTGCTGTCGTTGGACAAACGCACACGAGTTTCACGTCGCTCGATGTTTCCGCGCTCGAGACCGTGGTGGGATACTTGAACATCAGCGACAACACGAATTTGGCCTCGCTGAACATCAAGAAATTGCAAAGTGTGTCTGGAGGCGTGCTCAAAATATTGGGAAACAAAAACACGCTCACCGTTCGCGCGCCGTGCGGTGTAGAGTCCGTGGGACTGGTGAACGGCGTCGTCGCGGATTCCGCATCGAGGGCGCTGTCGACGTTTTTGAGCGCTTCGACGTCTTACTGCAGTCGGTGCACGTTCGAGAACCCGAATTACGGCATGTCTGGATATGATCAAAATGGTAACTGGTACACTTACTACGGTGCGACGCTCGGTACGAGCGCACTCAAAGCGTATAATTCGAGTTATTCGTGTGACTCGACGCTTGATGCGAATGGGTTTTTGAATGAAAATTTCACACTCGTCATGCAAAGCGATCAAGACCGAACGTACGATTTGAGCGCGTTGAGACACATCGCTGGAAACTTGGAGGTGCGCATACGATGCGCGCACGATTTCTCGTCATAGACTCGACGCGAAGCGCGTACTGACCGAATATCTTCGCGCTCGTCCACGCACAGATTACGTTTGAACAAAATTCAATGTATTCGTGCTACGGAGACGATTTGTCTAGCGTAGAGTGTGCCACAACCTCGACTCCATCCCTGAGTTCTTGGCTCGGCACACTTCGTAACAACACCGTATCGTTGCCAAACTTGGAACGGGTCGACGGTGAACTCAAGGTGCGTCGCGCGCGAATAAGATGTTCTCGCGCGATCTTCGTCGTAGGCGCTGAAACTGACGATTCATGTCTTTCGACACGTAGTTGACGTCAACGCTCGCGAGCGTATCGACTCGGAGTTATGCGAATATTATGTATGATGCCGGCTGTTGTTCGTACACGTACTCAAACGTCAAGGCGTTCAATCTCGCCGTTAAGGCGCCGTGCGCCGCAAAGACGAATGGGATACTTCAAACTGTCGTCGCCGACGCAACCAAACGCTCGACGTCGACGGTAAGCGTCGACACCGTTACCTACTGCAGCCGATGTACGTGTCCGACGTCGAGTCAAACGTGCGCGCTTCGAGATATGGTTCCGTATTCGAGCGAGGATCGCTGCGACAGTGCGAGCGCATTCAACGCCTATTCCATGGGTGGCGTGTTCACCGAAAATATCACGATCGACGGGAACCAAAATCTTCAAACTCTCAACTTCGGCGACGCCGTCGCCATCGACGGGTTCTTGGAAGTTGTGAACAACCCTTACGTCGACGTCGTCAATCTCACGAATCTCAAGTACGTCAGCCTGCACGTCAACATCTCGAACAACGCCGACGCGCTTCTGCGCTTGCACGCGCAGTGCTCGAACGCACTGGACGTTGACTTTGTGCGCGATTTGGTTCCGAACGAATCACATCGCGCAAAGTCGGCGGCGACGTACTACGCGTACACATGCTACTCGCGCCGATGCCGATGTACGAGTTACGAAGGAAATCCCTGCCGAATTCCAACTTCGATTGGCGAGACGTATAGCTACTGTGCGTCTAGTAACTGCATGCAGTCAGTTTCCGTACCGCGTCTCGAACCGTATACGAGCACGGACGTGTGCACGCACTCCATCATGGACGAGACGACGGGCGTGTTCAACGGCACCTTGGTCGTCGACGCGCCGTCGCAACGAGTCAGTGACATCTATGATCTGTATCTGGATAGCAATTTCGACGCGCTCTCGCGAGTCGAGGGGGACTTGGTGCTCTCTCGAGCGGCGTTCGACATGTACCGGTACTCCCGATATGGATACAGTCGAAAACCATTCTCCAAACTGGCCTCGATAACGGGTGATTTACAAATCACAAATCTCAACGAAGAAGTAAATTTCTTTTACGCGAACAACGGTTTCAGCAATCCAATCTCATCGTTCAACTTTACGTCGTTGACGAACATCGGCAGCGATTTGGACGTGCGCGACAACGTCGGTCAGATGACGCGACTGAATTTGGAATCGCTCACCTCTGTGGGTGACAACGTTCAAATCTCCAACAATCCAGCGATCGGTCAAGTTACGTTTTCGTCGCTTCAGAGCGTGAACGGCACTCTCGTCATTCGCAATCTCGCGACGGAGGCGCGCGTCCACGCGCCATGCGCCTTGGAATCGACGGGATTGATTGATGCCGTCGTCCAGTCGGCGACGGATCGTGCGGCGTCTGATATTTCCGTTACGTCAACCGTGTACTGCGTCGAGACTCGATGCACGTGTCCGCCTTCAAACAATTACTGTTATCCGTACGACCTCGTCGCGTACTCCGCTGACTACGTGTGCGACGACGTCTATGATTCCGGCACTGGACGCGTTGACGCCGACGTCGTCGTTGACGGGAATACGTTTCTGAGTTATTTCTACTTTGGCGATGTCAAGACGATTACGGGAAGCTTGCGAGTGGTGAACAACAGTCAGTTGTGGGAGTTACAACTAAACCGTCTCGAGAGCGT
>JACLAB010015417.1_pt1 | contig 30817 bp, 29 predicted proteins | sample 8027921 | NCBI WGS metagenome assembly JACLAB01 (sample SAMN15725117, study PRJNA655200) | protist metagenome | isolation source: fluorescence activated cell sorting (FACS) single amplified genomes of... | place: USA: West Boothbay Harbor, Gulf of Maine | collected 2000-07-19 | reverse complement strand
TCTTCAATCATTTTATAAATTAAATGACGAACAGTGTCCGTCGGGTAAGCTCCACAATTAACATATTTATGCAATAAAGTTTTATCAAATTTTAAAACTTTTTTAATTGGGTCATAATACCCTAATTCAGCCACACATTTTCCATCGCGTCGCCATAAATTTTCCATTAAAACAATTCTATAAAATGGTCTGGCTTTACGACCTGTACGTTTTAACCTAATTTTTAACATAATCTTCTAATTTTATAAAATATATACTGAAATTATATATTAAAAACTACTCTTTTAAAAATAAATACTTTTTTAAACTTGAATTGCAAGAAATTTTTCTGTATCTTCCAATATAACTAAAAGTTGATTAGTTAAAAGTACTAGTAAAAATACAACCGTATTTAATGACTCTAAAGCAATAATACTTGAAATATCAATTGATCTTTTCTCAAATTTAATACTAGGTAACAATTTGGCCCATAGTTTAAAATAAGGATCTGTCATTAATTTAAAAAAAGAAAAAGGCCAAATATAAGGATTAATCATAGGTAACCAATCGAAAGTCATTTTTGAAAAGCATAATACTTTATAAAATTTTGCAAATACATAAGCATATGCTATAAAATTTACTAGTATAATTGACACATAGTGAATTATTCCAACTGTGATATCATTTTGAAATAAAGGTAAAAATAGAGGGTTTAAATTATTAAAAAAAGTATTTATTGTCATATAAAATTTTTTATCAATTAATATACTACATTAGTCAATAAAATATACTATTAAATTTAATAGTATATTTTACCTCCACCCCATTTTTCTGCGACAATTTTTGGTTGAATAAGAATATGACCAGCAATAGCTACTAAATCATCTTCTGTTAATGTACGCATTTTTGGGAAAATATCTGCACTTTTAATACTTGGATGAATTTCAGCAATTGATTCTAATCCATCAAATGTTGTTGGATTTTTCATATAATCAACTAATCCTTCAACAGTATTACGTGTAGGTGTTGCTAAACCTAAAGCTTCAGTATCTAAACCTACATTCGGATTTGTTTTTGTAATTCCACCAGTATGACAAACACTACATGTGCTTAAAAATAGGCGTTTTCCACGTTTTGATTGTTCTGGTGTAAATGTGATTGTTTTTGATCCATTTAAAGGTACTGTTAAAATAGCTTCATCTAATTCAATAGAGCGAGCTACTGATCCAAAGCTCAGAACTGTTAATCCCACTAAAAGATTGCGAGACAAAAAATTTACAAAATTTTTCATAATTCTTTAAAAAATATTATATTAGTATATAAGTATGTACCACAATCTATATTATAAAGATAAAAATTCTTATTATAAAAATAATTGACTTTTATAAAATAAAATAAAAAATGGTTTATAATTATTAAATAGGATAAAGTTTCCATTTACATATATGAATGAAAAAATTAATAATTCTAAATTAGAAGTAAAACAAGTTTTAAATCAACCATATAAGTATGGCTTTAGTACAAATATTGAAACAGAAAAATTTCCTAAAGGTATAAATAAAGAAATTGTTAAATTAATACATAATAAAAAAAATGAACCTGAGTTCATGCTTCAATTTCGATTAAAGGCTTTTTCAAAATGGATTAAAATGTCTCAGCCTCAATGGGCAAATTTAAATATCGCCAATATAGATTATCAAAAAATAACCTACTATTCAATACCAAAACAAAAAAAGAAGCTTAATTCATTGGATGAAGTTGATCCCGAAATTTTAAGAACGTTTGAAAAATTAGGAATTAATTTAGATGAACAAAAAAAGCTTAGTAATGTTGCAATTGATGCAGTTTTTGATAGCGTTTCAATTGGTACTACTTATAAAGAAAAATTAGCAAAATCTGGTGTTATTTTTTGCTCCATTAGTGATGCAATTCAATATTATCCAGACTTAATTAAAAAATTTATGGGTACTGTTATTTCCGCGGGCGATAATTTTTTTGCTTCTTTAAATTCTGCAGTTTTTAGTGATGGATCTTTTTGTTACATTCCCAAAAATACTGAATGTCCATTAGAATTATCTACGTATTTTAGAATTAATGATAAAGATTCAGGTCAATTTGAACGTACTTTAATAATAGCTGAAAAAAATAGTAGTGTAAATTATTTAGAAGGTTGTACAGCCCCACAATTTAGTGAAAACCAATTACATGCTGCAATTGTTGAGCTTATTGCATTTGAAAATGCAAAAATAAAATATTCGACAGTTCAAAATTGGTATAGTGGTGATGAAAATGGTATTGGGGGTGTTTATAATTTTGTAACGAAGCGTGGGTTATGCTGTGGAAAAAATGCAAATATTTCATGGACCCAAGTGGAAACAGGTTCGTCAATTACTTGGAAATACCCTAGTTGTGTATTAATGGGTAATAATTCTTCTGGGGAGTTTTATTCTGTCGCATTAACCAATAATTATCAACAAGCAGATACGGGAACAAAAATGATACATTTAGGAGAACAAACTAAAAGTAAAATTATCTCTAAAGGTATTTCTTGTGGAAATTCAAAAAATTCTTATCGAGGATTAGTAAAAGTTGGTTCAAATGCTTTATTTTCTAGAAATTTTTCACAATGTGATTCTTTCTTAATAGGTTCTTCCTCTCAAGCATCAACATATCCATATATAGATATTTGGAATTCCAATTCAGTTGTAGAGCATGAGGCAACAATTTCAAAAATTAATGAAGATCAACTTTTTTATCTAATGCAAAGAGGTATTGGTGTAGAAGAGGCTGTTAGTTTATTAATAAGCGGTTTTTGTAAAGATGTTTTTACAATGCTACCCATGGAATTTGCAGCCGAAGCAGATAAATTATTAGCATTAAAATTAGAAGGAAGCGTTGGTTAATTTATGAAAAAAAAAGAGATATTAAGCATTAAAAATTTAAAAGCCTCAATAAATAATACTGAAATTATTAAAAAATTAGATTTAACAATTAAGTCGAATGAAATTCATGTTATTATGGGTCCAAATGGCTCAGGAAAAAGTACTTTATCAAAAATATTAACAGGTCATCCTTCTTACGAAATAACAGAGGGAACAATCACGTTTAATAATACAAATTTATTAAATTTAGAACCCGAAGAACGCGCACATGCTGGTTTATTTTTAGCTTTTCAATATCCAATTGAAATTCCTGGGGTCACAAATTTTGATTTTTTAAGATTAGCATATAATGAAAAACAAAAAGCAAATAATTTAGAAGAGTTAGATCCTTTAGAATTTATGAAATTAACACAAACGTTAATAAATAAATTAAAAATGCGACAAGAATTTTTAAATCGAGATTTAAATCAAGGTTTTTCTGGAGGAGAAAAAAAGCGTAATGAAATTTTACAGATGCTTCTATTAAATCCAAAATTGCTAATCTTGGATGAAATTGATTCGGGTGTTGATGTTGACGCAATAAAAATTATTTGTGAAAATATTATCACGAATATTGAACAAGAAACGTCTATGATTGTTATTACCCATTACCCGCGTATTTTAGAATATTTAAAGCCTGATTTTGTACATATCATGATAGAGGGTAAATTAATTAAAACTGGTGGATTAGAATTGGTAGAATTTTTAGAACAAAATGGTTATGATTCATTTATTAACTAAAAAAAAATGCATTATTCATAATTTATGAATAATGCATTTTTTTTTTTAATTTTTTAATTGTTCTTTTACTTTACCAATAATTTCAATTAATAAAGTTTCGTCTTCAGGTCCTAATTTTTTACTAGCTTTAATACTATCAACTAAAGTAGTATCTTTGACTAAAATGTATTCTTTTAAAGCTTCACAGAAAGGTACAACTTGGTTTACTTCTAAATCATCTAAGTATCCATTTGTACCTGCATAAATAACAGCTACTTGTTCTTCAACAATTTTAGGTGTGCTCGCAGGTTGTTTTAATAACTCACGTAAACGTACACCACGAGCTAATTGTGCTAATGTAGCTTTATCTAAATCTGAAGCAAATTGAGAAAAAGCTTCTAATTCAGCAAATTGAGCTAACTCAAGTTTTAACTTTCCTGCAACTTGTTTCATTGCTTTAATTTGTGCTGCAGATCCTACACGAGAAACTGAAATACCTACATCAATTGCTGGTTTAATACCTGAATTGAAAAGATCTTTTGATAAGAAAACTTGACCATCAGTAATTGAAATTACATTGGTTGGGATATAGGCAGATACATCTCCAGCTTCTGTTTCAATAATTGGTAAAGCCGTCATACTACCACCACCCATTGCTTCACTTAATTTAGCTGCACGTTCTAATAAACGAGAGTGTAAATAGAAAACATCTCCAGGGAATGCTTCACGACCTGGTGGACGACGTAATAATAAAGACATTTGACGGTAAGATTGTGCTTGCTTTGTTAAATCATCATAAACAATTAATGTTGCACGACCTTTGTACATAAAATATTCAGCAATACTTGCACCAGTATATGGAGCTAAATATTGTAATGTTGCAGGATCACTAGCATTTGCAGCAACAACAACAGTATAAGATAAAGCATTTTTTTCTTCTAAAATTGCTACAGCTTGAGCAACAGTAGATGCTTTTTGTCCAACTGCTACATAAACACAAACAACATTTTCTGATTTTTGGTTAATAATTGTATCTAATGCAATTGAAGTTTTACCTGTTTGACGATCACCAATAATAAGTTCACGTTGTCCACGTCCAATTGGAATCATCGAATCAATTGAAACGATACCCGTTTGTAAAGGCTCACAAACAGATTGACGCGCAATAATACCTGGAGCAGGCGATTCAATTAAACGTGTTTCTGTTGTTGATAAAGAACCTTTACCATCAATTGGATTAACTAACCCATCAACAACACGACCTAATAAATCATCACCAACATTAATTTGTGAAATTTTTCCTGTAGCACGTACACTACTTCCTTGCTTAATTGCACGGCCTTCACCCATTAATACTGCACCAACGTTGCTTGTTTCTAAATTTAACGCAATCCCAATAGTTTGATCTTCAAATTCTAAAAGCTCACCAGAGGCAACGTTTTCTAAACCGTAAATACGAGCAATTCCATCTCCAACTTGTAATACAATCCCAACATCCGCTGTTCTTGTTGTTGTTTCAGTATATTCGTTTAACTTATTTTCTACAAAATTTGTTAATTGGCTTACATTTTTCATATACAGTAATTATTTTGAAATTTTTAAGTATAATCTGAATAATTCGAGAACAATAAATCTTAATTTTTTTTATTAAACTTCAGCAAAGAATAAACTAAATTCTTTAAGAATACTAGCATCAATAGAGCTTGATTTGTATTCTAAAACTAATCCACCTAATAATTTAGGATTATATGAAACATTTAAAACAATATTTTTTGCGTTTGTTAGTCCTTTTAATGCTTTTAATAAAGTTTTGCCATAATTTTCCTTTAATGTACTTGCTGTAATAATTTTAACAATACATGTATTCGTAAAATTATTTAAAAGCACGTTATATTCTTGTGCGACTTGCGGTATTAAATTTAAATGAGCACGCTCAGTTAAAACTTTTAAAAATGATTTCGTGGTTAAAGTTAAACCTGGAAAAATACTTAATAAAACGTTTAATTTTTGCGTTTCTGCAAGAGTAGGATTTGCAAAAAAGTCCTCTAATTTTTTTGATGTTGTTAATGTTGAACTTAATAAAGTAAGTTCTTCACCAATAATACAAACATCAGGAACAAAAGTTTTTGCTTGATCAGAAGAAATTGCATTACTTACACTAGTTAAATCAAATTTCGAATTTCCTTTTTGCGAATTTTTTACATTTTGAAATAAAGATTTAGAGTAAGTTGTTACTATTTTATTAGTGAAACTCATTTTACACTCCTCCTAGTTTTGAAATAGTTGCTTCAATTAGTTTAGATTGTTCACTTTCTGATAAAAATAAAAATTTACGTAAAATTCGGCTTGCCGTTATAAAAATCATATAACGCTGTAATGAAACAAAAGCTTTATTTTCAAAATTTTTAATTAACATGTCAGTAGTGTCAAATGTTTCTAATAAACTATTTTTTACTAAAGTATATTTATTTGTTACTAAATCAGCTTTATCTTTTTCATATAAAATTTTCCAAGATTGTAACCAAAATAAACTTTGTGTAAAACCCTTTTCTGCAAGGTAATAGTAATTTGATGCATTTAAAACATCTTTTTGAGCATTTTCAATTGTTTGAATAATTTCTTTTTGTCGGTTTTCTAAACTTACACTGAAAGAAACTTTATTGGCATAAATTAAAACACCGATTAGAATAACTAAGTTTTGAACATTAGTGTCTAAAATGTTTGGATTTAGTCGAATAAACGCTTCTTCATTGTTTAAGAAAAACGAAGAAAGGTGCCATTCCATAATTGTCATTAAGTTTAGATATTATTTAGTAGGGTATTTTTAAGATTGGAATTTTTTAACAAAAAATTTATCTGTTACAGATGCTAATTCATCATTAATGTTTACAAAAAGGAATGCTGATTTAATAGCTAAATCTCCTTTTAACTTACTTAAAAGTTTTGAATTTTGTTGTTGTGCATCTAATACTACAGCTTCAAAATTATTATTTGTAAAATTACGTGTTAATTTTACTTGACGATTCATTTCATTAATTTCTGTTGTTAATAAATCAACACATTCTGATAAACGTTCATATCCAAACGTTAATAAGATTGTCGATTTTCTTAACGTATAATTAATAAATTCAGCACGTGCATCAATTTCTTTGGAAATAGGACCAATAAATTTGAACGTTACAACTAAAGATAAAATTATAAATAATAATAACTCAGCAACAAACGTTAAATCAAAATCAAATAAACTCCCTGCGTTAATAAAAAATGTAGTTGAAAATATCATATTATTTTTTAATTCGCATATATTAGATTAAAAAAATAAGGTTTGGCATTATTATGCCAAACCAAATTTACAAAAATTATTACCCTACAAAAGGATTTGCGAATAATAATGAAAGTGCTACAACAAGACCATAAATCGTTAATGATTCCATAAATGCTAACGATAATAGTAATGTACCACGGATTTTTCCTTCAGCTTCTGGTTGACGAGCAATACCTTCAACTGCTTGACCAGCAGCGTTACCTTGACCAAGACCAGGACCTAAACCAGCTAAACCAACAGCAAGAGATGCAGCAATAACAGATGCTGCAGAAACAATAGAATCTACCATAAGATAAAAATTTTAAAAAAACTATCTCAAAGAATTAACAAATTTCAAAAATTATTAAATAATGTAATTATTTATTCAATAACCTCGCCTATAGCATTTCCGGCTAAAGTGGCAAAAATTAGAGCTTGAATTGAACTTGCAAATAAGCCTAACATCATAATCGGCACTGGTACAATAAAAGGTACAAGTGAGCAAATTACTGCTACTGTTAATTCATCAGCAACAACATTACCAAATAAACGGAAATTTAATGATAACGGTTTTGTAAAATCTTCAACAATATTAATTGGTAATAAAAATAATTCTGGTTCAATATAACGTTTAAAATAACCAAGCCCCTTAATTTTAAATCCTGCATAAAAATAAGATAATGAAGCTAAAATAGCTAACATTGCTGTTGTATTAATATCATTAGTTGGCGCAGATAATTCACCCTCTGGAAGTTCAATGAATTTCCAAGGAATTAGAGCACCAGCCCAGTTAGAACCTAAGATAAAAAGAAATATTGTTGCAATAAAAGGTAAAAATTCTGAATAATAAGATGGACCTATTTGTACTACGGCAATACTTTTTACAAAATCAAAAAGTACTTCAACAATATTTTGTAAATTTCCTGGAACTTTTTGTAGATTACTAGTTCCTAATGTTAAAAATAAAGAAATAGCAAGTACGACTAAAGTTGAAACAATTACAGTTTCTCCATGAAAATGTAAATTGTCCGTAATATTAATGTAAAGATGTGATCCTACTTCAATTTTTGATAAAAGAAACGTATACATATAATTATTGTTCGTCTTAAAGCAAAACCTTTAAAAATTTAAATAGTTCAATTCTTAAAAGCTAGATAGCAGAAATTTTTTGAAAGAATAAACACATTTCATTACTGAATTCATTTTTTGTTTATAGCTACTATAAACAATTTATTCAGTTTTAGTTACTTTATTAGAACTATTATATCCAACATTAATTCTATTAACTAAATAATTTAAAATAAAATTAATTGATGAGCTTGAATCATCATTTGCGGGAATTGGATACGGCACTAAATCTGGATCACAATTTGAATCAACAATAGAAATTGTAGGTATTCCTAACCGAATACATTCTTGAATTGCTAATTTATCTTTTAATTGACTAGTAAAAATTACTGCATCGGGTAATTCAGTCATATCTTTAATACCAACAAATAATCGTCTTAATTTATCTATTTTTTTACGCTCTAAACTATATTCTTTTTTTGATAAAGAATCGAGTTCTCCATTTAATTCTTTTTCTTCAAAACTTTTTAATTGATCTATACGGTTTTGAATAGTTTGCCAATTTGTTAACATTCCACCTAACCAGCGATAATTAATATAGTAAGCATTACAACGTTTTGCTTGTTTAGTTATTATTGAAGAGGATACTTTATTTGTTCCAACAAATAAAAATTTACCACCTTTTTCAGCTTTTTTTTGTAACACATTTCCAGCTAAACGTAGAAGTTTAGACGTTTTTACTAAATCAAAAATATGATAACCATATTTTGCATATAAAATATAAGGCGCCATTTTTGGATTCCATTCTTTTGGTGCATGACCATAATGAACCGAAGCTTTCACATATTGTTTTGCTATTTCTTTTTTATCAACTTTTTCACTCATTAAAGATTTTAATTTTTGAATAAATATACAGTATCTAAATAATTTTTATAATTTAAGAATGAAGATCCTGCTGGTATTAATCTACCAATTATAATACATTCTTTCAAGCTTCTTAGCCAATCAGTCGAGCCTTCAATAGCAGCACGAGTTAATACTTTTTTTGTTTCTTGAAAACCTGCTGCAGATAAGAACCCATCTTTACTTAATGAAGAATTAGTAGAAGAAATTAATAGAGGTTCATATTTTGGTACATTATACTGATTATAAACTTTTGTATTTTTTAAAGCGTTATAAATTTCATTAATTAATGAAATTTTAACCATTTCACCAGGTAACAATGGTGTATCACCACTTTCTCTAATAACAACTTTTGATGTCATTTGTCGCACAATAATTTCAATATGTTTACTAGATACAACAACCCCTTGAGATTGATAAATAGCTTGAATAGAGTTAACTAACAATAATTGAAATTTTGATAAGCTACGAATAGTACCATACATGGTTCCATCAATAATCGAATGATATTTAAAAAGAATATTTAGTAACTCATGAATATCAATAGTACCTTCTGTTAAAGGTTCTCCAATATCAACAAAATTTCCAGCATTTAATATTAATTTTGATGTTAGTGGAATCTCATATTCTATTATTGGGTTTAAATATTCTAAGAATAAAAAATTATTTTTTTCAGTTTTTATGATAAGATCATTATGTTTATTTGAATAAATCACATTATCTTTCTTTAAATTTAACCAATTTATTAAATTACCTTGTTGTAATTTGTCTAATTTTATATTTTCGTCGGTAAGATTTAAAATCGACCAATTAGAAGACGATACTTTACCTCGTGTTAATAAAATTTCATTATTTTTTGTTTTAAAAACAAATTCATTTTTTTTCTTTGCTTTTAATTCTGGTTCGAAAATATCGGGTATGGGAAAAATTTTAAATGTTTGGTTATTCAGGATAACTAAATCATCTTTTAAATATAAACTATGACCTACATGTACAATTTGTTTTTCTTGCTTACGTTTTGAACGTGGAGCTAAATTAAAAGAGTCTTCTTTTTTAGTAGCGTATTTACAACTAATAATATTATTTTCAAAACTACGTATAAAATTATTTGATCGTGATTCTGAAAGAATCGAATCGTTAAGTAAAATACCAGGTCGAGTTGATAAATAAGCTTTAATTTTAGGTTTTCTAGCTTCAATTAATTCTTCAATTTTTGGTAGACCTTGAACAATATCTTCAGTTTGTTGTGCATAATTAACTAAAGTGGCAAAAACTTCTTTTTCTAATACAAAATCGCCTTGTTTATAATTTAAAATTGTTCCGCGGCTTAAAAAAATCGGAATAGCATTTTGAAAAATCATTTTAAATCCATCACGCTTTAAGAAAAAACCAGATCTACTAAATTTTGAATTACTTGTTACAGTTTTTCCTATACGGGCTAACGTTTTCTTTTTTGTAAAATATTCAAAATTGTTTGTATGATCTGAATTAATTTTCCATACATCATCTTCACCAATAAGAAAAATACTCGTTTGTGTTTTAAAGTACTTTTTACGCGTTGAATAAATTTTTCCTTCAAATTTTGGGAAAATATTAATATGCCCTATAATGGTATTTTGATCAACGTATTGATAATTTTGAATAAGCGATGAAAACTTAACGTTACAATTTTGATATTGTTTTAAAATATCTGTTATTTTTAAATCTATACTTTTTTGATTATTTTTTATAGTAATTGTTGTTTGATTTTTAAAAAATACTATCCCTTCAAAAGGTGTAATTAATTTTAAGTTTGCGATCGGCTTTTTATGAGATAGAAGACTAGGGTAATTATACTTAGCTTCTTTTGGAATAACAAAAATTTTTCCTGCAGCAATCCATAAAATACCATCGTCTTGATTAACTTTTACAGTACGTTTGTCTCTTAACATTTTACGAACCATTAAATTTTCAAACCTAATCTCCCCCGCAATAGAAGTATAAATAGGTTTTAATCTACGCATTCCAGGAATTAATGTCTGTGTCGAATATTCAGCAATTAAATCACCTTTTTTAACAAATTGGGATTTATTTAGATAAAGAAAAGAGCCAATATTTAAAAATAATGTTTTTTCTTTACCCTGCCAATTTGTAATTTTAATTGTTGTTTCTTGTTGTAATTTTAAAACATTTTTCCCATGAGTTGTTCGATATGGTGTAGTTTTTAAAGAATGTGGTATATGAATTTTTCCTGAAAACGGTACTTCAATTTGCTTTAATAACTCACCACTAAAAATTCCTCCGGTATGAAATGTTCTCATTGTTAGTTGTGTTCCTGGCTCTCCAATAGATTGGGCAGCAATAATCCCAACAGCTTCTCCTAAAGAAATAGCACGTCCTTGAGCTAAATCCCAACCATAACATTTTTGACAAATAGAACCATGTGATTTACAACTTAAAGAAGAGCGTACATTTAAAATTAACGGCGCATATAATTTTAATTCATCAATTGTTTCTGAAGTTAATGTTATATTAGAGTAATTTAAATTTGCTCTGTTTGAAGCTTTTATTTCTTGTAATGTTCGACCTATTAAATTTTGAGTAGTAGTATGCTTTTTTAATTCAATTAAAACCCCTTCCGTAGTTTTACAATCAAATTCACGAATTACTAAATCTTGAGCTACATAAATTAAACGTCTTGTTAAATATCCTGAATCTGCAGTTTTTAAAGCAGTATCAACAATACCTTTACGAGCTCCATAAGATGAAATAATATAATCAATAGAACTTAATCCTTCACGAAAATTTGCTTGAATAGGTAAATCAATAATATTACCTTCTTGATCCGACATTAGTCCTCGCATTCCAACTAATTGACGAACTTGAGACATATTTCCACGGGCACCAGAAAAAGCCATGATATATAAATTATTCGCTGGATCAAAATTTTGATAATATGTAACAATTCGATTTTTTAAATATTCTGTCGCAGCATTCCAACTATCAATAATACTTTGAAATCTTTCTGTATCTGAAACTAAACCTTGTTGCCATTGTTTACTAATTTCGTTGATTTGCTCATTCGCTGTTTCAATGTACTCTCGTTTTGTATTAGGGGTTTTTAAATCTTCAATATTAATCGATATTCCTGCATTTGTTGCATAATGAAACCCTAACAATTTTAATGAATCTAATAAAGATGATGAAGATAAACGACCAAAATTATTAAAAGTTTCATGAACAATAGTTTCTAAAATCTTTTTATTTACTGTACGTGTAAGTAGCATAATTATCGTTTAATTGCATTTTTAAAGTTATTATTAAAAATTAAGCGGCCAGGTGTTGTTTCCATAAAAATATTAGTAATTTCATAGTTATTTTCACTAATATAATGAGCTATAAGAATACCAATTGTTGAAATTAAGTAGTATTTTTTTGTTGTTTTTTCAACTTGGAAAATTTTACTAATATTAATTTCTTTTTCATTAATTTTTAATGGTGTCAATGAATCAAAAAAAAGTAACTTTTCGTTTTCGATTTTAATTTTAAATCGGTCCATTGGATAACGTACTAAGATAGGAGAATGTAAGGTTAATTTTTTTTGATAAAAAGCCATTAAAGCTTGTTTTTCATTAGCGAACCATTTTTTTAATTTATGATTATGCTTATTTATCATTAACGTTAAATAATAACAACCAATAACCATATCTTGTGTCGGCTTTAAAATAACTTCACCATTTGACGGCGAAAGTACATTATAGGATGGTCGCATTAAAGTTTTCGCTTCTAATTGACTTGATTCATATAAAGGTAAATGTACAGCCATTTGATCTCCATCAAAATCAGCATTAAATCCTGTACAAACAAGTGGGTGTAAATGTATTGCTTGACCTAATACTATTACAGGGTCAAATGCTTGTATCCCAAAACGATGCAAAGTAGGTGCACGATTTAAAATAACAGAATGTCGACGAGTTAATTTTGTTAATAAATTCCAAACAAATGGTTTATTTTTCTTTATAATTATATGTGCTAATTTTGTATTATGATTTGGAGCCTTTATTTTTGTTTTTAACAATTCGTTTATTAAGAAAGGCTGAAATAGCTCAACAGCCATTTCATAAGGTAGGCCACATTGATTTAAACGTAAATTTGGACCAACAACAATAACTGAACGAGCTGAATAATCTACACGTTTACCTAATAATGATTGTCGGAATCGACCTTGCTTACCTTCTAATATTTCCGTTAAACTTTTTAAAGCTTTATTATTCAAACAAAATGTTTTTTCTTTAGGTAACCGTGCATTATCAATTAATGAATCAACACCTTCTTGTAGCAATTTACGCCCATGAACAGTAATTAAATCTGGAGCAATAAAGTGATACATAAAATCAAATAAACGCTGGTTACGTGTAATAATTAATCTATATATTTCATTTACATCAGCAGCAACTAAACGGCCACTTTCCAATTCTAATAACGGTCGTAAATTAGGTGGTAAAACTGGTAATGTAGTTAAAATCATCCAACTAGGATTTGTTTTTGTCGCTAAAAAACTTTCTAAAATACGAATTCGACGAACAATATTTTTATCTGGAACAAATATACTATTAATATTTTTAATCGAGTTAGTATCAATTAGTGAACGAGATTTTTTAATCTCATTTTTAATATTTATTGTTTCTAAAGCAGCTTTAATAATTTCGGCGCCCCGACGTTTTTGAATTTTATTTGTTTTTATTAAACGATGCTTTTGTTGAGTGGGTAATATATTACTATTATTTGTTAAGTTTAATTTATCTGTTTTTGAAGTTGTTAACAATAAATTTTTCAATTCATTCTTTTTTAGTCTTTTTGTATCAGGATAAAAGAATGGGTATAAAGGATTACTTTCATCAATAATTTTTTCACCATTACGAAAATAAACAATTTGCTCTAAATGATTTATAGTCAAATCTTCATTAAAACAACGTAATAGTACTAATAAGTAATTAGGAATACCTTTTAAGTACCATAAGTGCGTTACTGGACAAGTTAATTCTATATAACCCATCCGATATCTACGTACGCGGGCATCAATAATTTCAACTTGGCAATCTTCACAAACTTTATCTAATACGAAACCATTATATTTACCGCATTTACATTTCCAATTTTTGATAGGTCCAAAAATTTTTTCACAGAATAAACCATTTAATTCAGGTTGGTGTGTTCGGAAATTAATTGTTTCAGGTTTTAAAATTTCACCTACAACTTCCCCATTGGGCAATACTCGTTCTGACCAACTTTTTATACGTTTTGGAGAAGCTATACTAACCCTTAAATAATCAAAAGAAGCATGTAAATTTTCTAATTTTAATAAAGTTTTTTCTAGCTCTAAAATTTCTTTATTAGTTTTCATAAAAAGCTTTTCATTTGTTTTGTCAAAATATAATTACGGTTTAAATTTCACTATCGTGAAATTTTTGTAAAATTTCATTTTTTTCTTTTAATTTTTGCATTAACAAAATTTCATTATTTTCTACTGACTGGCTTGATTTAGCAAATTGTTCAGCTTTTTTACGTGCCAATAAGGCACGTAATTTTAATCGTGTTTCTAGATCTTTAAAAATATCACGTTCACTTTCTTTTATATCTACTGTATTTTCAAAACCATTTTCAAATTTCTTAATTGAAAAATCTAACCCTAAGGCATGTAATTCTCTCATTAACGCTAAAAATGATTCTGGAATAGAAGGATTTGGTTTTTCAATATCTTTTCTAACTAATATTGATTCATACATATCATTACGACCATCAATGTCATCAGATTTAATCGTTAATAATTCTTGTAATGTATTAGAACAACCATAAGCCTCAAGAGCCCAAACTTCCATTTCTCCAAAACGCTGCCCACCTTTTTGAGATTTACCGGCTAAGGGTTGCTCAGTAATCATCGAATATGGACCTGTTGCTCGCGCATGAATTTTATCTTCTACTAAATGTATTAATTTTAAAATGTAACTTTTTCCTACGGTTACTGGGTTATCAAAATATTCTCCAGTACGACCATCGCGTAACAACACTTTTCCAGGATAATAACTATTAAAAAGCCAATTTGCATTCTTTTTAATGCTCGCTTCTTTTAATTTCTGATTTACTAAGACACGAGATGCCTCAGGGCCATAAACTTCATCAAAGGGTAAAACTTTAAAACGGGTACCTAAATTTTCACCTGCTAAACCAAGTAAACATTCTAATACTTGCCCAACATTCATACGTGACGGTACTCCTAAAGGGTTAAAAATAATATCAACTGGAGTTCCATCAGGTAGATAAGGCATATCTTGTGAAGGTAATATTCTAGAAATAATACCCTTATTACCATGTCGGCCGGCCAATTTATCTCCTAACCTAATTTTTCTAATTTGAGCAATATATATTCGAATAATTTCACAAGAAGTTGAAACTGATGCTTCTTCTTTACTTAATAAGGTTGTTGATATTACACGTACGTCAATAACACGACCTTCTGTACCATGTGACACACGTAAAGATGTGTCTCGATAGTTTTGATTTTTTTGGCCATAAAGAGCACGTAATAGTTTAGCTTCAGGTGAAGGATCTTCTTCACATGGTGTCAATTTACCTACTAAAATATCATGTTCCTTAACATAGGAACCAACTTTTACGATACCATCATCATTTAAATGTCGTCGTACATATTTCGTTAGATTTGGTAAATTTTTTGTTAACTTTTCATTACCATTAACACAATAAGTTAAATTAGTTTCATATTCTTCAATATGAACAGACGTTAAACAATCATCTAAAATAATTCGTTCATTAATAACTACTGCATCTTCATAGTTATAACCTTCCCAAGGCATATAAGCTAAAATGAGATTGCGTCCAAGAGCTAATTCACCATCATTTGTGCTTGCCCCATCTGCTATAATTTGGCCCGAAAAGATCTTTTCACCAGGCCAAACAATGGGCCTCTGATTTAAGCAAGTTTCTTGATTTGAACGATAATATTTTCTTAAATAATATGTTATTTTTTGATTTACAGAATCATTAACAGTAATAATTGATGATGTTGCTGAAATAACAATACCTTCACAATAACTTTTAATAACCATTCCAGAATCTAATATAGCGGCTCCTTCTAACCCAGTACCAACGATTGGTTTTTGAGGGTAAAGTAAAGGAACTGCTTGTCTTTGCATGTTTGACCCCATTAATGCACGATTAGCATCATCGTGTTCAATAAAAGGTATCAAAGCTGTTGCTAACGATATAATTTGTAATGGAGAAGTTGTTATAAAATTGACATCTTTTGCTTTTTTGACAGAAAATAAATCATTTTCTTTTACTGATAAATACTCGTTTGAAATATCTTTATTTATATCTAAAGTAACATCAGAAAACCCAATTTTTGTTTGAGATTCTTGTTCTGGGTTTAAGAATATTGCTTTTTTATCAGAAAAAACATGAGAATTTTTCATTAAAAAATATGGTGTTTCAATCGACCCTAAAGAGCTAATACGACCCATTAAAGTAACAGAAGATATTAGACCCGCATTTTGTCCCTCTGGTGTTTCTATGGGACATAATCGGCCATACTGACTTGGATGTATATCACGAATAACAGTACTTATATGATCACGTTTTAACCCATTAGGACCAAAAACACTAATACGTCTTTTATGTGTTAATTCCGCTAATGGATTTATTTGATCCATAAATTGAGATAATTGACTCGTTTTAAAGAATTCTTTAATTGAACTAGTCACTGGACGAGGATCAATAACCCAATCTTCTGGATTAGAATAAGTTTCTAAGTCGAAACTAAGTTTTTGTGTATTTGAAATTGGAGCTTCTTCAATTAAACTTTTTTGTAAACGATATAACCCTATACGAATTTGGTTTTGTAATAATTCGCCAATACAACGAATTTGTTTATTTTTAATATCATCAATATCATCACTTAAACGATCATGATATTTTAATTCCATTAAACCATCTATAATTCCAATAAAATCATGTGCTGTAAGATACGTTATATCTTTGGGTAAATTTAACCCCAATTTTTTATTAATTTTATATCGACCAATTTCGCCTATTGAAAAACAACCTGAACGTTGATTAAAAAATAATTTTTTAATAAGTAAATTTGTATCTAACTCATTTTTTATATCTTGCTTTTTGTTAGTAGATACATTATTAAAATGTTGATTCGTTAAATATAAAGGATACTTTAAACTATCAGAAATTTCATCAAAATTTAATCCAAAATAACGGATAACATCATATATAGAAATTTTATTAGTGTCAGCTTCATTATCCTTTTCTGCGTTCTTAGCTTTAAAATCATTTAGTTTAATATAAACTCGATCTTTATTTAGCGTATTTGCATTTAATTCATCTAGTTTTGTCAATTTCGTTTCAGATTGATCTAAAATAATTTTTGTCCAGACACCACGATTAGAAATAATTGTAGCTGTATATAGAGGTTTTCTAGTATTATTAAATTCTTTACGAAAATAAATTCCCGGACTGCGTATAATCTGACTAATAATAATACGTTCACAACCACTAATAATAAAAGTACCTTCTTCAGTCATTAAAGGAATTTCGCCAAAGAAAATATCTTGTTTTACACGAATTTCTTTAGTCTTTTGTGTACTACCAAGATTATTTTCTTTTGAAATAGGTTCATTTTTAGAATCAATTAAATACGAATATTCTCCTGGGACATATAATTGAATTGAATACGTCATATCACGGCGTAAACACGTTTCAATATTAAAATTCGGACCTTTTAGTTTAATATCACTAGGATATAAATAAACTAAGCAAGAAATTTTTTTGCGTCCACCTATTTTAATTTTTGAGGAAAAAGGATTTGGGAAGTTAGCTAATTCTTCTGTAATACCCTTTGATAAAAAGCGATAAAAACTTGCTTTTTGAGATTCAGCTAAATCACCAATATTACTAATAAAAATTTTATTCATTATTCATTTTTATCTTTATTATTTTTATTCGGAACTAATTAAAAATATTAAAAATTAGAAAATTAATTCTAATTTTTAACATCAAATACTTTTGTACATTTGAGCAAATCTTGATTTTTTTCTTGCAGCTGTATTTTTATGAATTATACCTTTTTTTACAGCTTTATCTATCATACTATAAAATTTACTTAAAATTTCTTTTACTTGTAATTTTATTTCTGAATTAATTGAGTCATTTTCAGAACTTTTTAAACTAGTAATTTTTGTAATAAATAATTTACTTAAACTTTTTGTTGTTGAAGAATAACGTTTGTTAATAATACGATTTCGCTTATTTTGTTGTACCGTTTTTCTATTACGCTGTTTTTTATTCATTTAGTATAGAATCAAATGTTTGTTATTATAACATTTGTATATTAAAAAATTATAGCATAAAATTTATTAAAAATCGAAAATTTTAGGTTAGAAATAAAAAAATTGTTATAATGTCAATGTGCGTAACATATTTTACACATTAAAAATATAATCATTTAAAATATTATGGCAAAGAATAAAGGACCACGTATTATGATCACATTAGAATGTACTGAATGTAGGCAAAATATGGATCAACGTACCCCTGGAGTCTCACGTTATCAAACTTCAAAAAATAGACGCAATACACCGGACAAATTAGAAATTTCAAAATATTGTCGCTATTGTAATAAACAAACTACACATAAAGAAATTAAATAAATAAAAAATTACTACATAGATATATGAGTTATTGGAATAAAGCAAAAAGAAAAGTTGGATTTAATTCTAAAAAAAATAATAATTGGAATCAAAGTCTAAAATCAGCGGGTACAACAACAGATAAACCGAAAAGAGTTAGAAAAAGTTTACAATACTTATTAATACTAAAAAAGTTTGATAATATTGTTGATTATACAAATATTAAATTACTATCAGCTTTTTTAAATCGATATGGTAAAATTAAACCACGTCGAAAAACTCGTCTGTCTGTACAAAAACAACGTAAAGTAGCAAAAGCAATTAGAAAAGCTCGTGCTTTAAAATTGTTACCTTATGTTTGCGACGTTAAAGGTTAAGTTTATTTAAAATAAAGGAATAAAAAATGCGTAAAGCTAGAAATAACAACAATTTTATTGATAAAACATTTACAATTATTGCTGATGTTATTCTTCGTGTATTTCCTGCAAGCCAACAAGAAAAAAAAGCGTTTTCATATTATTTAAATGGACTTTCAGCGCAAGATGAAGGGGAATACGCCGAAGCATTAAATAATTATTATCAAGCATTACAAATTGAAGAAGATTTATATGATCGTAGTATTATTCTTTATAATATCGGATTAATTTATTCAAAAAATGGTGATTATTTAAAAGCATTAAAATATTATTATTTTACAATTTTTATTAACCCTCGTTTTACTTCTGCATTAAATAATATTGCAGTAATTTACCATTATCAAGGAGTAAAGGCTGCTGAAAAAAAATGTTACACATTATCTGAATCTTTATTACAAAAAGCTACATTTTATTGGACAAAAGTTGTTAAAATTGATCCAAATTCTTATATTGAAGCTTGGAATTGGTTAAAAACAACACGTCGGGTTAAAATTTAAGATTTTTTTGAAACTCTGTTGATTGTTTAACGAAGATACAAAAAATAATTTATTATTAAAAATATGAACGGTTTTGTAACACAAATTATTGGTCCAGTTGTTGATGTAGAATTTCCAGAAGGATCTCTTCCTGCTATTTATAATTCATTAAAACTTGTTCGAAGTAGTGATGATAGTGAAATTATTGCAGAAGTTCAATATTTAATTGGTGAAAATAAGGCACGTGCTATTTGTATGACATCTACAGATGGTCTAAAACGTGGTGACACAGTTATTGATTCCGGAACATCAATTACAGTACCTGTAGGTAAAGCAACATTAGGACGTATCTTTAACGTATTAGGGGAACCTGTAGATGAATGTGGTGATTTAGACCCAAGTACTGAAATGTATTCTATTCACCGTTCAGCACCTGCATTTGTTGATTTAGAAACAACACCAAGTATTTTTGAAACAGGAATTAAAGTTATCGATTTATTAGCTCCTTATCGTCGTGGGGGTAAAATTGGATTATTTGGTGGTGCTGGTGTAGGTAAAACTGTACTAATCATGGAATTAATTAATAATATTGCTAAAGAACATGGTGGTGTTTCTGTATTTGCCGGAGTAGGTGAACGTACACGCGAGGGGAATGATTTATACGAAGAAATGAAGGATTCAAAAGTTATTGATGCTTCGGATTTTGAAAAATCAAAAGTAGCTTTAGTTTATGGTCAAATGAATGAACCACCTGGTGCCCGTATGCGTGTAGCTTTAACGGCTTTAACAATGGCTGAATATTTCCGTGATAAAAATAAACAAGATGTTTTATTATTCGTTGATAATATTTTCCGTTTCGTACAGGCTGGTTCAGAAGTTTCAACTTTATTAGGTCGTATGCCATCTGCAGTAGGTTATCAACCAACATTATCTAGTGAAGTTGGAGAATTACAAGAACGTATCACATCAACACGTGAAGGTTCTATTACTTCAATTCAAGCTGTATATGTACCAGCTGATGATTTAACAGATCCAGCGCCATCGAATGTATTCCGTCATTTAGATGCAACAACTGTATTAGCACGTGAATTAGCGGCTAAAGGAATTTATCCTGCTGTAGATCCTTTAAATTCAAGTTCAACAATGTTACAACCAAATATTGTGTCAAACACCCATTATAGTACTGCGCAAGCAGTTAAACAAACATTACAAAAATATAAAGAATTACAAGAAATTATTGCAATTTTAGGTATTGATGAATTATCAGAAGAAGATAGATTAGTTGTTGGTCGTGCGCGACGTATCGAACGTTTCTTATCACAACCTTTCTTTGTTGCTGAAGTATTCACAGGATTATCAGGTAAATACGTATCATTGAACGATTCAGTAAATGGTTTCCAACGTATTTTAAATGGTGAATTTGATGAGTTACCGGAACAAAGTTTCTATCTTGTTGGTGGTATTGAAGATGTAATAGAAAAAGCTGCAACATTAGCATAATAATAAAAAAATAAACATGCAACTATATCCTATTTGCATGTTTATTTTTTGGGGCTTTCTGGATTTGACATATTATATAATATGGACGTGGGTTCAAATCCCACCAGCTCCACACTTTGTATAGGTTAAAATTAAGCACTTATGGCCGAGCGGTTGAAGGCACTGGACTCATAATCCATTTTCGTAAGAACATCACTGGTTCGAATCCAGTTAGGTGCATTAAAATTTACGCTTTAATCTTGTAGCTTTTCCACTTAATTCACGAATATAATATAATTTAGCTTGACGTACTTTTGCTCTTTGTTTTTTGGTAATTGATACAATTTTAGGTGAATGTAATAAAAATGTCTGCTCAACTCCAATACCTTGAATTGTTCTACGTAATTTAAATGTTTTTCGGACACCACGATTTCGTTTTGCAATTACAACTCCTTCGTAATATTGAGTACGCTCTTTATCCCCTTCAGGAATTTGATACCCAACTCTTAATAAATCACCAATTTCTACTGATGTTTTATTATCTATTCCTTCTTTCATATGTTTTGCTTCAATCATCTTGATTAAATCAATGGAAGGTGATTTCTCTTTTTTTGCTATTGATGTAGTAGTAGTATCTAAAACCATGAAATTCTATTTTTCAAAAATTAAGTTTGGTAAAACAAAATTTTTACCAACAAATACAATGATAATAAATATTAACAATTAAATAAAGGTTTAAGAATTAATAAAAATAATTTTAACATGTTATACTAATAAATATGCACTGGTAAAAAGCATAATTATTTTAATACTATCAAAAAAATAAAGTTCGTTATGGATTTAAATAGATTAGAAAAAATTAATTTAGAAAAACGTCGTCGTCATCAAGTATATACTACTTTAGATTACTTAATTTCAGGGATTAGTTATTTTGATTTTTTTTCAAGTGATACGTTTGAAATTGCAAAAAATTCAAAATATTTTGCTCAAATATGTAGTAAAAAAAATGTACCTAGTGAATTTTTATTGTTTGCTTTTTTTCATTCTGATTTGGAACTTTTAAAAATTTTTAAAGAATTTAAAATTACTGAAAAACGTTTAGCACGTTTTATTATGAAAAATAGTAAAATACAAATTCAAAAAAACAGGAATTTCAATAAAATTTTTAATAAAATTAAATCAAAAAATATTGATAATTCAAATGATTTAGAATATTCATATGAAGTAAATAAAATTTTTGAAAAAGCTGCTGAAAATGCATTAACACGTTTTAAAACACCTGTAATTAATCCCTCTATATTATTATTAACAATTTTAGAAGATGAAAAATTATTAGCTTGTAAAATGTTAAAGCATATAGTAAAAAACGATATTGATTGGTATTTACTACGCTATAAAATTTTAAAAAGTTTACATTTGCATGAATCAACAATTCGTTCAAACATTGTAATAAATCAACATTATTTTGCATATTTATTAAAAACTCAGTTAACAGATAAACAATTTACTTCTTTAATTAAGAAAGAAATGTTGAAAGAAAGCGTTGCGTTATTTAGAAATGATTTAGTAAGTCAAAGCTTAAAGATCAATTTATTAAAACTTTTAAAGAAGGATATTAAAACTTCAATGAAACTTTTAAATAATCGTAAGTATAGTGTTTAATCTTAACACTATATTTATTTAATTACCTTAAGGTATAATTAGTTTTGTAGGCGAGTGTAGCCAAGTGGTTACGGCACCGGGTTGTGATTCCGGCATTCGCGGGTTCAAGTCCCGTCATTCGCCCTTAAAATGGAATAAAATTTTGACTGTTAGTTATTTGGTTGGTATCATTATTCTTAATAATTAATATTAATTAAAAAATAGTAGAGCATGGTTAGATATAGAGGTCCCCGTATTAGAATTATAAGACGTTTAGGCTTATTGCCCGGATTAACAAAGAAAAACACAAAAAATAGAACAAAAACACCAGGTCAACACGGAACGATTAATTTTTCGCGTACAACACGTTCTTCATTATCAGATGATTATAAAGATCGTTTATTTGAAAAACAAAAATTACGTTTTAATTATGGCGTAACTGAAAAACAATTAGTTGCTTATTACAAAGAAGCTAAACGTAGACCAGGAGCAACAGGACCATTACTTTTAGAGTTATTAGAATCAAGATTAGATTGTATCGTATATCGATTAGGTTTTGCATCAACAATCCCAGCAGCTCGACAAATTGTTAATCATGGTCATATTTTAGTAAATAAACGCTTAGTAGATATACCAAGCTTTATTTGTCAGCCAGGTGATATAATTTCTGTTCGTGAGCGTCAACAATCTAAAAAATTAGTCTCAGAAAATTTTGAAACACAACAAAATAAACGTAAACTAATACAGCGTCGAATGAAACGTGTTAATTTAACACAATCACGTTTCCATAGTTTATTACCTAAACATCTTAATGTAGATACAAATTTACTTGTTGGTAAATTGCTTACGCCAGTAAAACGCAAAGATGTTTTAGTTCGAATTAATGAATTAAAAGTAGTTGAGTATTATTCACAATAATATTCCACATTGGGATTTATCAAAACCATATTCATATAAGTATAAATGTTACAAGAAATATTAAGACAGTTAGAGGTTAAAAAATTTTTAGCATTTAGGTTTTGGAAAAAAAGAATAACGAGGGTGTTTGTTTATTTTTCCAGGAAACGTATTAAATTTTTTTAAATATTATACTTATATGAGTGATGCAACAGAAAGATCCCGTATTAAATCAGAACGTTATGAATCAGGTGTAATTCCATACAAAAAAATGGGTTACTGGGATGCAGATTACACAGTAAAAGATACTGATGTATTGACATTATTCCGTATTTCACCACAACCTGGTGTAGATCCTATTGAAGCGGCAGCTGCAGTTGCAGGTGAATCTTCAACGGCAACATGGACTGTTGTATGGACTGATTTACTAACCGCTTGTGATATATATCGTGCAAAAGCTTACTTTGTAGAAGAAGTTCCTAATAGTTCTAATGAATTTTTTGCTTTTATAGCATACGAATGTGATTTATTTGAAGAAGGTTCAATCGCTAATTTAACCGCTTCTATTATTGGTAATGTTTTTGGTTTTAAAGCTGTGAAAGCTTTACGTTTAGAAGATATGCGTTTGCCCTATGCTTACTTAAAAACTTTCATGGGACCAGCTGCTGGTGTAATTGTAGAACGTGAACGTTTAGATGTTTTCGGACGTCCTTTATTAGGGGCTACTGTAAAACCGAAATTAGGCTTATCTGGTAAAAACTATGGTCGTGTAGTTTACGAAGGGTTAAAAGGTGGTTTAGACTTCTTAAAAGATGATGAAAACATTAACTCACAACCTTTTATGCGATGGCGTGAACGCTTTTTATACGTAATGGAAGGTGTAAATAAAGCTTCGGCTCGCACAGGGTCTATTAAAGGTTCTTACTTAAACGTAACGGCTGCCACAATGGAAGAAATGTATGAACGTGCTGAATTTGCAAAAGAAATTGGTTCAATTATTATTATGATTGATTTAGTTGTTGGTTACACAGCTATTCAATCTATTTGTGTATGGGGACGTAAAAATGACATGATTGTTCATTTACATCGAGCAGGTCATTCTACTTATACGCGTCAAAAAACTCATGGTATTAATTTCCGTGTTATCTGTAAATGGATGCGTATGGCTGGAGTAGATCATATTCATGCAGGTACTGTTGTAGGGAAATTAGAAGGAGATCCAAATACAGTTAAAGGATTTTATGATACGTTATTATTAACTTCTTTAAAAGAAGATCGTAGTACTGGTATTTTTTTCGATATGGATTGGGCTTCTTTACGTAAATGTTTACCTGTAGCTTCAGGTGGTATTCATTGTGGGCAAATGCACCAATTAACACATTTATTAGGTGAGGATGTTGTATTACAATTTGGTGGTGGTACGATTGGTCATCCAGATGGTATTCAATCAGGGGCTACAGCTAATCGTGTTGCTTTAGAATGTATGGTACTTGCAAAAAATGAAGGTCGTGATTACTTATCCCAAGGCCCTGATATTTTAAAAGAGGCTGCTAAAGATTGTCGTCCGTTACAAGTAGCTTTAGATTTATGGAAAGCTATTACATTTGACTATGCGTCCACAGATACTTTAGATTATGAAGCTACTCCAACTTCTGCTGCTTTTTAATTATCTCTGTCTTAAAACAGAACTTAATCGTATTTAATCAAGGTATTATTTCAAACATTTAAACACAAGTAAAAATTTATGGCAAGAATTACTCAAGGAACTTTTTCTTTATTACCAGATTTAACAGATGAACAAATTAAAGCACAAATTAATTACTGTATTAAAATGTCTTATGCATTAGCAATCGAATGGACTGATGACCCACACCCACGCAATTGTTATTGGGAAATGTGGGGATTACCTTTATTTGATGTAGCAGATACTGCAACTATCATGTATGAAATTTCAGAAGCTCGTAAAGCATATCCGAATTGCTATATTAAAATAAATGCATTTAACAATAATCGTGGTGTTGAAAGTACTGCTTTATCTTTCATGATTCAACGTCCTAATTACGAACCTGGGTTCTACTTAGTACGTCAAGAAATGGCAGGTCGCCATATTAGTTACACGACTCAATCTTATGCTGTACAAGCTGCAGGAGAAGGTTCTCGTTATTAAAAAAAAAAATAAAAGATAAGCTTTTAAAGCTTATCTTTTATTTTTTTAATAATATTAATAAAAAATTTAAAATAAGATGTGTGAATATAATGAGAATTCTTTATTGAAAAGTTTAATTTTAAATCAAAATACGAAGATAGATATTAAAGATTGTTATGAAAAAACAGGTATTGATAGTATTTTAAAAAAATTAGATGAAGAACTAGTAGGGTTAGAAAATGTAAAAATTCGTATTCGAGAAATTTCTTCAGTTTTATTGCTTGATAAAATTCGTGAAATAAAAGAATTATCAACTTTACAGTCTAGCTTACATATGTCTTTTACTGGACGTCCTGGTACCGGGAAAACTTCGGTAGCTGCAAAAATTGGTTTAGTTTTACGTAACTTGGGGTATTTATCAAAAGGTCACCTTACAACAGTAACAAGAGAAGATATGGTTGGCCAATATGTGGGTCATACAGCACCAAAGACAAAGGAATGTTTGAACCAAGCCCGAGGGGGTATGTTATTTATTGATGAAGCACATCAATTATATAAACCAGATAATGAACGTGATTATGGTTCAGAAGCTATTGAACTTTTATTACAAGTAATGGAAAATCAAAGAGAGGATTTAATTTTTGTTTTTTCAGGAGATAAGACTAAAATTGATGCATTTTTTAGTTCTAATCCAGGAATTTCATCGCGGATTGGAAATCATGTAAATTTTGTAGACTATAATACTAATGAGTTAGTAGAAATTACAAAATTTTTGTTAAATAATGAAGTTCGGTATAAATTTACTGATAAAACTATTGAAATTTTACAATTTTATATAAAACAATTAGAAAAATTTCCTACGTTTTCAAATGTACGAACTATCAAAATATTTTTAAATCAATTAGTGTCTTACCAATCTATTCGAATTGAAGAACAATTAACTTCCACTGGTTTATTAACTTATAAAAATTTAACATATATTAAACCAGATGATTTTGAATATTTTACTAAAAATGATTTTATTAATATCATTGGTAGTGAAAAAGTAGCGCTTTATAAATAAAAATTAAAGTGTCTTAAAAGTTTATTTTTAACCGAAAATACTTTAAAAAGTATGACTAAAAAGTTTTTATAACAATAAAATATAAATTAAATTATGTTATTTTCATTAGCTACCCCAGAATATACAAATGTTCAATCTAATACTACAAAGGTACGAGTACACTTAAGAAGTGGTATTGCTGAAATTTTTGAGCAGCATCAAGATTTAATGGGCAAAATTGATAACAATATTATTGAAATAGAAACCAATTTTGAAAATAAAATTGAAAAAACTTCGTTTGTTTTACAAGATGCAGTTTTTATTGTTTCAAACGAACAAATGGATAGCTCAGATATGCAAGGGACAGGAGTTTATGTTTATGCAAAACGTGTAAAAGAAATAACAGCAAATGTATCTTTAGAAGACATTTCAAAACAATATGAAGAAAAAGCTTCTGCTTTTGAAATGGAAAAACAAAAATTAGCACTTGAAAATATTGATCCATTAGATCAAAATTTAAACGCTAAATTATTTGTCTTAAAAGAAGAAGTCGACTTTTTAAATAAAGTTGTTACTGTTGTAAAAGATTTTAAATAAAAATTTTTATTTATGTTAAACCTAGACGAAACTATTGAAACAAATTTTGCATATGTAACTCAACGAGATTTATACCTAAAAGGATTATTGTATTCATTTGGTGTTATTGTTTTTATTGATTTAGTGCGTAGCCAAGTTGCAGAAATAAACTTATTACAACTAATTCCAGGCTTTTATTTAATTTTATTATTTGTTTCGTTTTTATTACTTTTAATTTTTTCAGATTTATTAGTGCGTATTCCAATTGAATTTGATAATAATAAGTCAGTAGGAACTAAAACAATTAATAGAATGGAAGGCGCCATAGCATTAAAATTTAGCTATTTTCTCTTTTTTGTTGCAAGTTTTATAAGCATAAACACAATAATTCCTTTAGGTTTAGATGCCTTTTATTCCTATGGTGAAAAAACATTAGAAAATTTTTGGTCTTTTGATGAAGTTCTTAATTTAGAAACTGTTTTATTAACTGTATTAATTATACTGTCGCAAATTCCTGTAATAGCATTAAATAGCTTAAATACAGAAAAAGATATTAATTTTTTACCAGAATTTTGGAAAACATTAAGTTTATTTATCTTTTTAGCTGCTGGTTTTATTACACCGACAATTGATGGTTACACACAACTGAGTTTTGCTATTTCATCAGTATCATTATATATAATAATTATTAACTTGTTGGAAAAAAGAGTTAATGTTAAATTTAATACTACTTCGATTTTAGGCTAACATATTACAAAAACAAAAAATCTTATTTCTACACAAAACATATAAACCGTATATTCTGACTGTTTATTCAAAATTTCATTAATAAAAAAATAATATGATTAAAAATTTACGAAACAACAAAATATCGTTAACTTTGTTAACGTTTATTTCTAGTTTGTTCTTTTTAGCCCCAACAAAAACATTAGCGTTTCCAATATATGCTCAACAAGCGTATGAAAATCCTAGAGAAGCTAATGGACGTATTGTTTGTGCAAACTGCCATTTAGCACAAAAACCTGCTGAATTTGAAGCTCCTACTGCTGTTTTACCAGATAGTATTTTTGAAACTGTTGTAGGAATTCCTTATGATACAACAAAACAACAAGTTTTAGGTAATGGCCAACGTGGTGGTTTAAATGTTGGAGCAGTTGTTATCTTACCTGATGGGTTTAAATTGGCACCAAAAGACCGTATGGATAAAGAATTAAAAGCTAAAATGAAAGGTATTTATATTACACCTTATAGTGCTTCAAAAGAAAATATTTTGGTTGTTGGACCAATAGATGGACAAAAAAATCGTGAAATTACATTTCCAATTTTATCACCAGACCCAGAAAAAAATAAAAATGTATTCTATGTAAAATATCCAATTTATGTAGGTGCTAATCGTGGGCGAGGTCAAGTATATCCAACAGGTGATAAGACAAATAATAATTTATTTACTGCACCTATGTCAGGTAAAGTTTCAGATGTTAAATTAGTTAACGATAAAAATTATGAAATTTCTATTTCTACTTCTGATGGAACAACAAAGGTTGTAACAGTACCAAAAGAATTAGCGCTTACTGTAAAACCAAATCAAGTAGTTCAAGCAGATCAACCTATAACAGAAAATCCTAATGTCGGTGGGTTCGGTCAAAACGAGACAGAAATTGTATTACAATCTCCGGCACGTATTTATGGTTATTTGGCTTTTGTTATTTCGATTATTGTTACTCAAACAATGTTTGTTGTTAAGAAAAAACAATTTGAAAAAGTACAAATTGCTGAATTAGATTTTTAAGTTTTAAATTATTTAATTAGGTATAAATTATAAACCTAATTAAATAAAAATTTTTTTTAATTTTTTTACGTCAATATATATATAATTTCATGATATAATCATGTTATATTTAAAAAATAAAAAATTTTTAGATATAAGTGAAGATTTTAGTCCAAAAAATGTAAATTTATTAAAATCTTAGGTTGTAAGAACTTCTATTAACTATACAAATACCTTTTAAAGATTACGCTATTCTTCAAAATCAGTTATGTTGGTGCAAGTGTGATGCTAAAGGGTTTAATTTTTCGTACTTAATTATTGAGGCTAATTTTATTTTATTGGGGTCGGAGGGACTTGAACCCTCACGACCGTATAGGTCAACAGATTTTAAGTCTGTTGTGTCTACCATTCCACCACGACCCCTTATATTTTTCAAAGACGGTACCCAGATTTGAACTGGGGAATGAAGGATTTGCAATCCAAAGCCTTACCACTTGGCTACACCGTCCTTTAATCACTGTAAATAATATTAACTTATATTATTAAAAATTGCAATCCTTCTCAATGTTATTAATTAAATTTATAATAGTAAAGTATATAAATATTTAAATAACTCAAATTCTTATTTTTAAGCTTATTAAAGATAATTATATTAAATAAATAATTTTTTGTTTCTAACATCATTATATGGTAACTACTACAAATAATAATTCGACTGATGACAAAGTTTCAGCAAAAGAAACATTGCTAACACCAAGATTTTATACAACAGATTTTAAAGAAATATCGGAATTAGATGTTTCTTCAAATGTAGATGAAATTGAAGCAATTGTAGAAGAATTTAGAATTGACTATAACCGAGACCATTTTATTCGAGATAAAGAATTTACACAAAGCTGGAATTCTTTTGATGAGTCTACACGTACTATTTTTATTGAATTTTTAGAACGATCTTGTACTGCAGAGTTTTCAGGTTTTTTATTATACAAAGAAATTTCACGCAACTTAAAGAAGCAAAATCCATTATTAGCAGAAGGTTTTTCATTTATGTCTCGTGATGAAGCAAGACATGCAGGATTTTTAAATAAAGCAATGAGTGATTTTAATGTCTCGTTAGATTTAGGCTTTTTAACAAAAACACGCAAATATACGTTTTTTGCCCCTAAATTTATTTTTTACGCAACTTATTTATCTGAAAAGATAGGTTATTGGCGTTATATCACTATTTATCGTCATTTAGAAAAAAATCCAAATTTTAGAGTTTATCCTATTTTTAGATTTTTTGAAAGCTGGTGTCAAGATGAAAACCGTCATGGGGATTTTTTTGCAGCAATTTTAAAATCACAAAAACCTTTATTAAATACGTATGAATCTCGTTTATGGTGTAAATTTTTCTTACTTTCTGTATTTGTAACTATGTATTTAAATGATATACAACGTGCAGATTTTTATTCTACTATTGGTCTAGATACTAAACAATTTGATTTACATGTTATTCGTAAAACAAACCAAAGTGCCGGTACGTTATTTCCAATTATTATGGACACAGATCATCCAGAATGGATTCCGTTATTAGATAAATGCTCAGAGGCAAATCAAGCATTAATTGATATAGAAAAAGAAGAAAATAGTGATCTAGTTAAAACTTTACAAAAAATTCCAGCTTATTTTAAAATGGCATCAGGACTTTTAAGTCTATATTTTTTACCAGCAATCGATACAAAATATGTTTGGACAGAAAAAATTTGAATTATAAAAACTTTACTATTTTTTCAATAGTTTATACAAT
>JACLAB010004323.1_pt1 | contig 30830 bp, 22 predicted proteins | sample 8027921 | NCBI WGS metagenome assembly JACLAB01 (sample SAMN15725117, study PRJNA655200) | protist metagenome | isolation source: fluorescence activated cell sorting (FACS) single amplified genomes of... | place: USA: West Boothbay Harbor, Gulf of Maine | collected 2000-07-19 | reverse complement strand
TCTCGAGGCAAATCATCATCAGATACAAAAAGAAGAAGAAGAAGAGGGAGAAGACGAAGACGTAGAGCGATTGCGGAGGATTATGTGCGTGCCGTGTGACGATGTCGTGGAGCAAAATCAGACGCGGAAAGACGCTAAAGGAGTGAAGAGAAAGAGAGGGCACGAGTGCGAGGTTTGCGAGAAGGTGTTTCAATCTCCATCACAGTTGGCCATACACAAGCGTACGCACACGAACGAGAAACCGTACGAATGCGATGTGTGCGATAAAGCTTTTCGTCAATCTAGTGATTTGGCAAGGCACATGCGTATTCACACGAACGAGAAACCGTACGAATGTGATGTGTGCGAGAAGCGTTTTCGTACATCTGGTCAATTGAAAGTCCACAAGCGTATTCACACGAACGAGAAACCGTTTGAATGCCACGTGTGCGAGAAGAGGTATCGTCAAGCTAACGGTTTAAAATACCACATGAGTATTCACACGAACGAGAAACCGTTTGAATGCCACGCGTGCGAGAAGAGGTATCGTTATGCGAGTAGTTTAAAGTACCACGTGCGTACTCAACATTAACTCTTTTAAAGTCCAAGTTTACATACACACACATACCAGTACAGCAGTACCTCGTTCTCACAAAACAAAAAAAGACTGCTTCTTTGCGAAAATTTTTCAAAATCAGCACAAAAACTGACACAAACAAAGAAGCAGTTTCTCACATTTTTGAAAGAGAAAGAGAGAAAATGACGGCTTCTTCTGGGAGGAGGAGGTCTTAGATAGAGCAGATACTGCGCGAGGACAATGGTGGAAGAACCAAAGTGGCCACCTTGGTCGATTTTACCCGACGACGACGTCTGTTCCGTCTGCTTGTCTCGACCAGAACAAAGAGGACGAATAGAATCCTGTTCGCATTTGTTCTGTTATCGATGCATCTTTGATTGGTCTCGAGTAGAGACGAAATGTCCGATGTGCAAACAGAGGTTTTATTGGATCGAGAGAGAGGCGAAGGAGAAGAAGAAGAAGAAGAAGAGCGATGGTGAGGGTTATGATGATGATGATGATGATAATAAGAATAGTAGTATTAGCGATATCAACGACATAAAAAACAATCAGAGAGAGAAACCGACGTATTGTCCTTTGAAGAACCAAAATGGAAACCAAGAGGAGGAAGACGAAGACTTAGATCCGGCGGAGCACATCATATGCACGGTGTGCCAATCTGGAGACGACGAGAGGAACTTGTTATTGTGCGACGGGTGCGACGAAGGTTATCACGTTTCCTGCGTTGGTTTACAGCGAGTACCGAGAGGGAGATGGCATTGTCCTTCGTGCGCGAGGTGGGAGCGAGAGCGAGAAGAGAGAGAAGCGAATAGAAGGAGACTTGCCGGTGCGACAACAACGACGACGACAACGACAACAAGAAGAGAAGGTTCAACGTCTAGAGCAGCGCGAATGGCGAGAGCGCCGAGAGGAGATGCCAGTCCTGCCGCTCGATTGGGTATGCTGGAAGCGTTGGTCAATCCTACGAACGAGGTAGACGAATTGGCTTTGAGGGAAAACGCCCTTTTGGCATCCGCCGCGAACGAGGATCCAGCGCACAGAGAAAATCGATTGGTGAGAGAAAGGAGACAGGCGAACAGAATGCGGAACGGAGAGGTGCGGTTATCAGGTGGTGGTGGTGGATCGAGTACGTTTAATCGCGGCGATTCGCACAGAAGACGACAGATTGCCATCGTTCAAGAATTGAGAGACGCGTGGGAACGACTGATGAAGGAAGAAGAAGAATTTCCCGACGTCGATGAGGTTGCACTGATAACGCAAAGTCGTGGAAATGGAGGTCGCAATAATGCTAGTAATACCAACAATGATTTAGAAAACGCGAGAAGCAACGCGAACATTGACGTCGAAACGGCGTGGAAACTCATGGACTCGGCGAGAGCTGAAGAGGAGAAAGAGAAAAGAATGAAGAGAGCGAATAGAAAAAAGAAAGTAGCGTTGGGAAGAAGCGCGGAAGAAAATGAACAACCGTCTTCGTCGTTGCCAGCACGAAACATATCGTCGACAGATCCCGTCAAACGACCGAAAATTCGCGTTAGAGTGTCGACAGATTACACCTACAACAACAACAACAACAATGCGTTAGGTGTGCTTCAAAGCGTTCCTTCATTTTTACGCGATACTTTAGGTGATGGTGATGGCGCTAATAAAGCTTCGAACGCTACTGAAGAAAAAGAAGAAGAAGAACATAAACAACTTCCACTTCCTACAGTCATCGATGTCTACCGCACAGCCGCGGATGCGGCAAAAGCGTTACTCATCGCACAATTCCGCGACAAAACTTTATCAAAAGAGCAATATAAAAATACCATCAAAGCAATCGTAAAGAAGTGCGCGGAGGCGGACAAAAACATGCAAAGACTCCAAGCCGGCTCCATCACCGTTGCTGACATCGAGCGCATCGCCAGAATCGACGCAGAAGAAGTAGTATTAGCCGCTGCAAAAGCAAAAATGTAAAATCAAATGTACCGCATGTACGAATAGAATAAAACGCTAAAAGTCATGTCAAAAGAAGCAGCTTTTAGGGAACAAAATCACGAATGTGACTCTCCATTTTTATCGACGCTCGCTAATTTAACGATGGAAGACGAGGGCGAAGGAGGAAGCGACGATCACTCTCAATCCCAACTCGTGTTGAAAGAAATCCGTCCATTCACCATCCGCGCGGATGAATTTCTCAACGTAGACCCGAAAACGAGCTATTATTGCCGTCTTCACGCCGTGAATATCGGCGTCGAAAAGTCGAAAAAGTTTCACCGAACTTTGGAATTGACGAACGCGCTCACCGAACAGTTGGAGCATTTGGAGAGGATGAAATTGAATAACGAGGAATTCAGAGACAGTTTAGACCATCAACTGGACGCGTTGCACGTGGAGAAGTTCGCGTACACGCTGTTTGCCAAAGCGGACGCGCAAGATCGAAAATATAAAAACAGGACGAAGAAAATTGCGAAACTGTATTACGTGAGCGCGAACGTGTTCGACGTGTTGCGATCGATGATGTCGTCACCCAATGATGATGATGATGATGATGGTGGAGGAAAAGAAGAGGGAATAGACACAGCGACATCTCCGGAGATTGAAGAGAAGCAGAGGTACGCTTTGTGGAGAGCCGGAGAGATTAGCAAAGCGATACGATTGGGAGTACCGTGCGAAGATCCTCCGGAGACGAGCGGGAAGACGACGACGACGAGTCGAAGCGAGAGTTTCAAAGAGGATTTGGATGTAGACGTCGACGACGAGAGGGTAGAGGGAGAAGAAGAGAAGGAAGAAGATGAAATGCCGCCGCCACCGCCACCAGCTGTAGCACATCAACCATCACCACCACCTCAAGGACATAAGAAAGGGCCGCCCCCAGGTGTCGGCGCTCGAGCTCCTCCTTCCCTCAAGAAAGAGGGATCGGCGACGACGACAACAGTATCGACGAGAGCAGCGACGAATGGAGCCAACGACGCGCACCGTCCAGATTACGAAAAAATAGCATCGGCTCAAACGCTCGCGAAATCAGCCGTATCAGCGCTCGGATTCGAAGACGCCAAAACTGCCATCGAGCAGCTTCGCGCGGCGCTCGAAATCTTGGAATCATCTTGATTGAGCAGTATTTAGTTTAACGTAGCAGCTCTTAGCATTTTCTTGTCGTAGCATATTTAGATTAGTGATATTTAGTTCATGACAACACTATACAGTGGTAGTACGAGCGAAACAAAAGAATACATACAACGTCACAATGGTGTGTATTTTACTTGAACACGGCTTGATCGCCCAACTCTTGTCCCGCCAATCCTTCTACGCTGACTTTCTTGAAAAAGTCCCGCAAAGTATCGGTCCCGTAACTCGGCGTCTCGTCTGCTTTGTACTCTCCCGTCTTTTCGTCCATCACTAACATCGACTCCGCCGCGTAATATCTCCCAATCTTCCCAAACTCCGCGGCATCCGTCATGTTCCCGAAAAACCCGGCGAAGAAATCGAGCACTTTAATCACCGTGTCCATGATTTCAATCGGCACCTTGACGAATTTCGGTTCCATCTCGAGGAGTTCAAACAACATCGTCCCTTGCTCCAACGCCGACAACGCTTTCCCTGGACCGCCAATCGGCAACACCTTATTCTCCAAACTCGCGTCGCGAATGCACTCTGCCATGTATTTTGCCAAATCTCTCTCCGAAATCGGTTTGCAGGACGCCAACTGTCCGTCGCCAAACATGACGTACGGTCCGCCTTTTTGCACCGATTCGACTTGACCAGCTAAAGATTTGAAAAACGCCGTCGGTCTCACGATAGAGTACGAAATATCCTCGCACTTTTCCAATTCCTCCTCAAACTTTAACTTGGCCTTTTGAAACGTCAGCAACGGCTTTTGAACGCAAATCGCCGAGAGCAACACGAATTTCTTCGCGCCGTTTTTTCTCGCCACGTCCAACACGTTCTTCGTCGCTTGATAATCCACATCCCAAGAATCCTTCACGCCGCCAGTTCTGCTCGCCAAGCACGACACCACCACGTCGTACTTCTCGCCTCCGTCTTTGAACGCGTTTTTCTCCACGTCTTCCACCGAGCCGCACGTTCCAAATTCTACCTTGGCGTTGGTGAACAATTTTTTCGCATCCGCTTCGGTATTTTTCCCACCAATCCCAGACCTCGGACGAACGTACGCGGTCACGTCGTACCCTTGACTGCACAACTCGTTGGTCACAAATTTACCAATGTATCCAGTCGCACCAACCACGAGCACTTTCACGTCTTTGTTTTCCGCAGGGAGATTTGCCGTGTTGGCGACTGCTTTCGGCACCATTATCGTCATCCCGTGTCGACGACGATGATGATGATGATTTTTGGATGACGAAAATGATTTCGAAGAAGAAGAAAACTGTCGACGCGCGACAGAGCACGTCGCGCTGTTATTCTTTTGCACCGTCGTCAACGATGAAGTCGCTGCTCGCATGATGATTTTTATCCTTTGAGAGAAAGAAAGAAACAACAAAAGAGAGCGTTTTTGCGCGGAAGAAAGTGATGGTGTTTTTGGATAATCTTTCGAAAAAAAGAGAGATCTCGAGATTTTTTGTGCACACTGATGTACTTAAAATGTGTTGGTTTTGTCTCTCTTTTTTATAACGAACGCGCGTTAGTTGTTGATGTTGATGCAAAATATTGTATTTTGAATCCCACTTCTTTTTGTCTCTCTCTCTTGTACTCTTTCTCTCGCGTCTCTCTCCTCAGTATTCGCTTTTTTCACTTTAAGTCTCTTTAGCTGCTGCTGCTTCGTGGTGGTGTTCTTTTTCCGCCTTCTTAAACTCTCTCACGTTGCACTTTTTCATTTTACCTTCGTAATCGTCGACGACGCCGCAGAAGAAGGTTTTGCCGCACTCGACGACGAGAACAGTCGATTGCGGGTTGGAGAGATTGACTTTGTACGTTTCTTCGGGAACGCGAGCCGCGAACAGTTCGACGATTTTCTTGGATCGCGCTTCGTCGTGTTTACCCTCCGCCGGGCAGTGTTGCTCGAAGCGCACTTCGAAGGTTTTTCTTTTCTCGGGATCCGGAACTTCTTTTTTCGGAAAGTGGAGAGGCACGACTTCGTCCGCGAGTTTTTCGTATTCCGCGCTATCGGCGCAGTTTTCAACGGGAATGATTCGACAAACGTGCTCCAGTTTTGCCCACGTGCCTTCCGCGGCTTCTTCCAAGATGGCTTTCGCGAGAAGCGCCGGGTTCGCGTCCGTGTCGTCCGGTTTTAACGCGACGAAGAGCGCCGAATCGCACTGATCGATGTACATCGGAACCGCCTCTTTAAATGGTCTCTCGCCTTGGATGCGATGCGCGTTGTACGACATTGAAAAGTACGTATCGTTGAGCACTTTTGCAGCCTCTTTCGCCGCGTGGATAACCTGTGCAAAAGAGTTTAATAGATACAAAAAAGCAAGAGAACACGCACGCTCCCGGGAGCCAACGAAGTCACCAAAAACCCTTTCTTCCCGTGGAAAGGCCCTTGGGCAAACTCCCACGCGGCAAACGACGATTGCGTCGTCGTCGTCGTAGCATCCTCCTCTCTTCCAGATGGGTACTCCTCGCCTTTCGGAAACTCCGGAGTCACTTTGTGTTCCTCCTCTTGTTGTTGCTGTTGAGAAGAATTCATATCTTCCTCTTCTTTAAACGCTTTAAAAGGACTACTCAGAAAACGACGACGATACGAAAAAGATCCAAATCCTCCTTTTCCCAAAAGTATGCTCTTCTTCTTTGCGACGATGGTGGTGGCAAAACAAGCGCGCGATCCGCTCGCGATCATGCACAGAGTTTATAACAAAGAGAAACACAGAGAGAGATGTGGTGTATTTTTTTTTCGCGCAAAAGGAAAAAAAGACGTTGTTTAGATACGAAATTTTCCTCTCGCGAGAGGACGAACGTTTTTGTTTACGTCAGCATTAATCTTTTGCACACACACAGATAAATAGTAATACACACATCATAATACTAAATCATAATAATGCGCGCAACCGCTCTTTTATCATCATCTTTAACCTCCTCCACGACGAGTAATTTGGCACCTTCGAGAAGACTTTCGTGCTCGTCGTCGTCGTCGTCCTCCTCCTCCTCAGTTTCATCTTCGATGAAGATGACGACGATGAGGGTGAAGACGACGACCAGAAGAAAATCATCACTCCTCGTCGTCAGAAGCGCGAACGCTCCGGACTTGAACGATAGTAATAACAAAAAGAAGGAATACAAGCCGCAAAAGCCGAGACAAAGAAAACCGAAAACGGGCGCGCCTCCGCCTCCGCCGCCACCAACCGCGAAGGATTTAGAAATGATGAGCAAGTTTGATGACTTGGAAGCTGGTGGAGGAATCAAATATGAAGTTTTTGCGAGAGCGAAAGGACCGAACCAGTGGTTTCCAGTTGGCCCGATGGTCGTCAAGGAGGAATGGATGATTGGGAAAGAGTTATGGAACGCCGAGGAACCGTTGAAACGAGCGGCGTTGCAAATGTACCCAAAGTTGGCCGCCGCGCCGGCGTTTGGGAAGTTGGAATACGGTTTTCGAAGAGCCGATAAGGAGAAGATTAGCGAAGAGGAAATCAGGCAAGGGCAAGGTAAAGTGAATCCGTTCGACGACGTCGAAGTCCTGAAGGAGAGATCCGAGTACGACGGGGTTGCGCCGGAAAAAACGCTGTTGGAGAAGTTCAACGCGTGGATGAATCCGTACACGAATAAGTAAATACGCATAGTCATTTTTGTCGCATCGAGAGCTATTAATGCTATTTTATTAAAACTACGTATTCACACCACCTAACTTTTCTATTATATCACGAGTTGGAACACACGGTTGCTTTTCCGGTGGCGTGTAATAATCGCCACGCGTACGCCTCGCCTTCCCAATCATGCCACACCCAGCTGGCCATGTTCTTACTTCCTCTGCCTCCGTATTGATCTGGACCTTTCGATTTACCTTTCTTGGCGCTGAAACTGGTGATGCCGTACAAGGATAAATGGTCGCACATTCCGGCGAGCAATAAGATCCCGTGGAATCCAGACGTGCCTTGTTTCCAATCGTTAAACGGACCAAATCCTAATCGCATTAAATCTTTACGCATGGCATTCATCGCGTTGACTTCTTTCTTAATGTAAGATTCCGGTATTGAAGTCACTTTAGCGTTTGGAATGTTCTTTTTACACGCTCGTAAAAGCTGCGCTTGTCGCCCGGGATGCCACAAGATTAAACTCATCCCTTTTGCTTTGCCTCCTTTTTCGGGCATTTTACCTTTTCCACCTTGACTTTTCGGACAGCACGCGTGCCGACTACGTAAATGATTCACCATTCGAAACGTCGTTCTCGTGCCGACGTTGGCTGCGAGTTGCGCGGTTAAAGTCATCACGTTGAAGCGCATGACGACGTCGTGTTTATCGATAGCCTCTCCGTACTCCTTCGATTTCAACAACGTCCCGGCGTTGCCGACGACGGCGCACGAGTTATACTTCTTCTTCCCCGAGTTTGGCAACGCGTGAATGAGAGACGTGGACGGTAACTCTGCCGCTCCTCTCATGGCGTCTGCGCCACATTTTGAGATGTCTTTGATGCACATTTTCACCGCTCTCAATCCAGGCGACAATTCGTTATCGGGAATGGCGTCGACTCGCGTGGCTTTATTCTCGTTTTCGTTTTTGATTTTACCCCAAATTCGTTCGCACCCGAAATACCCTTGGGAGTATTTACCGGAGATTGGAGTGGTACCGGTACCACCTCGAGTCCTCCCACCTCGCGGCGCTCGAAGCGCGAGCGTGTTTCTTCTTTGTACGTTTTCTATGGATACATCAGTTTCTTCGTCTTGAACGAAAGACCACGTCGTCGCGTTGTTGTTCAATTTAAGCATCGTTCGCAGTATGCTCTCGTTTTCGTCGTCGTCGTTTTCGTCGTCACCGTCACTCTCTTCTACTATTCCTATATCTCCATCGACAGAAGGCATTAACATCCTCCTTCTCCCCCCCCATTCACTTCTGCGCCTCTCGCTATTCTTCGCTAAATTCTTCCTGTGCTTCTCCGCTTCGCTCCTCGCCTTCCATCCAAATCCAGACGTTTGTCCTCCGCACCACCTCGCGTTGTGACTGACTTTCATCTCAAACTTCGCATCTGTTATCGAGCCGTCTTTCTCTTCCTCTTCGCCTTCTTCAATCTTCCCGTCGTCATCCTCTCCGTCCTCTTTTCTCTTCTTCTCTACCACGTATGGGCCTTCCTCCCCCTCCTCCTCGGCATCTTCGTGCTCGGCTAAAGATTCCTCCACTTCTTCCTCCGTCATCGGCGCCACGTCGTCGGTTTCGAACACGTTCGAATCTCTCGAACCGTGAATCTTAATCTTTGAGATCGATTTCGTCGGCGCGGACTGTCCAGTTTGGTCGTAGAATATTTGCGATTTCATCTTTTGGAAGATGTCGGAAAGAAACAAACTCGGCGTCGTCCGAGTCGTCGTCGTCGAAGAAGAAGAGGAAGAAGAAGAAGAAGAGTACGCGTTCGTTTTTGTCGGTGTTAGCAGTAGTATCACGAGCAGCGAGAGGAAAAGGAGTGGTCGCAGTCGTCGCGATGGTACCACTGATGCCCGCATCATCGTCCTCTTCTTTTCCTCGAGCGGCGAAGCACCACATCAAAGTGAGGGAGAGAAAAGAGATGTTTCGGGGAGAGATTTCATCTCATTAATTTCCTCATTAGTAGTGTAGTACACACACAGCTTATTTGCGAATACGAGAACAGAGAGAGATTGAGAAAGAAAGAAAAAGAGATACAGATGGAGGAGACGAGTGTTGTTGTTGGTGGTCGTAACGGCACGCGCTTACGTTCCGGACGCGTTTTAAATAATAGCGATGAAAAGAATGTTTCATCTGGCGGCTTCAGTTCTGCGGCGGAGGCGAAAGCGGCGCTTTTATCATCCGGAGGAGGAGGACAAGGAGCGTCTAAAAAGAGTACTTTCACCGAGGAAAACGAACGGCTTTTACTGAGAGGAATCCAAGCCGTGTTCGAGCGATGGACGGCGTTAACCATGGCCGTCGTCAACGAGTGGGGAGGGTTCCAGAGCAAAGAGAAAGCGCAAAGTTTACGAGAGGAAACGTTGGAGTTTTTGTTGAAAGATTCCAACAAGAAAGATGATTCAATCGAAGATTTTTTATACGATTGCATCGCGGAGGATTTCAACGTGCAGTTGGAAGACGAGTCGCACGAGGAAGTCGGAAAGGTTCTGCGAGCGATGTTTGAGGAGTGCGGGAGAGGAGAGTCGAGTTTAGTGGAGAAGATTGAAATGCAAAAGTTACCGAAGGAAGCGATGGAATTGAGAGACGCGATTAGGGAGGCGGATATGAGGAACGAAGGATTTAAGATGGCGGGAGTGGACGAGGAGATGGATGATGGGGACGAGAGCGAGAGTTCGAGCGGTGAGGAGATGGACGACGAAGGAGAAGGAGACGCGGAGGAGTTAGCGGCTGGCTTGAAAGGGATGGGGAAGAAGAAAAATGAGCCCGACGCCGACGGGTGGACCACGGTGTGAGTTGGAAAAACGAGAAGTAACTTTAAAAGAAAACGTTTGTAGCGCGTAGATTTTGTAGCACATAGCTTTGTGTAGTAGATGTATCCTAGTATATAATTAATTATTATTGCCTATTCTTTTCGTGGATTTAAAGCGGCTCTTCGACGACGGAGATGATTTCCTCCTCTTCTTCCTCGATGGTGACGATTTCCGCGCCTTGCTTCTCGTATTCGGCGCCCAAGATCTTTTTGAGCGTACCTTGGTACTCGTCGCTTTCGATTTTTCTCTTCTTTTCTTCCACCCACGCTTCCCACTTCTCCTTCGTTTCTTGCTTCGCTTTGTCCAACATCGTCGCTTGTTGGTTTTTGATTTTCTCGTCCTCTTCTTCGAACTTCTTCGAGTATTTTTTCAAGTTTTTCTTGATGTCCGCCTCTTGTGCTTTGGAGAGTAAACTCTTCCCTCTCGGACGCCACAAGAATTGGAAGAATCGTTCTCGCGTCTGCTTGTATAACAAACGTCCGTTGAACGTCCAAATGTGGTACCCGTTTTCCATTTGGTGCACACCAGTCACGGCAGTAGTGACAAATCTTCCAGTCGGATCCCACTCGACATCGGTCGCCATGAAGTGTTCGCACGTCGCCATCGTTTCCATCTCGTCGACGTTGAAGAACTCAAACTGACCGTTCATAGTTTTCAAACCGGCGAACACAATCATCGACCCATTCGGGGACCAGAACAAGTGGTTCGCCGTTTTCGATTTCAAAGTTTTCAACAAGTGCACTTTCTTCGCACCACCTTCGGCTTCAATCATAGAGTAGAAACTGACATCCGGTCTCGCGCCGTCGCCGTGGATTATGGCAAAGCGATGACCTTTGGGTTCCCACGCGAAAGCGACAATCTTTTCCGCTTTGTCCGGCAAAGCGAGGACTTCCATCGGACACATAGGTTCACGCAAACGAAACAATTCAAAACCACTGTACGTGCTCTTTTTCGATTTCGTGTGATGATCGACTTTCACCGCGAAATAGTCGCCTTGCGATTGCCAATACATCTTCACGTCGCTGACGTTGAACAAGTTCTTCGACCTGACTTCGTTTCGCGAGGGTAACTGCATCAACGAAATTCTCGCTGGCACGTTCCCACTGTTTTGTTCCGGCTGAAACGTCGCTAAAATTGGCTCTCCAGGGGACCAACAAAACTCGGAGACGCCCGGGAGCTTCACCGACTTCTTGTCCAAGAGCGTCATCTCCGGCGCTTGATACACCTGAACGGCATCTTTCGCCAAGCGAGCAAAAAACGCAGGCATCTCTTTCTCATTCTCTTCTGTTTTGATATCATTCTTTGAGCTACTAGAAGTATAAACGTCTTCCGATTCTAAGCCGTTCCATTTGAAAATCGGCCACACGAATCCTCTTTGGTTAGCGCTCGCCAAGAAATCCTTTTGCGCGCCAGAGAACTGTCTCAACTTTTGTCCAGTGGCAATGTCGAAGAAGTTCACCACTACCGATGCTGGGTTCCCACGAGACGGCTCGTGCGCCGATCCAGAACACAAGTACCTCTCGCACGGAGAAAATTCGATGAACTGCACACCCGAGTGCGAAAACTTCGCCAACCTCCCGAAACTTGACCCTCCCCACAAAGCCACGCCTTGTCTGTGCACCGTAGCTAAATACGTCCCTCTCGGGGACCACTGCACGTAACTCTCCGTCCAAAATGATCTCTTATATTCCTCTACTGCTGTGCTTTTCTGCGCGTCGTTCCAGAAAATTTCCGTCTCGTCCCCGAATCGGCAGACAAACTGATCTCTCCCTCTCTCGTCCATCATCCACGCTTGCGTGTTTTCTCGCTGCGTGTACGGTTTCGGTTCAGGCGCGACGTACTCGTCCGGAATCTTCGCGTACTTTTCGAAATCGTCAAACTTGCTCACTTTAAACACGTGCGCTTTATCCAATTTGTACCCGTCGGTTTGCTCTACCGCCGCGTCCGCTTCCGCCCTCGAAGAAAACTCGATAAAGGCGTACCCGCACGACATCTTCGTCGCCGGGTCCATCGGCATGTGCAAACCGCCGTCCCTGATTTGTCCGATTTGCCCGAAAATTTTCGTCAAAACGTTCGTGAGTTTTACGAATTTTGCTTCCGGCACTTCCGGGAGATTATCGACGATGATGGCGGTGCTCATCATGGAGCTCTCGTCTTTGGACCCATCTTTATTTGCGCCGTCTTTTTGCGTTAAATCCTCGTCGTCGGACGGAATGCCGTAATTATCTTCCGAAGGTGGCAAATCTATGGAATCTATGTCTATTTTGTCCCACTCGACGTACCCATTCTGTGTTGTTATTCGTAGCATTCAAAAGAGAGAGAGAAAAGAAAAGAGAATTATAAGTCTTCATTCGCAGCAAAAGCGTTTTGACAAAACAACACCGCATATCCTCCTCATCATCTGAATGAAATTTAGACCCCGGGAGCCCCCTCTTGAAAGAAAAAATTTGTGGTTTTCAAAACGCAACAAAGCCCGTCGTCGATGATACAAAAGAATACAAAAGAACGAGAGGAGATCAATGCTACTGTTAAAGGGAAAATGAAGAAGGTAATACACGTACCGGTCCGCGAGGGAAAGATAACGGGATCTCCAGTTGTACCATCTCTGCGTGTATAAATTTTTATGAAGAGAGATGCTTCGATCAAGGAAAAAAAGTCCAAAAAGAAAAAGTTGGGGTTTTCACAGTCGACTTTGTTTTTGGGAGAAAAAAGAGCAAAATCAAAAATTTCTTCTTTATTGTCTTCTTCTTTGTCTTCTTCTTCTTCTTCTAATAGTACGGAATAAGCACACAGCCTTAATTATTAAATCTCTACACTCGAATGACGAAATTCTCCTCGACTCTTCTCTCTAACGTTTGAACGACGTAGGATTCGAACGCGTCTCGACTGTCTCCGATTTCTTCCATGGGCAAGTGCGCGGAGTTTTCGAGCGCTCGGAAAGACGTTTGGAAAGCCGAAAAGGCGGGAGAAGGACTACTTCTACCGCTCGTCGCCGCCTCGATGCTAGAACTATTATTATTACTATCGGTATTCGACGACCGCTGTTGTTGTTGTTGTTGTTGTTGTTGTTGCTGCTGCTTTCTGGACAACGAGATCATTTCCAGGGTGTCGTGTAAGTCTCTGGCTTTGTTGATGGGCGTCGTTTCATCTTTTTCACCGCAGCAAACGTCCACAAAGTTTACGTCCAAAGACGCTTCGCATTCGAGCACGAGCGACGCGTCGTCGCCAAAACCACCGCCGCCGTTTATCGAGGCGCGAAATTGTTGCAGCAAAGCCTTGTCCCAGTTTTCTGCGGCTAACGGACGGGTATACGCTTCTCTCGCTTGGGTCGATAACGCGGCATAGGAGCCTTCGCCAGTTTGCACTTGATTCGCGTTTCTCCGCGTAAACGAACGCACTAAATTCAAACCATAATCGTCATTATTAATCAACGTTCGAAACCAAAACAGTTTCGCCAGGCGTTCTGGAGACATGCTGTTACTTTGTTTCGACCAAGGCGATATGGTCTCTTTCGTCGACGAATTAGTAGTACTCGAGGAGTTCAAAGACGGCGGTTTCGGAACAAACACCGCTGGCGAGATGAACATCATTCCCGCCACGTTCAACCGACTATCCTTCCCCTTTAACTCGTTCATTTTTAACGCCATCTCCATCGCCACGTTCGTGCCCGCAGAGTGGCCGACTAAAATAACATTCTCCACCTCCAACTTCTCCAAAAACTGTACCATTAATTTCGCCTGCCCTCGCTTGGAATACGCGAATTCGCCCGTTTTCATCGGCCTCGAAGTTAACCCGTACGGTGGTCTGTCGATTGATATGCTGCGTACGCCTACTCTAGCCGCCACCAGCGGTAATAATCTCCTAAACGAAAACGTAGACCCATTCGCGCCGTGTAAAAACACAATCGCGCTTTGCGGTTTCAGTAAAGTATTCCTCGGGAAGCTCCCTATTGGTGGCAAATGCTCTTTATAATGCACTTTCACTTCCTCCATCCTCCTTTTCTCTGCGTCTGATTCGTTCTCTAAATACACCTCCAAAAACTTTGAATCTTGGTCCGCTAACTTCTCCACCGGTATGGTATCTCTCAATTCCTCCGGTTTCCCACTCAGTATCGGTTCTCGAATCAACTCGTTGAAATCTTTTCGTATCTTTGTTTCGATGGAAGAGGACAAGATGGAAAAGAAATCGAACAATTCTTCTTCTGATGACGTGGAAATGCTGTCATTTTTTTCCCCGGCGGCGGCCACAGACACGAGTCCTCGATTCCTCCTTCTTAACCTCTTCTTACTGTTGTTCGTGGTAGCATTGGTGACAAAACTGACTGAAGAAACACGCATCATCGGGGGGTGCAGATTCTTTCCAAATTTTGAAGATATTTTTCTTCTTTAAAAATGTCGTCGTCACTCGTTTTTTTTTTCTCCTTTTTTTTTTCTCTCTCGGTTTTGGTCTCAACGACGTCTTCACACAACGAACGCTCACTACAATAAATAAAGTCATCTTTTTCTCTCGTCTCTCGGAAGAAGAAGAAGAAGTGAAAGAGAAGAAGAACTGAAGAAGAAGAAGCGAAAGAGAGAGAAAAGCATTTCAAAGGAGAAGATGTCGAAGGAGGAGGAGGATGTTTTGTCGATAAAAAAGCGCCTTTATGCGAAAGAGATGGTGCAATTTCTGAACGACAGTTGGACGCCGTACCACGCGGTTTTGTCTTCGGCGAAAATATTACTCGCGAATGGGTTTCAAGAAATCTCGGAAAAAGACCGATTCATGGACTCGGAGTTGAAACCTACGGGGAAGTATTTCTACACCAGAGGGTTATCCTCCATCGTCGCGTTCGCCATTGGGGGCGAATACGAACCCGGGAACGGGTTTGTTATGATTGGTGCGCACACGGATTCGCCGTGTCCCAAACTGAAACCGAAAACGAAAGTCGGGGTGAATTCGCAGACGGATTTGATGCAAGTGGCGGTGCAACCGTACGGGGGTGGGTTGTGGCACACGTGGTTTGATCGAGATTTAGGCGTCGCTGGGAGAGTGGTGTTAATGGACGAGAAGAGCGGGAAAGTGGAGCATCGATTGGTTAAGATTGAGGAACCGATGTTACGCGTGCCAAACTTGGCGATTCATTTGAATCGGGACATCTATACCGAGGGATTTAAGGTGAACTTTCAAACGCACATGGCGCCGTTGTTAGGGTTGAAAACACAGAAGACGAAGAAGAAGCAAGGAGGAGACGGTGATGATACAGATAACGCTGAAAATAACCACCACCACTCGGAATTTCTCGAGAAGCTGGCGAAAGCGTTGAACTGCGACCCGTCCTCGATTCGAGATTTCGATTTACAGCTATGCGACGTGCAACCGTCGCAAATTGGCGGTTTGAACGGAGAATTCGTATTATCTGGGAGATTAGATAACTTGGCGTCGTGTTATTGTAGTTTAGCGGCTTTAGTGGAAGCGACGACGGAGGAGAAATTGAAGAAGGAGAAAGGCATACGGGCGTTGTTGCATTTTGACCACGAAGAGGTTGGAAGCGCGAGCACTACCGGAGCCGGAGGGTCGTTGACGGATGAGTTTGTCGATCGCGTGACGAGTGCCTTCGGAAACGGAGACGCGGACGCGTTAGCAACGGCGAGACGGAAGTCTTTCTTGGTGAGCGCGGATATGGCGCACGCGGTGCATCCAAACTACGCGGATAAACACGAGCCAGGGCACAAACCGAAATTTGGCGACGGCGTGGTGATCAAACACAACGGGAATCAGCGGTATTCAACCGATGCAATCACGTCTTTCATTTTTAAAGAAATTGGCGAGAGACGAAAGATTAAATCGCAAGAGTTTGTGGTTCGTTCGGATTTGGGGTGCGGGAGCACCATCGGTCCAATTTTGAGCACGAGAAGTGGCATTCGAACCGTGGACGTCGGGATGCCGCAGCTGTCGATGCACTCTATTCGCGAGATGTGCGGGACGGAGGATACGAGGTTGTGCGTCGAGCATTTCAAAGCCGTGTACGAAGATTTCTTTGAGATGGACGAGAAGATGATCGTGGATGGATCGATTGGACAACTGTGCCGTCCTTGCGATCGATTTGAATCTTCACCGTCCGGGGGGGGGCATCTCCTCCTTAGGAGATGAGTTGGAGAAAATGTCGGTGCGAACGTATTCGTCTTAAGAGTATATAAACTTTTGTCATTCATCGACTTATAAATAGTACAAACGACAAATATTATCGTCATTATTATTATTATATTATTATTATCATCTAGTAGTATTTCTATTGGATCACGCAACAGCCATCTTCTGGACTTTTGCTCCCGCTGCTTCCGGTGTTCTTCTTCATCGCGTCCGCGTTCAAACTGAAAGCGATGACGGAAATATCATCCATTGCTTTTCCGGAATACGCTCGGTCGTCCCAACTTAACATGCAAAGTTTCTTCGACCCTTTTTGAACGTCTGTTCCTGAAAGAAGCGCCGCTTGCTCGTTCGTTCGCGTGTCCCACAAACCGTCGCTGGCAATTATGACCATGGCGAACGTATCGTAATCAAAGCTCAAGTTTGAAAATTCCGGTACAGGAATCATAGAACGCGGAGAGTTTCGATCACCAATCGATCTGGACATGCCGTAAGATGCTCCCGAGGGACTAAAGAGACGTATTTCCGAGAGTTTCGAACCAGAGGCATCGTCGGAAACGAATTGACCGATGAAAGAAATGCGCTTATCTGCGACTTGGTACTTGTTTGGATTTTTCGCATTCTCATCGACATTGGCGGCTGCATTTGCGCCGTTCGTGGTATTACTCACGTCTCCTCCACTACTCGCTACTGCTAACTGCGATAGTTTTGACCCTAATATTACGTTTACGTTTGCGGGAATGTTATCCATGAGCGAATGGTCGTCGTTGTCGTTACTGTCCTCACTTCCTCGTTGTTGTTGTTGTTCTTCTTCTCCGCTCGATCGAGGAGTCAAAGGGGAGGGGGGTTGCCTCCCTTTTCCTCCTTCGCCGGTTGTTTTTCCACCTCTCAAGCTTCCACCGCGACTCGTTGCTCTCGAACTACTCGGCGAATGCATGACGTGTTCTAAATCTTGAAACCTCGCGTACGACTCGCTCCCGTGAAGCGAATCGTAATGTCCTCGAATTCTTTCCTGTTCCTCCGGAGAGTTTGGCTTGTGATCTTTCGTGGCAAACACGCATTCACCTTTCGCGTTCTTCACAATCGCTCGCGAATCCCCCACGTGTGCAAACTTCAAAAATATTTTCTTCTCTCCAAACCTTACGAAACACACGCACAAAGTCGTCCCGCTCGTCGTTTTCTTCTTGATCTCCTCGTCCAACTTGGCGCACGCGCGTTCAACCGCTTCGTCCAAAAACGCCGAGAACCCGGTCGTCTCCGACACCGGCGCGTTCGCTCTGTCGTCCACGTACTGCTGATTCTCTACCATAGACCAAAATATCTCGTTTAAATACACCAGAAACTTCTTCGCGCATCTCGCTCCCGCGTCTTTGCCGCAGTGCGAATCGAAGAGAAGAAAGCACCCGTCGCACACGCCTTCAATTTTCGACAAGTGACAGTACGCGTAATCTTCGTTTTTTTTACACGGAATCATCGAGATGGCGTATTCGAGTTTCGCTCCGAGTGCAGGTGCGACGTGTCCGACCTGCGAGAAGTCCCCGAACGCCGCCAGGTCTGGTTTCGGTGCCATTTTTTACCGCGAATGAAAAGTTTTGTTCAAATTTTCCAAGAGAACGCCGTTTGACGGTTGACGGAAACGTTCTTCGAAAGTCAAAAATGACGTGTTATAAACACTAATACTAATGCGTGCGTGGATGTTGTTGTTGTTCTCTACCACCCCCGAGAAACGCCCAACACTGCGTCAGACGCGTGTCTCTTTCTCCCTCTCTCTCTGTTGAATAAATAACTCGTAATAATAATAATAAACACTCGATAAATAATGAAGAAGAAGGAGTATGCGAGTAAAGAGTGAAAACGGTGTCGTTTTTGCTGGTGAGACAACAAACGTCAACTCTTTCTGTGGGTTCTTGGCTTCTTCTTCTTGGGTCTTGTGTTCAAAAGTGCGGATGAGTGAACAGAAGAAAGCAAAAAAAACGAAAAAAGCCGTCTTCTTTCTCTCCTTTTCGCGTCTGAAGATGTGTGTTTGGGGGGTGCCAACTTTGTACGAAAGAGGACTGATTAAAAAAAAATTCAAAATGTGTCGTCGCGTCTGTCTTTTTTTCTTCACTCTCGAGACGAACATTTTGCGCGCTGTTGTGTGTGAGCGCAAATAGAATAAGTAATACACACGCAATAAGAATACGAATACACACGTAATGGACGAACACGGACAACAAGAAGCGGCGATACAACGTTTGTGCGATTTGAGCGACCAAATCGACGCAGCTCGAGACGCGAATCGGTTTCGCCAAGCCGTGGAATTGATGCTCGAACAGGTCAGATTGTTCAAGATTCAAGCGACGTTGAGCGAAGACGAAAAGGAAGCGATGGAACCGTTGATTCAATCCGCTTTGGAGGAGATTGAAGAGATGCGAGGGAAAGTGCAAAGAGAAGAGGAAGTTAAAGAAGAAGCGTCGAAGAGGAAGGAGAACGATACGAGAGACCCCGCGAGTGGTGGTGCCGATGCCGGTGCTCCTCCTCCGCAAACGACGACGACAAGTAAGAACACGCTCGTCGAAGTTGATAGAAACACGGTTTCGACGAAAGTGCTCTCGTCGCCGCCACCGGCGATGAAACCAGCCGCCTCGGCGGCCGCGAGAGATAACGGAAGGACTGCGACGACGAGAGGAGGAAAAGTATTAAAAGAAGAAGACAAAGAAGAAGAAAACAAGAACAAGAACACCAATACCAACAACGAGAACAAAACGACGGCAAAAACCACCACCGCGAACGTGTTAGAAACGAAAGCGGCGTGGGGGATACCCGCGAGTGACGAAGAAGAGGAGAACAGAGACGAAGAAGATGAGGTTTTCCGCGTGATTGAGGTTGCGAAACAGCAAGACAGCAAGCGAGAAAAATCCTACGAAGAGTTGAAGAAAGAGCAAAAAGAAGAGAAAGAGAAGAAAACTCTGACGATAATGGAACAGTTGAAAGAAAACGCGAGGAAAGAACGAGAGGCAAAGCTATCGATTCCACCAATTCAACGCGTGGTGAACTACGGGAAACCACCACCATCGATACGCGACGAGAAACGAAAATTGGTGACTACTAGAACGATCGATCCGAGAGAGGAGGAAAAGAAAGGCCGCCGACAGTCGCCGAGGAAAAATCACAGAAATAACAAACGCGGCGGGACGTCTGGAGCTTCGCGGTACCGCGTTGATGACGATGACGATAACGGCATGACGTACAACAACAATAACAACAACAACACTAGAAAACGAGGACACAATAAAAGGGTATCTGCGGACGCGTTGCGCGATGACGATGACGATGATGAAGACGTCGTGATTTGCGACGACGAACACCACCACGCCAATGAAGCACCCGGAGCGAAACCCAAAACTGCAAGATTCATGTCCGCGGGCGATAAGTTAGATTTCGACCGCGCGCAAAAAGGACTGGCTCCAATCGTGCAGCCGTATCGCGAGGCGAAAGAGCAAGCGTTACTGAAAGCGGGTAGCGGTGGCGGTAGAAGTTCCGTTCCGGGTGCACCAGGCGGGTTTATCGGTCCGTTCGGCCATCTGAACGGTGGAAATAATAATAATAATAGCAACGGTCAACAGAAAAACAAAGACGATCCGAACGGTGATTCCGGCCCGGCCTTTTCCGAGCTCGCGTTGAAACGATTACAACCGACTGGTAAAGAAGTCATTCCAGATGAAATTTTGAAACTCGAACGCGATATCGTCGAACGCGTCATCGGCGAAGTTCTCGATAAACCGGGCACGGTATCTTGGGACAGCATCGTTGGTCTCGAACACGCGAAGAATGCCGTGCAAGAGCTCGCAGTATGGCCGATGACGAATCCGGAACTCTTCACCGGCGCTCGCGCAGTGCCCAAAGGTTTGCTCTTGTTTGGTCCTCCCGGTACCGGGAAAACTATGATCGGGAAAGCCGTCGCCTCGCAATGCAAAGCGACGTTCTTTTCAATCTCAGCATCTTCATTAACCTCTAAATGGATTGGCGACGGCGAGAAAATGGTGCGCGCGTTGTTTGCGGTCGCGAGACACTGCGCGCCTTCAGTGATATTCGTGGACGAGATTGACTCTTTACTCTCGGCGCGAAAATCTGAAGGCGAACACGAGTCGTCGAGACGAATGAAAACGGAATTTCTCGTCCAAATGGACGGATTAGGAGGCGAAGATCCAACGAAACCGATGCTACTCATTGGAGCTACGAATCGACCGCAAGAGCTGGACGATGGGGCGCGACGACGTCTGGCCAAACAGCTCTACATTCCTTTGCCGTGCGCGGCGGCGAGACGAGATATGATTTTGAAAACGTTAAATCCGGATGGCGATGGAAAAGTGAAACACGCGTTAACCGAGAAAGATTTAGACGTAATTTGTGAGAAAACTGATGGATATTCCGGCTCGGATTTGAAGAACTTGGTGCAAGAAGCTGCTCGAGCACCTCTTCGCGAGTTGTTTGTGAAGAAGAAAGCTAAAACTGGAAGCGAGAAAGAAGACGGTGGCGGCGATGTCGTTGACTTGACGAAAGCGGGCGAAGACGAAGCGCAAGAACTGCGCGAGATTCGCATAGATGATATTCGTAAAGCAGCAAAACAGGTTCGCGCGTCGGTGACCCGGGCTGATATTGAGTTTCACGAAGAATGGAACAAAAAGCACGGCGCTTTGACCGCGGACGAAGTGGAAGACGACGGCGAATGGTAAGAAAATGCAAAATATATAGTATTAGACGACGCGGCTCTGCCCTCTATTAGATAGTTTTCATACATACACATACACTAATCGTAGACCTTGATGAAATTCAAGACTTTCTGTACGAGTTCTAAGCTGCCTAGATCTAGAGGATCGCTGTAATAACTCGGCACTTCGCTATCACTATCCGCAAACTTAAACGCTAAGTAAAAGTCCTTCGCGGTCGCCTTCTTACTTACGGGAAAATGCGACGCTACCACCCTATTTGCACCAATAAATCTTCGCTGGCAGTTTTTCTTCCACTCGCGAATTTCTTCTCTAAAGAATTGAAAGACAATTACGTATACAATAGGCGAGACGACAAACTTATTCTTCATCGCGTTAAAGCTCTTCGCTGGATTGATAATATTCTTAGCATCCGGGGCGATGAAGAGAGAAAAGAGGGTCATGCGTCTCCATCCGTTGATCTCGTCGCTGACGTCGTTCGCTCTCTCGACATCTCTTCCTCCTTTAAAATTTAATCCTCTTAAAAGCTTGATCGTAAACGACTCCTCACTTCCTAAATCTCTCAACTCTTCTTTCGGTATGATGTCTGGTGGATTCTCACCGTCCACGTATACCGCCGCATCGGTCACGAGCAGCGTTTTGGACTTCTTGTGGAAAAAGGTCCCCTCGGAATACCGATATTGCGACCAAAACAGATTGAACGTGCCTAAAATTTCATATTGGATTTCGTCCAGCCATTCGGGAGGCGGATTCGAGCTGTCCAACAATTCTGTAGCGTTCGAAATCCCCAACAACGGGTTCGGAAGCTGCACGGGAAACGAAAACTGACCGGGTACGACGAAGACTTTCGCGTTCTTATGAGCGCGAGCAAACGACGGTAAAAAAATCTTATGCTCGTACATCGTCGTCCCGAGCACGACGCTCGAGACCCGATAGTCCTCTCCAAATGTCTCTTTCATCAAAGCTATGCACTCCTCGGTTGGTGCGATTGGATCTTTCACCCACAGCGTGCCGTCCTTCAATTTTATCACCGTCATCCGTACGTTCGTTGATACTCCCAGGCCGAATCCAATGCCTTGTTGCTGCGTAAAGGCATAGACGTTTTCGTAAATCTTCTCAACTTTTGTTTCTCGAAAGAGGAAAGGAACCAAAGGGAATGGGAACCCGAAAAAGTTCAAGAAGAATCTGTCCTTATTGTTACTGTTATTATTCTCGTCGTCACTTGTCGGAGTGCTCTCTGTGGACATTGCCGCGGTGGTGGTGGTGGTGGTGGTGGTCGTCGTCGTATTCCTCGAAGAAAAAAACCGATGATTCTCTCTTTGCAAACTTCGAGCGGCACTAATCTTGTTTCTCTGCATCGTCGTTCTCGCGTTACCGGCGGCGACGACGTGAACAACTTCCCCTCGCGTTCCACCCACCGTTTGAAGCGCTGTCGTTGTTCCACTCATCGCCGCGATTTTATTTGATTAAAAGTATATTATTATGTGATAGAGTAATAAGGACGAGTAAAAACACTTCACAAAGTGTGTGTCCTGCGTGACGTCCAAGCGTTCGTCGTCCTAAATGAGGAAGGTTGTGTGAAAGGAAACCGAGAGAGATTTTGATTTTTCGTTGGCAGTTTTTGCCAGCTGTCCGCTGTGTTTGTGTTGCCTGCCTGAGGTGTTCGACAACGGCGAAAACACGTTTGCAGATATCAAAGTCAAAAAGCGTCACCACCTACTTCCCCGTTTTTCCATTTATTCTCTTCTTTATTATTACGCACCAACGCTCCTCTCCGTATACGCGAGAAGAGAAAAGACTTTTATTTACGCATAATCGTAAACACTAATAATTCACGCAGATAATGCAATCGATCGCGCAACCGTGCGGTGTTCGCGTCTCGGCGTCTTCGCGCGCGACTTCTTCGAAAACCAACTCGAGACGATGCGATGCCGTTAACAACGTTAAAATGGATAAATTCGCGCCGAAAGCGTTCTCTTTTTCCTCCTCCTCCGCGAGGGAGTCTGGTTCCATTCGAGGCTCGAATACTTTGAAAAGAGACATTTTGAAGAGAGAGAGACTGTCGAGACGCGCGTTGAAGACGAAAGCGACCGGGGCGAGGTACGATTCCGCGAATTTATTCTTTTGTTCTTCTTCTTTCCCTAATGCGTCTCGTCTCGATGATGATGATGATACAAACAATAACAACAACTGACGACGACGACGATATCCTCTTTTTACTCTTCTATACTTACGCACACACGTGATGCACAACGTCAAAAACAGAGCTTCCGCGTTGTCTGAGTTCAAGGAAAAGTTTCCGGCGGCGGAAACCGCGTTTTATTTCGCCGCCTGGTATTTTCTCAACGTCCAGTTCAACATCATCAACAAGACCATCTACAACTACTTCCCGTTTCCGTGGTTCGTGTCTTGCGTGCACTTGGGCGTTGGTTTACTCATCATGACGTTCTTCTGGACGACGAGGCTGGTCAAGTTTGAAAAACCCTCGCCGACGTTTTTGAAGGCGTTGACGTTGCCGGCGTTTTTGCACGCGTTTGGACACTGCTTGTCGAACGTGTCCTTTGCCACCGTCGCGGTTTCGTTCACGCACACCGTGAAAACGTTGGAACCGGTATTTTCGGCTCTTGGCGTGTATTTAGTCTCCGGTACCGTGTACCCGTTACCGGTGTACCTTTCTTTGATTCCAGTCATTGGCGGCGTCGCGCTCGCCTCGGCGACGGAGTTGTCGTTCACGTGGTTGGGTTTTCTTACCGCGATGTCCTCGAACGTTGCGTTTGCGGCGAGAGCGATCTTTAGTAAGAAGCTTATGTCTGAAATGTCTCCGCTCAACTTGTATAACTACGTGACGATTGTTGCGTTGCTCTTCTGCATTCCGTTCGCGTTGCTCTTCGAAGGTTCCACCGTGGCGGCCGGCATCTCGAGTGCCATTGCCCTTAAAGGCCAAAAAGATTTCGTCATGTCTTTGTTGTCGGTTGGTTTCTACTACCACATGTACAACCAAGTCGCATACCAAGCGTTGGGTAAGGTTGAACCAGTCACGCACGCCGTCGGTAACGTCGGTAAGAGAATCTTTGTGATTGGCTTCTCCATCTTGGCGTTTGGAAACAAGATTTCCACGCAAACCGCCGTCGGCTCTGCGATTGCCATCGCCGGCGCGTCCGCGTACGGTATCATCAAGGCTAAATACGCCGAGAAGAAGACGGCGTAAGGTACTATCGATACCGAATACTGCTTATATATATATATGTAAGAAGTATATGTATCTTTTTTGATGTGTATGAGGGAGCGAGGAAACATTCTTTTTTCGCGTTGGGGTATTACTACGCGACGAGAGAGGAGGAAAAGAAAGATTACGTAAAAATGTGTTGTTTTAATATTAATATCTGCTATACAAGACTATACGGAGAAGACTATAATGGGTACTACCTAAATCATCACGGTTCAACAGTTTAGTTCTGAGATACGTACGTCGCCGAATCTCCAAGTTCATTTCGTCGCTTGGCGTTCAACTCTATGATATCCTCCCTCTTGAAACCGCCGCTCGGGAATTCCTTCTGCCCTTCCTCTATCAGCTCATACAGCGCTCTCAAACACCACTGTCTGTTATGTTCTCTATCCGCGTATCTCCGACACACGATTCGAATCTCGTTCGTCTTTTTCAAAAACCGTTTCCCGCAAATAGCCTTGATGTAGTCCATCGCCTCCTCGGACAACCCAGTCTCCTTCATCAAAGCGTCCACGTTCACTTTTAAACTCACCTTCTTATTTAAACCGTGATCTTGCGTCCCACCAGCCTCTAAAACCAAATTCGTCTCCCACTCCAATATCCTCTCCGTCCCGTTTTTCTCCTCTTCCTCCATCTCCGCCATTTCTTTCGCCAACGCCGCCTTGTACTCCTCCGAACTCGTAATCTCCTCGACCCTTTCTAATAACTCGTTCAAAACTTTCTCGCGGTTTTCTTCCAACCCAACGTGTTCTCTCGTGTCGTATAAGTTCGTTCTCCTAAACTCGTGCGATTCGTACGAGTCGATTTCAGTCAACATCCCGGCGTACGACCCTTTGTCTTTCCTCGTCAGACGCTTGTTGCTCTTGCTGGTGTTGTTGTCGTTCTTTTCCCCAACATCTTCGCTCTCTGAGGAGGAAGAGGAAGAGGACGTCTCTCCGCCCTCCTCCTCCTCCCCACCGGCTGCTGCTGCTCTTGCTCGCGCACACGTCGTGAAAAACATTTTTTTGCTCGTCGCTCGACCTTTAACCACGACATCGTCATCGACGACGAACAAAGACGACGACGATCGATGATGCATTTGCCACCACAGTAGGGATGCGTCGGGAAACGTGCGAGCGTGAGGAGTGTTAGACGACGACGAGAACAACAACGAATATAAAAAGCGTCCTCCTCGTCGCGACGAAACTTGGGCGACGACGCGAGAAGACATGACGATTGCGAGAGTTATATCTCTATCTTCTTCTTTGTCTTCTTTGTCTTCGCGCGTTTCTTTTTTGTGAAGCAAGTTTCGGAGCAAATGGAGCAGCAGAGTTGTGTTTTCGCTTACTCTGCGACATAAAATGTACGAATATAAACCTTATACGCGTACATCTGCACTCGTCTAAATCTATCTAATGCTGTTGCTAAAATACTATAATCTGATTTGTTGTTGCTATCGATCATCATCTCTGCTCCTCCCGCGTGGCAAACCGTTGGTGTTGTTCGGTGATGACTTGTTTCAACGCTAAACCTCTCCCGCGGATGCGTTTGCGCGCGGCTTCGTCCTCGACGCCTCTCGTGATTTCTCGAGAGGTGAAGGTGCGCGCGAAATCGCGCGCGAGGTCGTTGTATTCTTTTTTCTCTCGGAGTTTCGCGAAGAGAAGGTCAATTTTAGCCGTTCGTTGACGGTCTTCGAGTATTGCTCGACAGAAGAGGCGGTTGAAGAGGTTGATTCGACTGTTCATGTTTTCGAATTCGCTCATCTCTAAGATTCGCAAGGCGTTCACACCGAGCGCGTTGGAGGCGACGGTATGCGCGAAGAACTTCGCGAGGTTGGCCACGCGACGAACGGACGAGGTTTCTTCGTTTTCGCCGGATTTGATCTCTTTAAGCTGGTCTTGAATGCACAAACGTAACGTCAACCTGTGTCGCTTTTGGCGCTCGACGAGTTTAGAGGTCAAGATGGCGTAGTACGGGTTGAACGCTTTTTCTTGCAAGCAACATTCGAGGATGACGCGGACGATTTCGCGGTCGCCTTGACCGCTGAGTGGTAGTTTTAGCAATCTTTCCAGACAATCTGCGTAGTCTTCCGAGGACATGACGACGCAAAATATTGCGCGTCTGGTTTCCGTGTTCATGCGCATCTTTTTCGCCAGTTGCAAAAGTTGCGTTTCGTTGCCGTCGACGCCGTCGTTGTTTGCGTTGCTGCTTCTCTCGGCGTTGCGTTTCTTGAACCACTCTTCCGTTCCAGCGGCTTCGGGTAACCACCAGTTACCTGTTTTTTCTAAAGCGTTGTCAGTGAGTATGTCGTACGTGAGCGCTCGCAAGGCGACGGTGACTTCGCCAACGCGATTGGCCGTTTTCACCCACCTCGATAACGCGATAGGGATGCCGTATTGGTCTTTACCCGAAGCGTCGCTTTCAGATTTAGAAACTTTGTTGTTCTTCAAGTCGAGAACGAGCTCTAACGTCAAACGTGCGCGTTTCGATAAGCCGCCAACACCACCACCTTCGGCTGCTCCGTTTTTAATTTTCAACGCACGAGCGGTTTCGCTCAACGCGTCGATGTATGATTTCATACCCACCGGGTCTTCGCCGCGAAGTTTCCCTCCGGAGACTTTCAAAATGGTAAGCGTCAAACCAGCATCCATTTCAGAGAGCGTCTTTGCCAGGGAAATCAAGCACCCGTAAACGACTGAACTTGGGAACAAACCGATGTTGTACAGCTTGGCTAAACACAAGGCTAAGTTCGACGCCGGTCGAGAAGACTCATCGTTCAGTCGTTCGCGCTCGAATTGTTCGCACACGTTTGCTGCAAATCGAGCGGCAAACTCTGGACCAATCTCACCGCTACATCCCGCGACTAAGCATGCAATCGCTGCGCAATAACTCTCCGAGGCTTTTGGTCCTTCAGCGAGCGCTTTGCGCACCAGCTCTTCGCTGACGCAATCGCCGACGGTTTTCCGCGGGTGTTCTCTCGCCACGGCGGAGATTTCGGCCACGATATTTGCAACATTCGCTTCACCGAGACGGTTGAGCAAACCGCGTATAATTCTTCTTTGCGTTTCAAACGAAGGGTCGTCGATGTCTCTGGCAGTCTTACTCTTCTTACTTTTGTTGTAGTTCTCCGTCGCAGTTGCAGCTTCCGCCGCTGCTTTCATCGCGGCGCGCTGCGCTGGGGGCACGTATTTCGTCGCCGACGGCATAAAGGTCGCGTGCGCAGCTTCTAATGCATCTTCATCCTCCTCGTCTTCTTCTTTTTCCTCGTCTTCCTCCTCCGACGAAGACGAGTACTCTTCCTCCTCGCTCATCGCGTCGTCCGAATCGTCCTCCTCCGATTCATCATCGCTTCCGCTACTTCCACCACCACCACCACCACCTAACAACTCTAGCCCTGGCAACCCTTCAATGAACAAATCCAACCCATCCTCGATTTTCTTCTTCCCCATCTTCTTTTCCAACTGTTTCGCGTTGAACTCGTCTTCTTTATACGCGTCGAGTAAACTTTGTCGCATGCCGCCGACAGCGCGCGCGCCGTCGGCGGGAGCCATCTTCTTTTCTTTCCCCGTGTTCTTTTTGCTCTTACTTTCCTTCTCCAAAGCAGCCGTCTTTTCTTTCTTCTTTTTCTTCGTTTTCGTTTTCTCGTCGTCTCTCTTCGCCGGTGGCGTCGCTTTCGCTTTCGTCTTCGTCTTCTTCGCGCTCAAAGTCTCAAACCGTCGCTTCTTGTTCATCTTCTTTTCGTGTTTCATCTCCGCCCTCTTTTGTTTTCTGGACAACGACGACGACCGTCCTCCGAGACCTTCGAATCCTCCTCTTTGTCTTCGTCCGTGTTCTTTCCCGTCTTTTTCATCGTCGTCGTGATCATCAACTTCAAAGCCGCCGCCGTCGACATCGCTTTTTTTTCCTCGGAAACGGAAATTCGCACTCCCGAAACCATCAGACGACTCCGCCTCCGCCGCTTTTTCTCGACTCGCCAGCTGCTCTTGAACGTATTTCGGGAGTTGCGGGCCTTTGCTCTTCTTTTTCTTCTTTCCTCTGAATCCTCCTTTACCTCCTCCGCCTCCGCGCAAAGAGGGAGGCGTTTTTGGCATTTTTAAGCGATTTTTGTGAAGCAGAACACGAACGATTTGACTCAGATGAAGAAAAAATACAAGCGAACGAACGCACGAAGCAGTCGGCTCTAGGCGAGATATTTTTATACGCTTTTATACGATTTAATCTGCGATGATGTTATTGTTGTGTCGTTAAAATGAAGAAAATGTTAGAATACCTCTCTGCATCTCTCTCTCTCTTTCTCTCTCTGTGTTTCTCTTTCTGCTACTTACGCGCTTCTTTTTTTCTTTCTTTCTTTATTATATACAGGGGCGAGAAGAAAGCGCTTTCGAGCTTTCCGCGCTCTCTCTCGCAAACGGCTTTGTGAAGGTGAAGAGGAGAACTCGCCTTCATCTCTCAACGTCTCTCTCTCTCTCTCTTTCTTTTACGAAACGACCGTTGTCGTTGTCGTGGTTGTGGTTGTGGTTGTCGTCGTGGTGGAGTTACTGCTCGAACGGTGCAGTTTGTTTTTGTTGCCACTCGTCGTTTCGTTACCGCTCGTCGCGTGAGGTTTTGGAGGCGAGAACGATACCGTCGTGCGACGGTCTCGAGAGGCGTTTAGTTTTCGAGATTCGTATCTCGTTCTTTCTCGCTCGTCGTAAAACGCAAAATCTTTCGCGAGGCCGTTCTCGGTTTGGTACGCCAACATCACTTCGATGCACTGACGCAAGACGGTCGGAGTGACGTATTGCGCGTCTCGGCTGTGCGTGACTCTTTTCGTTTCTACTTTGTGTATTTTTCGGTCGTCCACGATGCGCAAGTGCCTTCCAAAGACTTGGAACGGGACGTCTTTTGCGACGAGCCATTCGACGTTGAACGAGCCGTTAAATTTACCTTCGCGCTGCCAAAAGGTTTCGTTTTTATCAAAGTCGACGTCGGAAGTCATCTCTGCAACGCCGGAGAAGTAGCCGCTCGCGTTTACGGAGAAGAGAAGGAAGATTCTTTGCGGTATCTTCTTCGTACTCTTAGCAGTCGTATTTTTGAGCGGTGACGATGATATCGCCGTTTCGTGGTTAGCGTTGACGACGATGGATCTGTTTTCGTTCACGGCACCGTTAATGTCTTCGCTTACTTTGCTACCGTTACTTATTACGGATAAGCCTCTTCCTCCTTCTCCTCCTCGCGCTCCCGCACTCAAGTAGTTGCCGCCGTTGCAGCTTTTGTTGAGGTGAAGCAGTTGTTGTTGTCGAAAAGCCTCGGATAATTTCGCGTTCCCTCGCGGCGTCGAACTCCACTTACCGTATTTGATTGATTTATGAATATCATCTTCGCTGAAGGACTTACAAACGAATCCTTTGCACGCCGACCAGTCGATGCCGGCAAAAATTTCGTGCGGATTCGGACGGATCAGCTTCTCGTGTAAGCTCTTGTGTGGACTCCCGAGAGATAATATGCGTTCCGGGTTACGAAATCGCGGACCGCGAACGGACTCACCGAGCGACAAGTTCCCATTGAAACTGGTAACGCCACCGGTGTTTCTAATCATCGGTTCTCGTCTTGCGGTACCGTTGTTGTTGTTGTTGTTGTTGTTGTTATTATTACTTTTCTTATTGTTGTTCGCGCCGTGTCCGTTCATCCTCCTCAATGTCGCAGCTCGAGCGGCATCGCGTTCCGACATCGGAGGTAAAGCAAAGCTCGAAAACGTCGACGCGGTTGCATCTCCAACGATAGAGGTGAAATGCTCCGCCGCGGCCGCAATACCAGCGCGCACGGTACTATTTTCGCTGAATTCTGACGGCAGCATCGTCGTCGTCGGAGGCGTCATTGGTGGCGGCGGCGGATAGTATTGTTCGTCTCCGCGCTCTCCTTCCGCCTCTTCAGTATACGGTTGATATTGTTGTTGATAATACGGATAGTGCTGATACGGCATCTCCGACGTCGTCGTCATCATCATCGGAAAGTGCTGCTGTTGCTGTTGCTGTTGCTGCTGTTGCAAAGATGCTTCTTCACTCGTCGTCGTCGGTGGTGGCGAAACAATTCCACCTTGCGGCGAGAGATGTTCGTATCCCCACGACGAAGGCGCCCCCGTCGTCATCGGCGCCGGCACCGGCGGAGGCACAAACGCCGGCGTAAATATCGCCGTCCCATCCGGTAACGGCGTGTAATACCCGTACCCAAACGAACCGTACGCGTAGTGCGTATCTCCAAGCATCTTCGCCGTCATCAGAAAGCTGTCGTTGTTGTTTTCTTTTGTTTCTCCTTCTTCTTCTTCTTCTTCGGTTTCTTCTTCCAAAGGAGGAGACGTCGTCTCGTCCTCGTCCTCGTCGTTGTTCACCTCCTCGTTCACGCGAACATCTTTCCGCATCCTCTCCGTCAACGCAGCCACCTCTTCCTCTTCCTCCTTCTTCTCCTCCTCCTTTTCGCTTCGTCGTCTTCTTTCTTTCTCGTCTTCTTTGTCCTCTTCTTCTTCACCAACAAAAGTCGCTTCAAAACGCTCCTCCTCTTCAACGCCTTTTTTTTTATTTATCCTCACCTTTAACCCGCTCTTCGCTTTCTCCGCGTACGACATCATCATCGTCTTCACTAAAGGTTGTTGTAGCTGTTGTTCTCCTTCTTGGTCTTCTTGGTCTTCTTCTTCTTCTCGAGATGACAACATCGTTATTTGCGTT
>JACLAB010010030.1_pt1 | contig 30882 bp, 21 predicted proteins | sample 8027921 | NCBI WGS metagenome assembly JACLAB01 (sample SAMN15725117, study PRJNA655200) | protist metagenome | isolation source: fluorescence activated cell sorting (FACS) single amplified genomes of... | place: USA: West Boothbay Harbor, Gulf of Maine | collected 2000-07-19 | reverse complement strand
CTGATGAAATTCAGAATATCATATTATATAGTTATATATATGATATAATATCATATATACTTGATTGAATGCTCATTATTACGAAGGTATGAATCATTATGATGGAAATTGTTTTTTTTAATGGGGGATTTAATTCAAGTAGTGACGGTGTGTGTTTTGAAAGACCAGCGCGCAGCAGGTATCAGCGGAGCGTGCCCGCGCCTACGTACAGGCGGCGCGCTCGGTCTTTTAATTGGCATGCCAACCACAGTAATTTTTGCCCTCATAATTTTGTGGTGATTTCGGCAAATTCCCACTCAAGGACCACAGATAGAGAACATTTTGATTTGTGTTAATTTTCCGAAATTACATGAAATTACCACATCCGAGCGAAGGCAATATTTATATTATTACCTTCGTAATTTTATTAAAGATCTTTATTAATATATGTGGTAATTTTATAAATGTAGGGTGTGTTGAATCTAAATGTGGTACCGGGTTGTACGTGTCGGGTTCTGCGTGGTTATCGAGGATCTACGCGTGGATTATAAGTTTCGTTCGTTCGTACCTTCGGTATAATTTTATTGTAATTTTAACAAATGAAGGGCTGGCTCGCTCGGACGAATTTTATCATAATTATTAGTCGGCATACCTGGTGCTTAGGGTTTTAAACCCTAAGCCGATCTGTACCCAAATATGTCCGATCTGTACCCAAATATGTACCCAAAGTCTATAGCTGCTCAATAAATGTCGTCATTTTTTTTTTAAATTCGAAAATGTTGGTTATTAAATCACTATATTAAATACCTTCGCAACATACATATATACTAGTTCGAAAATGTTGGTTATTAAATCACTATATTAAATACCTTCGCATCATTCATACTAGACATATGGGACACAGGCATGTGCACAGAGCTCAAGCAAATATATTATTACGGGGAGTAACGATCATCAGAAAAACACCTCTCTCTTGATTGACGCCGCTTCGTCGTGGTAAAAGTCAGTCTTCCCGTGCAAGTGACCTTACGAAGCTTCCCCGAGCACGATGGCCTCGGGGACTTCTTCTCAGGTGATGACAGTTGACAACCTCGAAGAGACTGCCATTGCCCTGCCAACTCCGGAGATGTATCCCCGCCCTCCGGCGTACAACAACGGGAGCGGCGTGTTCCGCAATTCATGGCGACTGAATCCGGAGTCGTTCGAGACTCAGAAAAAGACGGAAGCGCAGATTCAGGGCTTACATAGGCGGCTGCCACGGCACTTCAACACTGGAGCGAAGGACGGCATCGTAGACTTTTACCGCAGACAGAACCAACTAGTGGAAAACTTTCAGGAAATTGAGCAGCTCATACGTAGGACAGACCCATCCATGAACACGCCAAGCGACACGGCGCTGCATGGAAATAACAGCAAGTCGGAGCAGCGAAGGGCGCGGAGAGAAAGTTTTGCGTTGAGGATATCGTTTTACGCAAATGCTTGTCTCTTGATCATTAAGGTATTTGCAGCATATTCCTCAGGGTCACTCAGCATCATTACATCTGCTCTCGACTCATTTCTGGACTTAGTGTCGGGTTTGATCTTGTGGGCAACTGATCAGTCGATGAGAAAGCAAGACAAGTACTTATATCCAGCGGGCAAAAGTCGTATGCAGCCTCTGGGAATCATCGTGTTTTCATGTATTATGGGAACCTTGGGGTTTCAGGTACTCATAGAAGGAGTCCGCCAGCTTGTTGGTCCAGATCACACCCATCACTTGGAAGATTTGTACGGTTTGATAGCCATTATGGTTTCTGTCATCATTGTGAAGTTTTGTTTGTGGCTATACTGTCGCCGGTCCAATAGTGCGGCGGTCCAGACGTACGCACAAGATCACAGGAACGATGTAGCAACAAATTCAGTTGGACTCGCAAGTGCCATGTTGGGGGACCGCCTAGTTTTTTGGATCGACCCCTTTGGCGCCATATTGCTTGCAACATACATTATCTACAATTGGACAGATACGGCCATTGGGCAGATCAAGGCCATGGTCGGGGTCTCGGCACCCCCCGAATTCCTAACGCAGCTCACTTACCTCGCTTGGAATCACCATCCAGAAATAGTCTGCATCGATACTGTGCGTGCATACACATTCGGGCCAAAGTTCTTTGTCGAGGTTGATGTTGTGCTACCGGAGGAAACGGAGCTTCGGAGTGCTCACGATATAGGCGAAAGCTTGCAGGATAGAATCGAAGAGATGGAGGATGTTGAAAGGGCTTTCGTTCACCTTGACTTTGAAACAAGTCACTTTCCTGAGCATGCTGGCAATATGAGGTCCATAGAGAAATTCAAAAGGATGGCTGCCATGATGGCTGAAACCCCACTGCGACAGCGAGCAAAGAATGTCAGTGCGGGAGGAAAAGATCGTTTTATTTAAAATCGAAACTCCTGCACCTTGATTCTCCGCGAGCACGACATGACTATTGCCTTATCTTGCTCAACTGGCATGAAAAAGGATTCCTACAGTATCCAATTGTCTCGCCTGATTTGAAGGTCAGAGAGGAGATCCAGGTAACGAAACAGACGTACCAACTTAGGGATGGACCAGTTGTACCACAAATATAGACTTCAGGTACCTCACTTCCCCGAGCGCCAAACTCGGTTTAGGCTTTTGTTATCAAAACACCCATTATTGAATGATCCATCACTGCAAATTGAGGGGCGACTCAAAAACACCAGGTAAAGGCCTATATGGAATATCATTAACGCTTCTTCTTAAGGACAGTTCGCCAGTTTCCCATGATAAAAAACTGCTTCTGCTCGCTGAAGGAAATAGAATGCTGTTTTCTGCTATTAAGTTTCCCGAAGAGGTCAGCGCCTGTGAAATGGCGGCGCGCAGGTCTCGGGCATCACCTTCCACAGTGATATCAGTAATAATTTGTTTCGCCATAGCAACTGCCAGAGGATTTCCCCTAATCTCGCACAGCCCAGAAGTTTTTGTCACCCGAAGCAAGGCCCCCGACCTGTCTGATATTTCCTGTATTTTCGAACCGCCTTTCCCAACAACGCGTGCGGCATGAATTCCACAGTTGATTAGGACGGCGATCTGATCTCCGCCCGCATTTAAATCCAAAGACGAGCTGAGTTGAAATGGTGCCAAGCGCACCTCGGGCTTTCCCACTAGTTTCATTCTGCCGGTCAAAATGCCCAGCAAACCAGAATGTTTGTTAGACAATACGACAAACAGAGCAAGTCAATAATAATATTTATAAATTCTTCGAACGAAGGTACCCTCGAAGGTAATATTTTATTACCTTCGATCGTACGTTTCGTTCGTATTATTTTATCATAATACGAGTTCCGACCGATAGACCATACATATGTAATAAATACATCGAAGATAGTTTTATCTTCATTAAATCTTAAGGTGTCATCCTGCTGCTGATGATCGCGCTTGTTATTTACCTCGAAGGTACGAAGGTAATTGGCAAATCTGTTGATTTCGCTGGAATTTTACCGGGAGCAACGCCTCTATAATTACCCATGCTTTCGCCATCAATATTTTTCAAAAGAAAAACCACAGGAGCAGTCACTCGACTTTTTTTGGGACATCAAAATGGTGATAGTAACCCTTATATTACCTTCGTAGTAAAGATTATGATTTTCTGAAAAATATTCACGGAACTCGACCTTTTCGGGGACATCAACCTACAAACGGTAGGTGCTCAAGAGAGATTTAATCTTGCAGTGGCGGTGGGAGGCATCTTAAAACCTTTTTTTGGTGCGGACGCGCTTAGAAATGGCGTAGACAGGAAGTCATCGTCGATGAATGAAGCAAACGCCGAACAAATCGTTTCATCAAACGACATTTCTGGCTTCGATGTTCCCTCACAATACGTAGAGTCCCGCGCCAGTGACGATGAAATTCTTCCCGCTCTCTTTTGGGACGGTAGTGAAAACTGGGTAGACGAGGACAATTGCGCAGATTTCTCTGCGTTACAGTCTTTGAAGCACGAGTCAACCACACCGAAGGAGCGTGCCGAGCACTACAAGGCAAAAGGGAACGAAGCACTAAAGTTTAAGCAGAATAAACTTTATGTCCGAAAGGCTGTCCAGCTCTACACCCTCGCCCTGCAAGAAACTTTTGACGATTCAACATTACGCTCTATATTGCACGGCAATCGTGCACAGGCTGATCTTATTCTTGGCAACCACCGAAAAGCCTTTATCGATGCCGAGAGGTGCATAAGTTTTGATCCTTCAAATGTAAAAGGATGGTTTAGAGCTGCTAAAAGTGCGTTCGAGCTTGATGACCCCGTGAAGTCTATACAAGTGTGCAGCGAAGGTCTCGAACTTCACCCTGAAAATGAAGAGCTCAACTCTCTTTTAGATGCTGCTAGGCAAGCAAAAAAATCGCATGACAGGCAACTGCGACGACAACAAGGTCTTGAAAGTCGTGCGAAACTATACATCCATGAGATTAAAAAACGAGGCTTACAGTTTGGTCCGCCGGGACTCGCTACCGGTGAGCGTTTTCCAGAACTATCAGCGCAGCATTTTTTTTCATATTGGGTTCTTTTTGTCTATCCTGAAGTGATGCAAACTGACATTGTTGAGGATTTTGATGAAAGAAAAAAAATCGGAGCACAGCTCGACATCATGTTTGGACCCGATGTGCTGGCGCCTGAATGGGACACTGCAGGTGCGTACAAAAGAGATAGGTTGGAAATATACTACATCACGAATTCTGCACAAGCTTACCCCTCAGCTGTTTTCGAGCAAAAAGTGTTGAGCTTAAGTTGTCAAGGAACAGTTACTGAAAAGGAGTTCACGTTAACGAGCAAAACCAACTGGGAAATGCGAAAAAAGCTCGTCGATGAAACTTGCACTTTAGGTGAAATACTGGCAGCCAATGAGCATGTTATTTCTGGTCATCCGGTGTTTTACATAGTTGCACAGGGAACAGAGTTTCGGGAAAGATTTTTGAAGGATACTTGGAAGTTATAGCCAGTGCTGTTTTTGATAAATCTTCAAATAAAACCCATCAAGAACTCCACCTGTCGCAACCCAAACTATTGAAATTAAAAGCGATTGGATTACTTTCTTAACTGAAATAAAAGCTTAATCGCTTTTCACTTGCATTAAGCATCTCACACGTAAGATGCCTCTCGCCAAATACCAGTACATCTGTGACAGGAAAGACGGCATGTGTCTAGCATATATTGTGGATTTTTCTCGCACTCATTTTGCTCAGCCCAAACATCGCATTGAATGTTTGAATCTCTGCATTCTCCAAAAGTGGTCTCTCTTCCTTCCTTTAATACACGCTGTCTTGCGTCAAGTTGGGTCGATGGTGCAACATGTATCCACTTTGTTGCTGTCCATTTCTCACCGAGAATAACTGGACAGCCCGCGTGGCTACTGCCGCCATCTAAATCACCGCCCACTTTCATATTCCAAAACAAGATGGCGTCACCTTTTCTTGGGACAACGGTCAATCCGTTTTTTGCGCAAGCAGTCGTTTCAGGCCTAAGTCCTGATGATTTCAAATTTGGAAATGCAGTTTCACCTCCATCCTGAAAGAGTGACTCGCTCATGGGGACGCAAATTATACGGATGACGCCAGGGGGAAAATACCTTGACATCAGAAAGGTACATCAAAACGGTCGCTATTCGATTATTATTTTTTCCCCCTTCATGGAAAAAGTAGTCAAAGTGCGACTGGTATTCTTGACCAATTTGGTATCGTAGGACTTGGATGGGCTCCCCGTGAGTCGCGGGAATTTGACTCCATGCCGCAATTCGTCGCTCAATACGTCGGATCTCGTCATTCATTCCTAAGAAAATGACACTAAAACTAAAAGCATTAACGATAAGAAACTGGACAAGCGGATACCTGTCGGTACAAAAGATCCCGTTGATGTCCGAATGTCACTAAATGAACTGCCTCCATTGGATACGTCGACAACGCCAGACTTATACATGCTTGGCTTTGCATATTCCATTGGAAAGAGAGGAAACACATGAGCTACATGTGAGCTTTATCGCCTTGAAAAAAAAAGTGAAAGAGCCCTCACCATAAGCAAATCACATTCCGACTCTAAGAGAAAACCTTTATGCATGAAAGCACGTGGATTATCAAGGGAAATGATTTGAATATTTCGCGGATCAAATGAATGTGCCACGCCGCTTCTGTGCCACTGGTTTGATTGTTCTGAGTTCATTTTGACCGAAGACACGTCGTCTTTCGTCTCAGTGTCCTGGAAATAAACCAACTGAAAAATGATCATGAATGGCGTTTATACGAAGGTACAAAATAGTCACATATCTCCACTTCCAGTCTTACCATGTTTCCAATGTTTTTCATGTGCTCGATGCCGAGCGGTACTTTCAACTGCTTTATCACTCGGTTCGTTTGCACAGTTCCCCCTTCACTTTGTCTAGTTTCCGCGACCCAAGAGAAAAGAGAAGCGGACGGAGCTACGGGACGGGGAACAAAGACCACCGCCGTAAAAATCCAGCTGGGAACTATCGGAGCAATAAATATAAACGCGAGCGCAACGAACGCGTAACCCCACAAGAAAAAAGACCAAGGTTGGCCCAGGCGCATCGTGTATTTTTGGTGCTAGAGTTGTGCGGAGTTTGATAGTGGTTCTTCCTTGGGCCATAAGCACGGCGCCAGAAGCACGTTGATTTAGGAAACAAGTTGCTTCATGCGGCGGTGCAATTACGCGCGCAGAGATACACGCAGATATACACGCGAGTACACGGGAATGTCGACAACTGGTCTGCTTTCGACGAACCGTTCAGACTTTATTCGTACCGAGAGTGGCGCTTATTAACATCGTTAACGTTACGGTTACGAACGAAGGAACAAACTGCTGGCGCTATGGTCGGATTGTCTCGATTTTTATCATCATCACCGATTGCCTGAGCCGGTTCAAACGAATATAAATACAGTTATACATGGTTTTACGATGTTTTACGCTTTTGCGAATAAGTCATTTAAATGATTTGCCCATACAATTCAGCCCAAGACATAAGCCGCTTGTATGTGATGTTCTTTAATAGATAGACTACCTTCGTAAATGCTTTCGAAACTTATTATTATATTATGCCAAGTACTAATAAGATATAATAGATGTATTAAATAAATCTGTGTTACGGTTTTTTTTTTTCCGGCACGGTAGCGCGAGGCACGCTTCAGGATGTCAAAAGGGAGCGGCCGAAGAGCCGCTTCGCGGCTGTTTAAACTCTAAACCTGAAAACCCATCCCCAACCCCCTAAAGACACGGCGCGGATTCTAAAGATACAGCGCACCGCTTGTTAATCGCGCGTCAGCGGCTACATGAGCGCGCATCTTGCTCATGAAAAATACGCTCTTGTCAGCGCGTGGCGCGCTTCAGGATATGTATGGGAAGAATTAACTACTCGATGATGACTCGTCCCGCCCGGCGACAAAAAAAAAAAAAAAACCGTAACAGAGATATTAAATAAGCGACTCATGGATTCGGTGAACCTTGTTGGACCAGGTGACATGTGTGAAGCGTAAACCGAGATTTTCGAACTTGAAAAAAAATGGCGACAATGTATGGAACGAATAGACCGTGGTGTTTGATAAACGTTACCAGGTGAGTGCGACATTTTTTACGGTCAAAAAAATTCCGAGTCGTGTAGATGCGGCTCTGCCGAATATCATATACGAAGGTATATTAAATATTTTTAATAAATAATAATAATGGGGCGGTTATTAATACAGCAGTAATAGTATTATTGAATACAGTATCAATTTTATTATGCTTGATTGCTTGAAGTTTATTTATTTCGAACGTATCGAACTACATATATAAAAGCCTGTTTCAACAAAGATCCCGTAAAGCGAACTCTCGGCCGAACAAACCAGGGCGGCGTACCTCGGAGCTTAGACGCAGAAAGTCGCGGCATTGACAGATGGGTCTTACATTTACTAAATTATTTGCTCGTTTGTTTTCTAAGAAAGAAATGAGAATCTTGATGGTAAGCTCCCTTGCGAAGGCAGCTTTCCGCAGCCCGACCGACTACCAGTCCTTGCCGGCACCCGTTGGTGAAACCGTTATTGGAGGAGCGGTACTTCGACACAACATGCGCATCCTCTTAGTTTACATTGAGTCGTTTTAGCTTCGGTGATCACTTCACCTGACACGAATCACCAAGCAACGAACTCGTCCTGGCCGTGACCGCAACTCGCAGTGGATCACTAACGTTGGGAAAATCCCGCTCTTCTCGTACACTAGGTCGGCCTTGACGCTGCCGGAAAGACGACAATTTTATACAAGCTGAAGCTCGGCGAAATCGTCACAACTATACCTACAATTGGTGAGTTCCTTTTTAGCCACTTCGCGTACTTCTTCGAAGGCTACTCTGTTGTGTTTTCACCGTTGAGCGAGCTCACTTCGGCCAGGATTTAACGTTGAAACCGTTGAATACAAGAATATCTCTTTTACTGTGTGGGACGTTGGTGGGCAAGATAAGGTAATACACAAAGGCGATTACGTCAGGAGTTCTGTTCTTCCGTTGCGTGAACCATGGTGTAGAGACAAGACTAACTATAATTTCAAACAGATCCGTCCGCTTTGGAGACACTATTTCCAAAACACTCAGGGGCTTATCTTTGTTGTCGACAGCAACGACCGCGATCGCGTCTCCGAAGCAAGGGATGAGCTCCATCGTATGCTGAACGAAGATGAGCTTCGCGATGCTGTGCTCCTAGTTTTTGCCAACAAACAAGATTTGCCAAACGCCATGACCGCCGCAGAAATAACTGACAAGCTTGGACTCCACTCCATCCGCCAGCGCCACTGGTTCATTCAGTCGACATGCGCAACATCCGGTGAAGGCCTCTACGAAGGTCTTGATTGGCTTTCCACGAACATCGCGAATGGCAAGTGAAAGCTTGATTATCACACTCAGGAAAAGAAGCCTTTTTTTTCGAAAAGGAGCTATTCTGATCATCTATTGGTACTATTCCGTTCATCTACCGACCCTAAGGAGAGCTGTTCCGTTCAAAAAAAATGTTTTGAACAACATCACGCCATTGAATTAAGCTGATGACTGCTCTAGGCATCATGCACGTCGCATGCGATCTCCGGATGTCCGTGAGCTTATGTGCATACTTTAGCTTTCCTTTATTTTACACGAGAAAAAATCAGGAAGGCCTTTTTAGTCAATTCCACCAGCATGTTGCAACGCACGCGTAGCATACTTCTGGACACGATAACTTCGTTTCCCCATCGTAGAGCTTAACATGACATCTTTCACGAAATTGGTTTCACTCGGCGCACCTTTTACTCCTTTTGGCCGCAACTTCATTACGGTTGCCAAAAAGCTAAGGATGTTTTCTTCAATGGCGTCATCAGTAAAGAACAACTTACCGATGCACGCGTGAACAATTGCATTTTTTTCAGCTCTAAACTCGACGCGTCCCATGTGCATACGCTTCACGGCGTCCCTAACGTCAACGGTGACGGTGCCAACTTTTCGGTTAGGCATCATACCACGTCGGCCGAGTATCCTGGCGATCTCTCTGAGCTTGGGCAACATTGTTTCATGGGCAATTGCTTTGTCGAAGTTGATCGAAGAAAGCCCATTCAATTTGATATCAGCTACGAGCGGCTCCCCCCCTACGATATCAGCACCGGCAGCACGGGCCTCATCAGCCGCAATTCCCTCTGCAAAGACACATACTCTGGTTTTCTTGCCAGTCCGGTGTGGTAAGTTTGTAACACCTCTTACAGCCATATCGCTCCGCTTCGGGTCAATACCCAGGCGCACGGTGACGTCTATAGACTCATGAAATTTTGCACTTGCACTAGTTCGCATGCGCCGCAACGCCTCGGAGATCGTGATTTCGCTCGGGGCACTTATAGACGGTACGGTCGCATCCGTTATCACCCGTCGTGGCGCCGTAGGAGCCGCACCACTGAGCGGGCGCACCGTCTGTTCGTCTGTATTTGTCTTTCGGCTTTGGTTGGGAAGGGAAAAAAACCGCCGGGTGGTTTGAAACACTTGCAGACGCGTCAAACACGTAGCGGCATGTCTCGTGCGATGGAAAACAGCCATGAACTGCGAGCGTTCTCCGCGTAAGTGGAACTTTGTGGGCAAAGTCAAGGGCAAAAACGAGTCCATTCCCGAATATTTCGTGGCGGTACAACACCTGATGAGGCTGCGCGTCCGCGTAGAGATGAGCGACATGTATGTAAATATTTCCGCAGTCGTAAGGGGCTGCTCCAGTCCCTCTTTGATCTGCTGAATTTATTAACGATACCAGATGGGTAGCACATTTTTTCCAAAGGACATCCCGTACGATCGGCTATGCTGAATATAATTTCGAACGAAACTAGAGTTTATATTCCAGACACCAACGGCATTTCTATGCCGCCGCCTCCGAAGCCAATGAACTCGATAGGTATTAGTCTGTATTAAAGCAAAATAAATAAAGTTGGAAATTTATTTATGAGATAAAGGTGTTTTATTAAATAAACTCATATTCATTAAATATAAATTTGATTGTGACGGTGTAAAGGGACAGTGTAAAGGACGTCCCGAAAACCATTATTTCACGCGAAGTGGATATTGTTGTTGTGAGTTATCTGTCGAGTTAGGCGACCACTCCTCCAGAACAATCATCAAAATATTGCGGAGATGTCAGAACGCGAAAGGAATAGAACGACAGCTGCCACTAGCGCTCAGCAGAGGGAAGAGCGGTCGTCCTTGCAAATGCAGGTGAGGAGCAAGAGCCCAAAGAGCAAGCGGGTTGACCAAAATCAGTTCAATGGATACGGCGGCGACGAACCTTTGAAAGCGCCGGAATCGAGACAGAATTCTAGATCTCCAAGTTCCACGGAACTCTCGCGCCGAAGCATCCATGCTCATCCTTGGTTTGACTACCCCCCTCGCTTTGAGAATGGCGTCGAGAAAGCAACTGCCAAGCTGAAGGACACCCTCGCCCCAACTGGAATGCTCCGCGTCGTTCCTGCCGAGCTTAGATACACGCTAACTCGCAATTTCGGCTTTTTCGCAAGGGTTTTTACTCAGTTTTTTGAGCGCGACGGTGCTGATAATGTCAAGCAGTCTATTGGCCTTAAGTGAGTACAAAGATGGGACTGGTGTAGTATAATTAAGAAACTCTTGTCCATGATCACTGCTCGCCGCTCAGAAAGTAGCCCTTATTTTTTAGGGCGTCTCAAAAGTTGGACTGTCTACCATCGCCCGGCCATCATTCCAGCGACTCCAACCAGTCCCGCAACAAAGCTGGCAAAGTTTGCAGCGGCCTGCTGGTCCTCGTAGTATTCCACGCCCTTCTTCCCGATATCTTGCACCATCTCTCGCGTCGTCGCATTAGGCTCTATGCCTTTCTTAACCATTTCTTGGAAAATTTCCACAGCGGTTTCATATCTCCTCGCCACGTCTGCAGCGCGAATGAGTTCATTATATACGTGCACGGTTGGAACAACGCCATGGACATGCATCTGTTCTTTGATATCCAGGCAAGCACTCAAGTTCCCACAAGATGCCGGCGACAGCATGAGTCCCACAAACGTGTAATCATCGGGCTTCAGCCCCTTAGCCAACATCTCGTTGTATCGCGCATAAGCTCGCTTTTGCTCACCGCCGCGGCCGTATGCGGCGATCAGGGTGGAGTATGTAATATTAGACTGAGAAATATCATACTTGATCATCTCATCGAATAGTCGTTCAGCATAACTCCATTTGCCACACTTACCACAAGCAGAAATTGCGATGTTGTAGTGGATCTCCTCGATCTTCAAAGCTGTATACTTTTCACCCGAGCTTGATCGTCGTGCTGCACGAAGTCGCGACAGAAAGAAAATTGCCCGTCTCCACTGCCCGCATTTTTCATATGCTGACAGCAGCGCACTGCATGTGATACCATTTGGTGCCATGCAATCACCGCGTCTACACATCAAGACATATATATCCTCAGCTCTCTCCCACTCAGATAGATCTCCATATGCCTTGATCGCAGCGGTGCATGTGTAGGATGTTTTGGGGAAGTTTGGTGAGAGGAACACTTCCACAGCAGCAGTGGGTTTCCCGCATCGACATGCAGCAATGATAAACTCTGTGTATAGCCTGGCATCTGGTCGAAAGCAAGTCAGGGCGTCCTCTCTTATTTTCAAAGCGCCCTTTGAAGAAACGATGCCGATATTTGAAGCAAAATCGTGGGCGTCTTCATCGTCTCCAGCGAAAGTTTCAACGGCCCTGAGCATTCGCTCAGCATTTGTAAATTGCCCTAAGACACCATATGCGCAGATAAGCGCCGACGCAATGGGAACATCCGGTTTTATTCCATCTGCTCGCATGTTCGCGACAAGTGCGACCGCCGCCGTTGCACCGGCGCGATTTCCCTGTGCACCTGCTCGTATCAGTGCACTGAATGTGTGTGAGGTAGGCATAACTCCTTCAGAGCGCATTTCACGGTACACATCAAATGCTTCCTCCCATTTTCCGAATGCCCCGACTGCTTGAATGTATGCAGTATATGTCCACGCGGTGGGTGCACTACGTCCAGGACCTTGTGCACGCATCCACGACCACGTTGAGCGAACTCGATCAAGATCCCCATGTCGCCCAGCTATTGAAAGTACAGTCGTGGCAACATATGCGTTTGGGAGAAGGCATGTGTCAGCACTGCCATCGAAGCTTTCCTCCCACGTAGAGTAGGTGACATTTGGCGTTTCACATAAACTATCAAATACTTTAAAGACGAAACGCCAATTTTGGCTCGTGCCCAGGTCTTGAAGTTCTTGATTGAGCTCCCGGGAGTTAAGCTCGTGGTATATTTCCCGAACCAGGACCGGGTCCGTATCTTCTGAAACTGATGTGCCGGTAACGTCGGGGCGGGAAACTGTTCGCGGAGTCAAAGTTTTCTTGACAGGATTGGACACTATCAAATGCGACTGAGAAACCGTGTTTACCATCCTTGCGCCCTGATTTTTTGGCGCACCGTATCTATTACTCGCGTTCTCAAATGAAACTACCGCCATCCGATGAAGGCGTTCAGGAACATAGCGCTTGGTTGACAGCGTTGACAATGCCGCCGTTCTGTTTAGTCGAGCGTAGCAGTACATTCCGCTCAGTGCCTTCACGGGCTCGCATCCCCTTGAGTAACATATATTGTTACTCGACAGCGTGACACTGCCGCACATGGCTCAACTACACACTGACGAGCTTCGGCAAAATCACATCATAATTACATATGATTACCTTCGAGTTACCTTCGTATCATTTATCACTCTTTGCAAATAAACTGATGGCTATTTATATGTACGCCAAAAGAACGAACGAACGAATGAATCAACGAACGAAAATCACGAGCGAGCGATCGAGTTTAAATAATATATATGTACGATCGATAATCGTGCGTGATTATGGGCAAATAATCGTACGGGCAAATTGTTCGATCGGTGGCTATGTGCTGCTGACGAAATCCATACATGGAGCGAACCACCGTCCTCGTTCGATCCTGTAGAATTATTATTATTACATATTATTACGATATAATCGTCATATATATGGTAACATAATGTAACATAGTGTATGTTAATCAAATACACGATCCAAATCACATAGTGCAGTGATTTAAGGAAGATTCCCATACAAAAGTGACATCGCCGCGCGCAAAGGTGGGACAAAAGCTGCCCAAAAAATCAGACGCCACTTCATACGAATACGTCACTGTGACGAATATGCATTTGCCGTTGAGTTTGATTTTTTGCGCAGCTCGAGTGTTCTGGGAGGTCCAGAAATAGATTCGTTCACTTTGCTCATACAACAAGTTGGAAATAACTATATATTACTTTCATTTCCGTTGATAATAAGTAATATCCACGTGCGTGCATAACGTCGTACAAGTTGTCAACTTGTTACCTTCGTTCGCGACTGCACCTACCGAAGGCGACTGGGAAAATTATGCAACACTCCCATTTCCACCTATAGTCGAGGAATCCCATGCACATCGCGTCCGGTTCGCTTTTCTCGTATATTTTCGTAAACTTACTGGTTGCAACTGTTTTTGTGCCTGTCCCGGTCAACTTAGCTTACGAACTGACCTGCCAGCCGGAAGGTGCTCTTTCTTCGATACGATATACGCTGCATCGTCGACTTATTACTGACAGTTATCCATAAAGGCAAGGTGACGAGCATCTCTGGGTCAGGCATACCCGGCTTCCGCGTGAGTTACGCGCTGCTCTTTAAACTTCGTCCCAACTTGCTGTCTCATTATTTTCCAAAACATGCAGGATGGTCATGGGGAAAGGTCATATTTCAATCGTCCTGGCGGGGTAGCAGTCAGCTTCGATGGGTCGGTCTACGTGGCTGATTCTGGCAACAACCGAATACGCAGAGTTAGTTATGAAGGAGATGTTACTCTGATAGCTGGCTCAGGGATAGCTGGCTTCTCTGATGACAAACTTTTGCGGGCTGAATTCAACGGACCCCAGGCGATAGTCATCACCCCAACCGGAATGATTTTTGTTGCAGACACTTTAAATAACAGAATTCGCCTCATCAATCTACGTGATGGAATTGTCTCAACATATGGTAAGGTTTTCCGGCCCATGCCCGAGTGCAAAGCATGTTGAGGCACGAAGGGGGTCGACATCCACTCTTTTATGGTTGCACCCTACTTTCTGCTGGTGCTGGGATCGATACTTACAGGGATGCAACAGTTGCTACTCAAGCTTACATACACGGTCCAGTTGGGCTCGCGTACCATACTATTTCAGGAGACTTATTTTTTAGTGATAGCGACAGCCGAATCCGTGTGGTTCGGCAGAATGGCATGGTAGAAACAGTTCTAAACGGAGCAGGGCTTGCTGGATTCGCAGATGCGACTGGTGTTCTTGCTCTATTTAATCAGCCAAGCCATATGGCGCTCAATGAAGATGAGAGCGTCCTATATATCGCAGATCGAGGTAACAATCGGATACGGCAAGCGACTTTACCGACTATGACGGTAACCACCATTGAAGGCTCTGATTCACCTTCTCCGGTTGGCACACCCAAGTCTAATAGCACGTCAAACGGAACCTTTCAGCCAGTATTTCAGCTGGGGATACGCTTCGATCAACCGTACGGAATAGCTTTCTACGTAGAGCCGGGTGACGCAGGCGAGTATGCAAAAGGGCTGTCTCCTAAGAAAAGGTCAGCGCTTCTCGTCAGTGAACAGCGCTCGAATCGGCTGCGAAGGTTGGTTTTGGGTGGTAATGATGGTTCTCAATCAGTCGAACCCGCATCGTTCGCGTACGCTGGATCGTATAATGCAATTGGCGGACACAATGATGAGCTTGGTCCGGCAAGTATATTCAACACGCCGTCTGGAATCTCAGTTGCTCCTGGCACAGATGGCGGTATTGCGTTTGTTGCAGACACGGGGAACCATATGATTCGACGTGTCGAGAGAGAACTTCCGACACAGTTGTATATCAGTGCAAGTAATCTCCATCCATATCCGTTTGAAGGCGATGATGAATATCGATTTGTCAACAGCGAAACTGGAAATGTCCATGGGTATTATAGTATCAACGGCCCACCTAACAACGAGACCTCCCATGTATTTGGCTTTGTTTCTTACAAAGACGAGCTGCATGTTTTGACGATGTGTGCATACCCGTCACTAGAATATTTTGTTTTCTTCAAAGGGTCGATCCAGGTTATCATTTCTGACGTCTTTGATGGTGATGCATCTGAAGGAAAAGTGTATATCGCTTGGAAGGGGACGGGGCTGGAAGATGAACGCGCAGAGACCTTCCGACTGAAGTATGGAGGTACGGATCGATTTCTTCGGCATCATTATCAATTTCGGCATTGGACGCAAATGTAGTCCAGACAAGCCTATCCCTAGTTCGCACAACTCATAAACTCACCCCCTATTGTCATCGGAACCATACCTGCAGGCTGCACCAATCCAAGCGCTCTAAACTACGACCCCTGGGCATTTTATGATGATGGATCTTGTGTTTCTGGGACACACATCGTTCTCGAGATCAAATCAACAGGTCAATGGGGATCTTACCAACTTGAAGGTCCGGGGCTCTATTACTCTGACGTTGTCGGGCAAGCAAATGGCGGAAGCTATTCTGAAGATACCGACGTGCATATCTTAGCGTTTATGGCCTGGCCACAAGTGATTTACACAGGTACCTTTGTCACATTCTTCAACAAATGAACACTTCCTCATACTATCGAATCAGGTTCAAGTTGTAAATTTTGTCGTTTCGTGGATCGCCCCTATATTATGTCCATCTGCATGGAGCTGTTCATGCTTTGATGTCAGATGCAGTCGGTCAAACGACATCCTTCATTTATTTTAATTATTCCAGTATGGATACGTCAAGTCAGCACCTCGAAGTCATCAGACCAGCTGGTCCGGGGTGCACAAAACGTGACTTTGTCAACTACTCACCATTTGCCACTGTTGAGGACAATTCATGCATGGAAGGGCGCTTGCTGCTGGTTGACTTGTTTTCAGCATCACTGGTGTCGAGTGACTGGTACAGCTACGGGCACGTTGCTTTATCTCAACCTGTAGTCCTTGGAGGTCAAGCCACCCTGCCATCAAAACTGTTTTTGTCAGCTAATGAAACGTCTCAAGCAACTCTATTTGTTCCACCTGGGTTATTTTCATTGAGAATTTTTGGCGATGCAAAGGTGAAGATTACTCTTGGCGGGACAGGGAATCCTCTTCTTCGCGCGGATGGAAGCGATTCTTCGCACAAGACCGATGCACACGGATTTATTTCCACACTTGGTGAAACCCTTTTTCATTTGGCAGTCCCAGAAAAATCTATTCAACGTCAGGTGGTAAGTTCTCAAGGTGGCGTGCTAGGGAATTCAGAGTCGGGTTCTATTATAATTGGGGCTGGCGCTCTTGAAAGTCCAACCGTCCTGGGCATAGAAGTGGCAGACGTGGAAGATTTTCTGTCATTGTCGTCATTAAGAATGCGATGGAGGCTTGTTGGGAAAGTCTTTCAACCGACACCACTCAGGTTGAGGTTCACGTCGCCTGTCACCGTTATCATACCATATGATGAGCAGATGTTGCCCACATCGCTCGGTAATGGTGCAGCCGTAGTCATTGGGGCCTCCGATGAACGTGGAGTAGATTGGCGGGTGATGCCAGGTGCCACTTTTGGAGCAGGCAAGGTGCATGTTGACATCGATGAATTTACATTATTAGCAGTGGCAATGCGCCCAGGCATAGAAATGATATCGCCTCAGCGTACACGACTAAGTGGTGGAACAAGTATAACCTTGATTGGTAATGATTTATGCGGCGAGTCGTATAGCAAGGTGCTCTGCAAGTATGGGAACAATTTCCACAACGCTCAAATGAATGGAGAATGCAATGTTGATAGTCAATTCGTAATCTGCGAAGCGCCGCAAATGGTAACAGCAGGGTTTGTGAGCGTAGATGTACATGACGCGAGTACACTTCAAAATAGTGAATCTGGCGTGCAGGTACTGTTCACAAGTGGCGAAAAGATTTTGAGGATATCACCTGCTACGGGACCGTTGACTGGCGGTGCGATCGTGATGGCTGTTGGAATGCGTTTCAATTTTGCTATTGATCACTCGCACACAAACCGCATGGGGGACCTTTGTGCCTCAGCTGCGCGAAATGCAGACCCAATCTTTTGTTATTTTGACGGTCTCCTTCCATCTCATGGATTCGCGATTTCCTCAGCCTTGGCTTTTTGCGAGTTGCCACCTGCTCCAATTTCATTTGATCAGGTAAACGTCAGAGTCACTCTTTCGCCTCATGATGAGGCTGATGGAAGTTTTGCCATGTTCAAGTATCGTATGCCAATTTCTAACATAATGAAATTCATAGACTCTGATGGTTCACATGCTCGTCACAGCTCACGTGTTGAATGCGAAGACACAATGCTCGTGAAGACCCAAACCGTGTCTTACTTGCCAGTGAACGAAGATGTTGACAAACCAGAAGCATTTATAATTTGCGGAACAGAACCCGATCCTGCATTCCAATGTCGTTTCGGGACTTTTACTGTTACCCCGTTGGTCCTTAGGGTTGGCGTGCTTCAATGTCTGCCCCCGTTCATGTTGAATGGTCTTTCATTGAAGTCAAGTAATGGTATCGCTCAATCATTCAGCATATCTGGTATTGCTGGTGAGCCAGCCGCTGAAGTCACTCTTCCAATGCGCCCAATGCGACCAACTGTTCTGCACGACCATACTGTGTCGACACTGGCGAATCACAACCCTAAATGTATATCGCACATGATTGACTTCTCCTTAAGCCAGCAAGCTCAGCGAGCTACCTTAGGGCATTATCGTTTCTTCGATCCGGTGTCATTCTATCCCTGCTGTGCGTCGTTGATGCCATCCATTTCATGTTTCCCGCATGGTGTGCTTTATTCTGATCCCCTCCACAGCATGACTTTCGGAGTTGGCTATATTACAGTAGACGTATTTGGAGGTGATAAGCGTTCCTTTTTCACGTCTGACCTCGTTGAAAAACCTGGCCCATTTGAAATACATGATGCCAGTGGATTTGCCATTACGTCACTCGGAGGAGGTGGAGTATCTGGAACCAACGGCGGAGGAATCGTGTGGTTATCAGGCTCTAGATTAGGTAGTTTCCCTTCCGCTATGGTACACTATGGTCATGGCAGTATCATATCCTCTGAACATCTTACCTGGTGCGAATTTGGTCCAACGAGTAATGCACGAGATTCCTATCAAAGTGATTTTGACTCAGATGCTTGTAACGCACCAAATAATCCCATGGATGTGAACAAGACAGCAAGCTGCGACTCCTTACAACGGCACATGGCACACATCGTATCATCTGCTTTAGTTGCATGTGAGGCACCCTCATTGTCTAACATGGCAGGTAGATTCGCAGGATCAACACCAAACATGACTAAAAGTTACTTTTCTTTCGTTTCTGTTTCGTTGCATTCGAATCTGGGCGGACACTTATCAAATGAAAATTCTCTTCCCTTATTACTGATTTCTGAACCTATACTCAAAAACGTTTCTCTGAGTCACACTCAATCGAAAATTGGAGGTAGCTCAATTCATCTTTCATGGCAAATGCCTCACGATAGTTTGCAGTCCTTTGAGACGCCATGGCTGGCATGTGCTTTTGGTACCATAGCGCCAGTTGACTTGATATTACACGGAAAGACATCTGCCATGAGTGGGAGCGGAACGTGTTTGATTTCCCCACATTCACGCTGCTTGAGCGAGGCCGGGCAGTCATATATATCATCATCGGCAAACTGTGAAATTCAGGTCTGGATTCATTTACCGTGCACAGGGCGAGCCAGGGATGACAATCAGCACTTTATTAGTCAGAAAGATTTGGTGATATCAGAGCAGGCCCTCGTTGGATACACGTCACAAAGCGATGACTTAGTTGGCACCGATCCTAGTACAACTGGAAGACCGCAAACGACAGGCCTGGTTATATCGGATAGGATTGAAATGCGGCATTTCATCGCGAGTATAAATCCAAATCCTACGATAATCATTGATGCTCGCACCTTGCAAAGCACAGTAAATGCAAATGAAATTAGATTCAAATTTGGTGCCAAACAGATTCCAGATATCACGAGCGTCTCACCTTCACAGTTACCATTGCATGGGCATGCCATTCTGAGAGTATCAGGTAGAAATTTCTGGTTCCTGGATGAACATGGAGAGTATGCATCACTCTATTGCACAATAAATATCAGTTCAACGATATTTACAGTAGTATCATCTGTCTATGCCCTCTGTGAAGCGCCTACACTTCACAGTAAATTCGCGAAGATACCGTCTGATAAAATGCCATTTCAAAAGAGACGCGCACATCAAAGTGGCAAATCACACTATGATGTTCCACCCGCTCCTTCAGAAGCATTTTCAAACGTTTTGCTAGCTCGGGTAGAGCTGTGCATTTCCACTAAGCACTTGAGCTGTGCTAGTAAAGATGGATCACACGACCTAATGGCATTTCCCCTTGCTTACTTGTCATTGACCACGCCGACAGAAGCTTTTGCAAATGACGGTGGATCCATAATCAATGTCATAGGTCATAATTTCTCAAGAGATACTTGGCATGCGACCTGCATGTTCGGCACGACAAACGTTATTGCCCATATTAAAAGCGCAACACTCGCTACTTGCGTTACACCTGCTCATGAGATGGGTATCGTACAATTTGCGTTTCATGTCAATGGAGCTCGATCACACGATCATCATCGATTAAATTTCACCTTCGCATGAGGCCTTGAATTTGGAACATAATAAGCAAGCCTTTTGCGCTGTTTAACATGCGACGAGCAGCTAAATCAACAATTAGTCGTGAAACGATAACCTGATGACTATGTATTAAAGGAACCCCCTTCTCAACAAGATGAATCGCAAGATTTGAATGCCAGAATTCGCTGATAGAATTCACATGAAGCAAAAATTGCGTGTAGCACTCAAAATTTATAACAATCTCACAACCTTGCTTGCTACTTGTACTTTAAATAAATCATCATAAGGCGTTTACCTGCGCCGCGCTTGTGGCAGGTTATCGAAGGCTCCAATCTGGCCATTGAGTGGGCACGACACAATGCAGACAACTCATCGTAATGTGTGCAAAGCTGATGATACATTCGATAGTGACAGCGTTTTTAATCTCGATAATGCGACCTTCGAAGTCAATTACTATTTCCTTTACTGAGCTGAATTTGACCGGCGAAAATATTCTAAGGAATTAGTCATGAATGAGCGCATGATGTTGACTTCTAACAAAGCAATATTACTCAATTTGACCCCCTGGTGGGTACACATGAAATCGCGAAGCAGCTGTCGATGAAACATGAAATCAAACCTTCATTGCGCGCGTATCCAGGCTCCGTAACCCTGCCTGCATTTTATTGTGACGAACTGAACGAACCGTTTCCTGCCGCGAATATAAGAAACCGATCGTCACGAGACAATCACACACAGAAAATGGTTATCTCACTAATAAATCAAATATGTGATCCCAGTCCGGCAAGTCGTCCCGAGCATGCTTGCACAAGTCTGTGGCAATTTCGATGTAGTGGAAAGGCAGTGTCTGCAGAGCAAGCTATATTAAATGAAATTCAACAGAAGTGGGATGAGTCATGCCTGAAATACATCGTCGGTGCGCTCCAAGCTGATTAATGAGCCCAACAAGTGCATGTGTAGCCATCTAGGCGGTACTATCGTGCATCTACCTTGCTTTTTCAAAATGACAGCCAGCCAATAAGGAACAATAACTTGAATTTGGGGACGGAAGGGACCAAACTGCAACGCAGCAAAAGGAAAGCAAGGGTTACGAACGACAACATAGAGGCTGGCGCCAGGATACTAAATGATGCGATCACGTGGAAAAGCGCCAGCTCTTACCGTCCCCCCAAGAAGATGAACCTGAAAGTGGCGAAAGGTAAACAACTCGCCGTTTGGGAACGAAAAAAAAACATCGCATCATCGTGATTAGAAATCGGCAACGGGGTGATGAAACGACAATACCTGCGCGAGCGCAAAGGTTGGCAGTATTGTGACTTTCTCGTCTTCAGCAAGAAAGTGCACCTCCTGCGTGGTCTCACCCGAGGCTTAGAAGCGAGCCAGACGTTGAACAGAAAATATATTGTTTACCTGATGATCGATGGCTTCGCGCGCTGCGCTCATTAGGTTGACAGCGCTTGTCGCACGTACTTTGTTAGGGCAAGTGGATCGTGCCTCACTAAGGGTCTACTAAGGCACGTGGGTGGGATTTGGGACTAAACTATGATGTGCTGGTGGCGAGGAAACTCGGCAAATATTTTGACAAAAGTTTTTCCAGTTTAAACCGTCGTTCGGCCGTTCGATTTCCCATATAATCTGGCGAAATGAGAGCGAATTTGGCGTTGAAAGAAACTTTGTGACAAATTCAGTGACGGCTTGCGTGAGCTTGCGCCACTGCCGTCGCGCTCGCCGCGTTTCGCGACAAACTTTGACGGCGCGACTTGCGCCTTTTGTTGCGATTAGCACAGCGACGCGGCGTTCGCGAGCAGAATCGCCCGAGCGGCCGACGTGCGCCTCGCGAGAGACCGATGGGTGCCGACTTTGTCGCGAGAATATCGATAACCGGGAGGAAATGTCAAATATGCCATCAAATTTTCCATGAAATCTCGATTAAATAAATATATACGATAATGCGAAGGTTATTAATATAAGTCTTACGAAGCAAAGGTACCTTCGAAGGTGATAAACTCTTATTTCGGGCTTATCATATGCATATTTATATATCATATTATTACGTACGAAGATAGAATATACATACACTTATTAAATACTCGTAATATTATTAGGTATTCGAAACTTATTGCGAACGACGAAGCTTAAGATTACGCTACAAACGCCCATAGAGTGGAGACGCTTACGGCAGACTTTCGTTTACGCTAAATGCCAACGATCCGCTCAGTTCAGATCCGATGTGCATCTAACTCGAAAGCAAGGTCTGATTTGTATCTCTGGGCGCCGCAACACCCCAAAAGTTAAATTTCGGGGTTGCAAAAAATAATGGACAGGGGGTCACTGGGCACCGCATTGATTTTTAATGGTCACCGCGTCGAAATATTAGAAGTGGGCAATACGGTAACGTGATTGGTCGAGTTTGGCATTAGCGTCAGGAACAACCGGGCCGAGCCCACTAGCTACCTTCGTAGCTGGGTCTCGATTTGTAAGGTTTCGAAGGTATAACACTTAAGAGTTACGAAGCTTACCTTATTATATAAAAATAAGTACGAAGGTACAATTGTCCAGGTGTGCTTGAGTTTCAAAATCGCTCGAAGGGTGCACACGAGAGGAGCAGGCAGATCGCCGATAGCAGATGAACCGTCGTCTTTTTGCACATGATTAACTTACACACATGTGGTGTACTTAAGCTTAAGTACCTTCGTAATTTTCACTGTCTCATCGAGAGTCGGTGTGTAGTACTTCAAAGTCATAAATGCTGCGAATCTTAGTCTTGCTACTGCTCGAAGAACTGAATGTCACGAAAACAGAGAGTATCCCTGGAGCCCACTCGTCGTTCTACGCCTATGAGTCATGCCGCGTTTGACATATGCGAGATACGAAAGGCAATGCCCGACGGGGGGTCCGAGATTGTCGGCATCGAGGACGTATATGACGCGCTAGTGGAGTCAGAGCGAATTGTTGGCGGGTTCACCAGGTTCCGTTTTACCGAGGAAGGGGGGCTTGCTCAGTCCCCAAACTTCGTCGTTGAGGGGACCAAACCTCCCGCAACAGCGTCATCGCTCGCCTTTCAAAACCCGCTGTGTCGGGAGCCGGGAACGCGTCATACAAATCAAGCGTGCAAGCTGGACAGCAAGCTAAACACAAGAATAACCGCGACAGAGAGGACAAAGTCCAGACAGCTACAGTACTGCGGCCATCTGCACTCACCACCGATGGCGTTCAGCCCTTCATCCCTTTCTCCGCGGACCTCGTTGAACAAGGTCGAGCCCCACCATAACCTGGACACAGCAGCTGAAGCTGTGCTTGTGAGCAGGATTTCCGAAATGGTCAGCCATGTGCACCATCTCTTCTCTGAGTTGTGCAGCTTTGATTTTGACCAAGACCAAGTCAACTCGCATCTTAGTGCGAGATTCGAGGATTTATCCTGTCGATTCACTCGGAGTCCAAGAAATCACCATGAGCGAAACGGGAAGCTGCACAAAATACTCGTCCACCTTTTTTTTGTTCAATGGAGAGCCCGCTCAAGGAAGTGGGCAAGAGACAATATGTCACGTTTGCTCCAAATGCGCAGGCATGCAGGAGAAAATCTGATGCGAAAAGCTGTAGTGATATGGCATGCATCAACTGTACAACTCGCGGTGGCGAACAAACGAGTTGCTCTCGCCACGTTTGCAAGATCCTTCATACAGGAAATGTTCAAGCGCTGGGTTACATTTGTTAGCAGAGCCACACATGCGAGGAGTTTGCACGCAGCGGCAATAGGAAGGTTCAGGAGTACAACGACATCAAGAGCATGGAATACATGGCGCGAGCACATGGATGCGGCTCACTCGGTCATCTGCGCCATAAACCTTTTCAAACGCCACGAGAAAGCAGCGCGGTTCAGAAGGTGGCTCGAACGCATTGTTGAGATAAGTACACAGAGAAAATGCATGCACAAGTGCACTATGTTTCGCATGCATGGTTTAATAAATGCGGCGTGGAATCGGTGGAGAGAGCGGGTGAACGAGATAAAGCTGGCACGCATGACAGTTACATGGTTTCGGGAGCGAAAAATGATTGGACATTGGCTTAGATGGCGGGAGTTTGTTGTTGAATGCAAACAAATGGCATACGCGTTGAAGACAAAGACATTCATACATTGGGCAGAGCTGAGTACAGAGGCTTGTGCGACAAGGAGTAAGATTTTGTGCGCTATGAAAAGGCTGAAAAGTCACACAATTAAATTATCATTCGAGCGATGGCGTCGTTTCGTATTTAACGCGCGGGTGACACATGAGCTAGTCCGTGAGATGGGGTTACGATCATGTTTATCTGCGATGAATACAGCCTGGGAACGATGGCTGTGTCGCGTAGAACATGCCTCACTTTTCAAATATCTCGCCAGCAAAGCAATAGCGCTTTTCAGCAATACATTAATTGCCAGGGCATGGTCAACATGGAAAGAGTACAGCATGTTACACGCGTTGGCTGAGGAAGTATTGAGTGTCTGGGTGAGTAGTTTGATGCGTAAGATGTTCGTACATTGGCGTAAACTCGCCCATCGCCGCGTAATTGTTTGTGAGCTGATGTCGCTCGCATGTGTGCACAGGAATAAACGCTCGCTCATGACGGCATGGGATTCGTGGCGACATGTGCATTCAGCTACTGTGCTCAACACATGTGCAAAATGGCACAAACGTCGCGCCTCCCTGACTGCTTGCTTCAAATGTTGGACTGTTGCTACTACGATTGCACTTATTAGCGCTGAGCACTGGCGCATGGCGGAGGATTACAGCTCTCGTGCCTTAACTGCCATTACATTTTCACGGTGGATTGACGCTATGCGCGACCTGCTCCTGAGGAAAGTAGCATTAGAAAAACAAGAAGTCGCTGCACAACACAGGGTTTGGAGGCTCAGTGTGGATGTACTTTGGACATGGCGAAAGTCTGCAAAATCAGCAGTTGCACATCGCAAATCTGTTACGTTTGCAACACGGTTTGAACAGCAAAGACGCCTGAAACAGTATGTGCATGGTTGGCACCGCTGGATGACAGCGTGCTGGGGTGGACGCGAGGTGTTGGCAAGAGCTAAGTTGCGGTTGTGGCACCGGCATGTCAAGGAGGCATTCACCGAGTTCGCCAAAATGGTAAGAGCGTCAAACCACGACAAAATCCGCCTCGGCCGGCGCATATTTATGGCTTGGCTGCACACGTGGCTCGTGGAAGCCAGGGTACGTCTGGCAAGACATATCATCGAGGCAAATTCGAGGAGACGTGCGTTTAACAAGTGGTGCTTGGCACAACACAGTGCTGCCCACCGCCGGCGAAGCTTGATTTACGCAGACAAGCACCACAGGAACCGCACACTTAGCTCATATTTCGCAATATTTGTGCACATTTGGGCAAAACGCATGCTGCTTCGAGCATTCTCTTACCGTAGGCTGCGTCGAAAGGTACTGGTCGTTTTTAGAAGTTGGGCAGAACTAACGTACGAATCTAAAGTCGAACATTGGGCCAAACGAAGCGCGAATTTTTCTTACATGCATTCTATCACGACCAGTGATACACACTGGATGCCAACGGGAGTGGTGCGCTATTCTCCCAAGGTGCTGATGTGACACATGGAGCTGAAGTGCTACCATCCTGAGGCACCAATAATCTTTGTTATTCTACACAGAACTGGTAGATTGCTTAACAAATTCATGCTGGATGTGAAACAATTAAATAGCTACAAACACCCTGTGCACATCGTCAATCCCACTGAGGATACCCGCTCCAACAGATGTGGATGATCTTGCACGGGTTCCAAGATCCGTTCGCAACTTTTTTGACGTTTCATTTGCGTCCTTTATCGCCACCGCCGAAGGAACAGGATGAAACCCCGCCTGTGTCGCCAACTCTTCCGACTTATTTGTAAAGTTGTCCACTGTTTTGTTGTCCATGAGAACAAAATATTTTGCACCCTCCACAATCAAAACTCCAGGCGCTGCCCCAGGTCCTTTCTGCTGCCTGGCTGTCTTGCCAAGTTCAGGCTGCAGATTATGCGCATGCCATGCGCCCACTGTAATACAATCAAATGCACAATTGTTTAATGCACGCGACGTGAGAACCTTTTCGAAATCACCAGGCCCCGTGATGATTACTCTAAGCCTCTTCCAGTATTCCGCGGAGGACTCGCTACTATTCTCCCGATGTGCTCCTCCGGAAACTCCATTGTCTCCAGCCTGGCTACATTCATCAACCGGTGCAAAAGTTTCATCTGCATTCTTCCATGCGTTTATAATGTTGGCATCACACATAGCATCGTCTTGTTCCATCCCAGGACGTCGACGCATCACAGTCTTCCACGGCACGCCTGTGCGCATCTCAAACATACAGCTCGCCACGTTGTACTCGCTAACCTCCACGGCGTTCTTGACATGCTGTCTATTGGCCACCCTGAATAGTTCAGGCTCTTCTGCCTCTATGCCGAATGAGAAGAACGGCCCACTCACCAGATCTCCCCAATAACCCTCACTCAGTACGCTACGTCCACGATCCTGCATGTTTCTATCTATGTGATCCTTTGTGGTACCATGTAAACGGGTCACAAGCGTACGGTTAACCTCTGGATACGTCGACTCTCGCACTGGGAACCCGATACCTGTGAGTCGCCACTGAGCAAAGTGACGGAAATGTATCACTGAAGCCCCCTCCTGCACCAGCCTTGTGTGATAATCCCAGTCCACCATATTCTTTCTGTGATCGTACCTTTCCCCGTAGAAATACCTACTCCTACACTCCCAGGCGAGCTCCATGTTAAACTCGTCACGGTGCTTACTGGGTCCTCTTCGTAACCACGACCGGAACACGTCGATGAGATCGTCTCTCTCTCGGAATTTGAGAAGAGAGAGATCAAAGACTTGCGCAATGGGATCATGCGACACCGTATCTATTTCTCCCGCAAACACCGCGCACGTTACGCGTTCTAGCCGCTCGGCAATCCGTTCGATGTACTCCGCCGTTGATTCCCTGACAGAGGAGTTCATAAGGATCTCCAGGAACCGCTCGCAGCGTTCCGCGGGGGGTGAGTCGTCCGTCATGAGCACGGTGAGCAGCAGCATGTGCCTCGCAGTCTCGGCCATGGTGGACTCGAATACGTGGAACGACATAACATTATCACGACCACCGTGTCGCCGCGACCGAGCCACGGTGGTGATCACGTGCCTCGGATCCCCCGTCCCGATAAGGAACGCAGAGAACGGGCGGTCGCCTGGTTCGGGGTGGTTGCGATCTTGACCATTGCAGGATGAGCAGCATACTGTAGCACGAGCAGCACTGACTACATCCTGGAGATCGAGCGCTGGGCTTGCGCCCCAGAAATTATGCACGTGGTGAGGGTCGAGAATCTTGTGCGGGGGATGGGGGAGTCGTTGGTGCAGCCCTCTCCGTGACGTGACAACAAATTAATTTTGTTTCCTAAAAAAAAAGCTTACGAAGAAACGAGTAATAATAACACTTAATTCCTAAGTGTAACACTTAAGATAATTCCTCCTGTATATTAAATACATTATTCGTTATTATTCGTAAGCTTACGAGTATATGCTATTTATGACCTATTATAATAGAATTAAGGATTGAAATTGAATTCTATTATGGGGAATTTAACTCAAGGATTGAAGGTGTATGTTTTTGAAAGACCAGCGCGCAGCAGGTGTCAGCGCGCGGCAAGAGCGCGTGTCCGCGCGCAACGTGCGAGCAGCGCGCTCGGTCTTTAGGGCCATACCGGCCACTGCTTGGGGTTTTGGGGTTAGCGTATATGGCGTACATGGTTTTTGCGCCGCAGGAAGGCGCCCTTGCTCCCTCATGGTTGAAAGCATCGCGCATTTTGAAAGAAGATCTCATGATGGAGGGGACATGGCTCAAATGGAGGGGCCGAAGAGCCGCTTCGCGGCTGTTTAAACTCTAAACCCTGAAAACCCAACCCCGACCACCTAAAGACACGGCGCGGACCCTAAAGATGCAGCGCACCGCTCGTTACTCGCGCGTCAGCGGCTACGCGAGCGCGCGTCTTGCTCGTGTAAAAAGCGCTTCTATCAAACCGACAGTTTCCACTTTCAAAGCGCTCCTATCAAAACCAAACCCTGTCGTCAACCCGGTCACACCTGCCACACTAATCGGCCTGATTGAACCGTCAATCCTTGAGGTAAATTCCCCTAGAATTCAATTCAATCCTTAATTCTATTTACTCGCTCATCACACTTTCCCTGTATCGTTGACTCGCGGTCGGACCTGATTGCGGTCGGTTGTAATATATTTTGGATCGCGCTGGACCGCTTGCAAAGATGCTGCTGGGCGCCAAACAGGGAGGCGACCTCGGATCGTGTCACGCATTATCGTCGAGGAGTGTTTCGCTCTTTGAGTGTTCCCAACGTGTTCTTCAGCGATGTTTTGTCATTTAGGTCGAAATACCGGATTCTGTTGGGGATATTTGGTCATTTGACCAAAGGTGCAATCGATCGACCGTGTGTTGATTTCAAGGGTCGTGGCGTCTCTTCGTGATGGCGGCAATTGAGCCGCCGCAATGCTGTGCGATATATGCATTTTTGGCGCCGAACAGCATATTAGCAAGCGGCACAGTGCGCTCGCCGTTCTGACTAGGCCTGACAAGGCGCCAAAGGAAAAAAAAACACGCGCGACCAAAAACATTGGCGCGGAGCGCGTGTCGATATTTGCAACCGACCAGTGTTCGTATGGCAACCACATTGCCGACCGAAAGTCAACGATATAGGGAAAGTGGTGTATTACGAAGGTATTATCTTCGAAGGTACGAATGAAGGTTTAACAAGTTCACACATATCGACAGGGGCTCAATTAATCACGTGACAGAATTTCCGCCCTCAAATATTTCGACGCGGTGACCAATTAAAATCAATGCGGTGACCAGTGACCCCCTGTCCACATATAATGCAATAATGCAAGTAAAATAAGGTCGTACAAGTACAACAATTAGGAATCTAAAACTTTACGCACGTTTCATTATTTATGAGTCAACGAAAGCACTTTGGGTGGGATTTTGGACTTATGCGCCACTGCTGATTGATGAGAAGCCACGCACGATTAAGGATGAAGTATTCCTTCGTTCGTTAATCTTGCCCGATCGCCGGATTCAATTTGCTGGTCTCTGTGCGACATCATGTGTTTTCGCTGTTCAGAAATCCTCAAAGCAGATGGTGCACGGGCATAACAACTTGTTCTGCTCGACGTTTTTTGCAAAAACACTTCGATGTCCAAGCACGCCCTTGCTTTTGTATTCTCACCTTTCATTTTTTTTTGGCGCAAAATAAACGTTCTCGTCTTATTTACCAATTGGCAAGTTTCATGTTAAAAATGCGTTAATTCGTCAATAACAACACTGGGTACCTCCATTCGGTTTGTAAGCATCTGAACAAGCGGATCATCACGCTGATCGCGGATGCGAAGTTTGAGGCTGATGCTGTACAAGAAAAAACTTAGGAGTTATCGCCTCGTTGGCAAGTACGAAGGTATTATTCCAGTGCACGCTACGACGGAAGAGTATTGTAATGTGTGGCACAAATAAATGGACTACGTCGCTTGGACAACACTGAATCTCGGAACCTTGATTTAAAAAGTCGCAACGAATCATTTCATCGCGGAGCTTCCTTGCCTTCGAAGGATAGAGTGGCATGGCGCACCCGTATTTAGGCCACGTCATGTAATCAGGAATGACGAGTATTTGGCTCGCATGATTACAACTGCCACCCTCACAGGTTGTAATCACAAAGGAGTGTTCTACCATTTTCAATATTGTGTCCGATGTAGCTATCCGCATCGAGACGCTGCCATTTGTACAGCTCATGTGTTCTCATCTGGAAATGACATTCCCCATCTTGCGTTGACATGATTTCACCTTTGCAGTAACCTTTGCAGGAAAAAATAATACGGGGCAAGGTGTTCATGTGCGTTGGGACAATACGCTGCGCGGCTGCGCGCTTTATGACCGAAGATTTCTCATCTGCTCTACAAAACGTCTTCGCTCCTTTGAATATTCAAGTATCTGATTCTTTGCTTCAGCTAGTTTGCCTCTCTCAGCATTCAACCTATCGACAAGGGAATATATATTTGCTTCCAGAACACCAACATAACCAGCCGCTCTCTTCTCTGTTGAGGACACTATTTTTTGCAGACTTGCCTGTTTTTGCATTGAACTGACATTCAAAGACTCATGAGCTGTCTTGATTGAAACAAGGAGAGTAGACAGGCTCTGGTCGCGAGAGCCAGATATGATGTGTTCATGGATGGTTTGACGAGAATAATGTTTGTAGAAAGATGTTTTGTTTGACGCGTGTAGTTCATCTGCAAAGGCGCGCCTATCCTTCAGGGCCAATTCACGTGTCACGTTGAAAGCCATATTGCGAGCGTGTTCCTCGGAAATATCTCTTAGCTGGGTTGAACGTGGCAGGCTTCTCCGCGCAATGCCATCACGCACACGCGAGTCTCTCGTTCTGAGTTTAATGCTTCCTTTATCAGCTTGTGCGCACAACATTCTATTCATGTGCACAATCGCTGGATTCACACATTGAATGAATTGCATCGAGCTCTCTGAGCGAGCCGAGCGACCTTGGTTGTGCAGGTGCGACAACGTGACTGAGTTTCTTGCCAAAGTATGAAATA
>JACLAB010011177.1_pt1 | contig 30996 bp, 26 predicted proteins | sample 8027921 | NCBI WGS metagenome assembly JACLAB01 (sample SAMN15725117, study PRJNA655200) | protist metagenome | isolation source: fluorescence activated cell sorting (FACS) single amplified genomes of... | place: USA: West Boothbay Harbor, Gulf of Maine | collected 2000-07-19 | reverse complement strand
ATGAACATAATGATAAACGGCTTTCATTTTTTGAAAAGTGTTTTATGTATGTAAAAAAGCTTTCTCGTTGAATGCGTGTTGTTACTATGATGATACAATGATTAAGAAGACACCAATGCGCTGTTTACCCGTTTGCAACTCACTTTTCTCGCTCTTTGGTTTTCGTTCTTGTACTCTCATCTTATTTCGTTCCTCCACTTTTTCTCGCCAGTCCATATGTTATATAAAATAAAACTACCCGATTCATCCTCGAGAGAAGAGGAAGGCGAAACCGCGCGCGCAAATAAAGGCTCGTGTTTTTTTGTGATCTTATTATTGAATAAATATTAAAACTTTGTCGTTCTCGGCACGCGCGTTAATTCTCGATCTGCGTGTATGTAAACCTGGAATTTTCCATAGGTTACGTATTAAGTCGTCGGTCACATAATATTATATTTTATCGTGCCGGTATTATAACTTGTTATTATCTTATTATTATTATCATAGTATTAGGAGAACCACGTAGTAGTATCGTTGGTTCTTTCTTCTTCTTGCTCTTTATTATAGAGTAATATAAAAGAGAATCCTTAAATATTATATTCAAGGATTACACTCCAACGACCTTTTTGCTTCCATCGTTGGAGCTGTCGAAATACGCCTCGTGGCCGTGGATGGAAACATCCAAACCTTTCGCGTACGTGTCGGCGTCGACGGCGACTTTCGAAAACTTATCGATGACTTTAATCAAAAGGTAGCCAATGACGAAAGAATACACGGCAATGCCACTTGCCGCCAACAATTGGATGAGAAATTGCTTGCCACTCGCGTCGACGTTACCGGATACTTTCTCCGTGGCAAAGATACCGACGCAGACGGTGCCCAAGAAACCGCCCATGCCGTGCACGGCCCAGACATCCAAAGCGTCGTCGAGTTTGTACCTCTTCGTGATCTCGATGCAACCGTAGCAAAATGGCACGCACAAGAAGCCAATCAATAACGCAGACCATGGGTCGACAAAACCAGCCGCCGGGGTAATCGTAGCCAAACCGGCGATGGCTCCGACGCACGCGCCGATTAAAGTCGGCTTGCCTTCCAAAACCCATTCGAACATCATCCACCCGAAGAGCGCCGCCGAGGCGGAGATTTCCGAGTTGATCGAAGCGTACGCGGCTTGGTTGTTCGCACCGAGTGCGGATCCGCCGTTAAAGCCAAACCAACCGAACCAGAGCAAACCGGTCCCGAGCGCGACGAACGGAATGTTGTGCGGCTTATTCTCAACGCTCGCGTCCAAGTGGTGTCTCGACGGCAACGCGACAACCGTCGCCAGCGCGGAAAATCCCGCGGTCACGTGGATGACAATCCCACCCGCGAAATCCCAAACGCCTTGTTTCGCCATCCATCCGCCGCCCCAAATCCAATGGCAGACTGGAAAATACACCAAGTGCGCCCAGAGCGCGATGAAGACCATGTACGGTCCAAAGTTCACGCGATCGGCAAACGCGCCCGTCATCAGCGCCGGTGCAATCACCGCGAACATCCCTTGAAACCCGCAGAACACGAGTCCTGGAATTGAAGGTTGCGGGGAGTTATTGTTCGTGTTTTCTAGGAAATAATGCGATTTCGGGTTGCCGATGAAATCGCCCTGAGACTCTCCGAAACATAACGAATACCTGTTTTTTCGAAGACGATAAAGAAGAAGAAGAAGAAGAAGAAAAATGTCAGCAACAGTCGTTTTCGCGTCGTTCGTCGCAACGCCATAATCACGAGGAGAAAGAAGAGACGCGTCGTCATCCTCGCAAGAAAGAAGGAGAAAAGAGAGCGAAAAACATACCCCCATGCGGTCCAAATTATGGTCATCAATCCCATGCTGGCGTAGTTTTGCGCCATGATGGAGAGAACGTTCGAGGAACGAACCAAGCCTCCGTAAAAAAACGCCAGGCCTGGTGTCATGAGGTTCACGAGTGCCATGCAGATGAGCATGTACGCGGTATCGCCGTTAATAAGTGTTTCAGACATATTTTGTTTTGAAACGCGGCGGCGGAAAAAAGTAGAGGGGAAAAAGCAACAAAAATATCTCTTGTGTATTCTCGTTTTACAAAAAGAAGTGAAAAAAAGGTAGTTTTTCTCTCAGTGGTACAAGTGTCCGTCTCGTCCATTTTTGCCTTAAATCATCTCGGCTTTTTCCCACAGAGAAACGAAGCTTTTAGTATCGCTTAAAGAAGCAAAGAGAAGGAGAACGAAAAGATGTTATTCAGAGAGGAGTAGGAGTCGTTTGTCGGGAGGTGGTGGTGGTGGTGCGCTCAAACGACGTGCTGGTGTTGGTGTTGTAAAGCGAAATTAATTTCTTTCGAAGCGGAAAAGAAATGCCATCTTCTTCTTCTTCTTCGTACGAGAACGACGCGATGCTACACGTGCTCAAAGAAACCCCGTCGACGTTTGAAACGTTAGCGCGAGATTTCCCGGAGCACTGCCTGTTAGTCGTCGCCGGCGGGTCGTGCTTGTTCGTGCACGTGTTTTCGAGAGTGTTGATGAATAGTAGGAGTAGCAGCGGCGGGAGGAAAAGAGAGGAACACCAATCGACGCCGAAGGAGTTTTTATCTCCAGTCAGAGGAGGAGGGAGTAACGACCTCGCGACGACGATTGAAGAAAAGCGGTTCTCGCGTTTACGAACGAGGTACAACATCGTGTACGTTTTCGCGACGTTTGGAGATTGGATTCAAGGCGCGTATTTATACGCGTTGTATCGCGAACACGGGTTTACGATGCAATCGATTGGTTTCATTTTTGTGCTCGGGTACGCGTCTTCTGCGTTTCTGGGAACGATTGTAGCCTCGTTAGGAGATAGGTACGGGCATAAAGTAAATTGCGTTTTGTATGGTTTCGCGTACGCGTTCGTGTGTGTGGTGAGCAGCCGAAGATCGGACGTGTTTTCGTTGTATTTCGCGAGAGTTTTAGGCGGGATTTGTTATTCTTTGTTGTTTAGTTCGTTCGAGGCTTGGGCGATCGCGGAGTGCGATCGGAAGAAGATTCACAGGAGGAATTTAGCGAGGTTATTCGCATCGGCGACGTTTTTTAACGCGCTATCGGCGGTAGTGGCCGGGATTATCGGGAATGCCGTCGTGGATACGTTTTCCAGGAAGAACGGATATTACACCGGGAGTCAATCGAGGACGTTGCCGAGGTTACAGACAGCCGATGAAGCGCGAGTGGAAAGACCGTTACCGGAGTTAAGGATTAAAACGTCTCTGTTTGTCACCGAGAAGGAACCAAACGAGTTCGCCCCGGCGTTTGATGTCGCCGCCGGGGCGCTGTTTTTGTGCGGTTGTTTATGCGCTTCGCTCTGGGTGAATAACAAAACGAAAGTGAATCGAGAAGACGAGGAGAACGATGAAGGCGACGAAAACGCGTCGTTCGAGGAAGATGGAGATGAAGAAGATGAAGACAGAGAAGACGAAGAGGATGCCACAAAGATGCCTCCACGAGGAAGAACTTTACGAAAAACAAGAAGAAAAAGGAGAGGCGGCATACTCGAATCATTCAAAATCGTCGCCACGCGTCCAGAACTATTATCGCTCGGTACCACGAATTCGCTCTACGAGGCTGCGTTGCACGTGTTTGTTTTCATTTGGACGCCGGCGTTGGAAAAGAGAAAAGATGCCGATCAAACGGTCTCCGGATTTGTCCCCCACGGCGTCGTCTTTTCGCTCTTCATGACGTGCAAAATGCTCGGATCGATGACGTATTCTATCCTATCTTCCGTGCAAAGGAAACGCCCCTATGTGAACATCAGTGTTAGTGGTGATAATAGTAATAATACGAGCATCGCGCAGACTAGGAAAAGTTTGCGATACGTTTTCCTCGCGGCTGCGATATCTTTCTTCTGGACGGTAGTTTTTAAAGAGAGTTATTTCGTCGCCCTGTTTGCGTTTTGCGCGTTTGAGTTTGGTTTAGGCGTGTATTGGCCCGCCATGGCGGTTTTACGCGGTGAATTAGTTCCAAACAATTTGAGAGCATCGGTGACGAGCGTGTTCAGAGTTCCTTTGAACGTCTTAGTTGTAATGTTATTGACGGCGGCGGGTAGAGCGAGCGAACGTGCGCTCTTGTTATGTTGCGCGGCGATGATGTCCTTTTGTTTTATTCTCAGCGTCAACGAAGGCTAGAAGAGATGTATTAGATAATTAGACGTAATAATATAGTTTGTAGAAAAGCTTTATAGAATTAACGCGCGCGTTGTTATGACAATGAATACATAGTGAATTTTTATATGAAGTATTATTAATAAGTTCTTGTGATACAGGAGCAAACTCGTTTTAATGTTCGCCGTCGGAATCCGTCATGTGTTCTTTCGAAAAGCTTCTCTTCATCGTACTATCCTTCCCTCTTGGAATCGGTACTTTCGCGCCCATCTCTACCATATTGATGTACTGCTTGTTCGTCACCGCAAACGCCGACCCGCGAATCTTCCCTTGTTTATGCAACTCCAACTCGTCGTCCACGAATCGAATGTCCAACGTTCTTTGGTGCGTGTACAACCCGGCATCTTGCATAGGCAAAACCCACGCGACTTCGTCGCTTTCATTGTGGTGAGAATGCCACCATCCCGGTGGGGTGATAAAAACACCACCTGGAATCCAATCGCACCGAATTGGGTCGATAATATCCCCTTTGTCGTCAATTTCTTTACCCATCAACGTGTACACGCCCGGTTTCGCCGCGACGGCTAAATCCAAAGCGACCGAGTTGTGTCTGTGCGGTCTTTGCACATTCCTCGCTGGAATCGAGTTCAAAAGCGACCACAACACGTGCGTCAATGTCTTCGTCTGCTCGCATTTCGCGTTCCCAAGCAAAACCCCGAGTCGGTTGTTCGATTTCGTCGTAGAGTGCGAAATCTCCTCCACTTGCGCCAACATGTCGTCTCTCTTATACAACGTCGGCTTGAATTTATTCGCCCTCTTATTCGGCGTGACCCCCAAATAATCCATCAGCGGTTCGTCGTGTACCCAGTATAACGCCGCACCACCTTTCTCCGCCTTCACGCACTCGTGCAACATCTCCTGCTCGCACACCGGCACGACGAACAAATCTCCCGTATCCCAGTTTATCGTCCCGTGTTCGCTCGTCGTGCACCCGCTCCCGCGAATGACGTAAAACGCTTGACTCGTCGCGTTCGCCGTCGTCTCCAAATTCTCCCCTTCGCAGATGCGAATAAACGACGCCATCAAGTTCGGCGACGTGCACTGCTTGTCGATTTCCAAAAAATCGTCGATATCGAACGGAATAATGCGCGTCTCGCCTCGTTCGTGCCAATCTGGCGGGTGCACCAACACTGGAATCGGTTTCATGTCTGGATTCGCGGCAGAGCCGTACTCGTAAATCCTCGCGTCTTTTCTCCACTGCTTCTCGAAAAAGTCGCGCTTGAACTGCACCTCCGTGTTTTCGCCGCCTTCGTTGTTCTTCTTTTTCGCACCATCGGCACCACCACCAGCACCACCATCATCATCATCTTTTACGAGAGGCACCTTCCCGGGGACCGATGACGATTCTCGCTTTTGCTTCTTCTTCCCTTGAGAGGAAGGCGTTGGCGTTAAAGACTTTTCCAACGTCTGAATAGCTTCGTTCGGTTCGTCATCTTTCGCTGAAACTGTCATCTTAATGCTATCTTTAATAGTAATGAAGCGAAGCAACAGAAGAACAACAGGTAACAAAAAGCGTGTGTCGTTTCGGTTTTTTTTGAAGCGCGAAATGGTATTTTTGTGGTCGAGACACGTCGAAAGGTACGTTGCGATGATAAAAGCTACGTTAGAATTAGAACAAAATGATGCATTACAAAGAAGTACACACTCTCGTCGTTTTCTCTCTCTCTCTCTCTCTTACTGGGGCTACATAAACTATCTGCGATATAATACGGGCTAAAAATTCGGACATGCGTATTCTTCTTAATACGCTCTGGCCAAGATGATGCCTTCGAATTTCTGCTGAAACCACTTCATCGCGTCTGTTTTCGTCAACTTGTGCGACTTGCCAACTTTCTTTTGGCACTTTCTGCGTCGGCTGACGCGAAACCCGGGTCGTTCTAAAACGACGAAGAAGTCCATGCCGTAAATCCCAGTGGACGGGTCGTATTTAATGCCTAAATCGATGTGCTCTTGAATGCCGAAACCAAAGTTCCCGGTCGAGCTAAAGTTTTTCTTCAAGAGTTCAAACTCCTTCACCTTCAATCCAGACTCCAAGATTTGCAAAGCTTTGTCTCTGTTGCCGACGGTCACGTGGCAGGCGATTTTTTCGTTACGACGAATACCGAACGTGCGGACGGTGTATCTTGCTTTGGAGAAGACCGGTTGCTGACCGGTGAGTTGCTCGAGCACTTTCGCCGCTTTGGTGAGACGATCGCCTGATTCCCCGACGGAGATGTTCAGGATGAGCTTGTGGATGCGGATATCTTTCATCGGGTTCGACTGCACGAGAAATGCGCGATTGAAATGAGAGAAACGGTAAAGTCAGTGAAGTTTCGAGAGAATCGAGGTCGCGCGAGAGTTTACTCTCGCGCGATTTCCGACGTTTGCGCTTAAAACTCGTTCTTCGTGGGAGAGAGGGCTTTTCTTCGCCCAAAAATTTGCAGAAAAACCGCAACGCGTTAAAAAAAAACGACGCGCATCTCGCGCGCGCGAAAAACGACCGGCCGTAAAGAGGGCACTTTCGAGCGCGACTCGTATTCCTTTTCCTCTTCTTCTCGAGAACAGAGAGAGAGAGAATATGCGAAAAGAGAGAGACGAAACGTACCATGGTGACAGAAGTAATTTCTTGCGTCTTAGAATGAGGGGCAGACGCAAAGAAAAGAGCAAGAGAGAGAAGAGAAAAAAAACAAAAAAAAACTTGATTTACGAAAACGAGTGAAAAAAAGCAAAAACACCACAAGCGCACTTGAATCCCACGTGGAAAAAAAAGAAAGGAGAACAAACGAAGGGAATTGAATTCCCTCACTTTTCAAACACACTTAAGCTTCACGCTTTACACACACACACAACAAAAAAACACTTTAAATCATGTCCCAATCTATGCAAGCTACTGGCAGAGTGCGTTTTTCTTTTCGTTTTCTTTTCGCTTCGCATCGTGACACTGACTGGAACGCGACGCGCGATTTTGTTCTTGGAAAAAAGGGTATAATTGCTGCGTGTGTCGGCGATGATTGCATCAAAATCGATCGATTCAAAAAAAAGTGAAATCTTAACCCGCACTCGACGACGTTACATCTTTCCAAAACGCGTTCAAAACCGATCGAAACGCATTCCTCGATGTGTTTTTCGCACGTTTCGCGCAGATTTACTCGGAATATGATTTCGCGCGACGCAATACGCGCGCGGAAAAGACGGATCGTTCGCAAGCGTCGTTTTTTTGTTTTTCGAGAATGCAATCCTCGTCAGCATTTGGAGGCACGTTTGGACACGTTTTGGGTCAAAAAAAAGAAAAAAAAAACTGACCCCTTTCCCTCCTCTTTCTCTCACACAAAAAATATTATCTATGACTCATAACAACAACAGGTTGTCCTCAGAGGTAACGGCGCGATCGCCGAGGAGGAATTAAACATCAACGTCTCCCAAGACATCTGCAACGGTTCCGGTCGAGTTTCTTTGAACTTGACCCCGGGGTGGATGCCGCGCGCCAACTTGGACAAGAACTTCGACAACAACTGCTCGCCGGCGGATTTGGCGTCGCAAGCGTCCAACGTCGCGAGCGACTGGGAAGTTTCCGTCTCTAAAGACGTGACCATCTTGGATCAAGCGATGAAGGTTGTCGCGGACTTGCCGTTGAACAAGAAGGCGGCGAGAGTTGCGGTGACGACGAACGTCGACAAGCTCGGCGACGTTACCTTGAACTTGGTCCAAAGAGGCAACACGAACCACTTGAGAGACAACCAAGCGGTCAACTCGAACGTCTGCTCGGTCGCTTTTGCGTTGCCGTTGAAGGAAGTCATCGATAACGACTCCATCTCTGCGGATGTTTCGTACGACGTCTTGTCCAACGACGCCAAGGTGAGAGCGTACTACAACAACGGCGACGTCAACGTCAAGTTGCAATCGGTGTACAACACCAAGAGCAACTCCGCCAACTCCATGGCGGTGTTGACGTACACCACGGACGACATCAAGGCGTCCGTCTCCGCCGATCCGGACATGAACGGTGAACTTCGCGTGTCCAAGGACAGATATTCCGTTCGATGCCCGTACAACAAGTCTGGCGTCAACACCGACGACATCCAACTCCGCGTCGACTGGTCGCAAGACTTGTAAACTTTTCGACGTCGTCGTCAAGTACTCTTCCCTAATAATCGAGTGTATGTAGTCGAGAGAGAGGAGACTGAAAAACCAGCGAGAGAGATACTCACGCGAGAGTGATAATAAATTTGTTGTATATAGGAATATCATTGATAAAAAATCGTAAATAAATCTACCACTCTATTAAAGCGCTTCTTTGCTTCACTTTCGTCTCTATGTCTCTCTCGCACAAAGGCATCTCCCTCCGCGCGTTAACTCGAAACTGCGAACCGAAAAGACAACTACAAAAACGACGAGAAAACAATGTCGCACTTTCTCCTCTCGCGTTAGCTTTATCTCGAACAAACGCACTCGTCTACGGCGCCCCGTATTGTCTCAAATGCAGAGCCGCGAAAGCGTTGCTCCATTTCCTCTTCGGGAGCTCTGAGTGGCAGTCGCACCACGTGGACGTTTCGTTGGCGAAAAATTGCCTTCAATCGGTTGGAATTAAAACCGTACCGACCTGGGAAATCAACGGGAAAAGGTTCGGCGGGATTTTTGACGCGAATCGAGCGAGCGTGACGACGGGGGCGCACGTCGGGGAACTCGTCGGATGGACCGTTTTGCAAAGGAAAGTTGGCTCGGAAAGAGAAGCGGAGAAGATGGTATTCGACGCGAGGAGGAGGAATACGAATACGAATAGCAGTACTAGCAGTAATAGCGACGAGAATAGCAGTAACAACAGTAAGAAAGGCGTAGACGTGACTTATTTGGGCGGGGCGAGTTTAGGCGACGTCGCGAGAGGGGCGTGGAAAACCCCCGGGAGGCGAAGAACGCGCACGCGAACGCGACGACGAAGCGGATGGTGTAAACGGGTCGCCGTACGTTTAGCCATGCGAGGCGAGGGGAAGTTTTGGTGCGAGTTCGGGGAGTTAAGAAGCGAAAAGAGCGAGAAAAGAGCGAGGAATGCACACAACGTCGCTTTAGAGCCGATGTGACGACAAACGTAACTATTAGAGATTTTTTAAAGAATACAGGTATAAAATAGTATGTATACACAACGCGAGCGCGGTGGGGGTTTAACGACCTCGCATCAAATCCGCCATATCCAACAAATCCATCTCCTTATCCCCTTCCCACGGTACCACCCCTTTCACTTCCGGCACGTAATGCATCAACATATTCTCAATCCCGCTCTTCAAAGTCACCGTCGAACTCGGACACCCGTCGCAGGCGCCTCTCAACTCCACGTACACCAACCCGTCCTGCTCGTCGAACTTCTTAAACGCGATATCCCCGCCATCCTCCGCCACGGCTGGTTTAATCCTCGTTTCCAACAACTCTTTAATCATCGCCACCGTTTCCGAGTCCGTATCTAAAATCCTATTCGGATCGTCCGCCTCTTCGACCTCCCCGTTTTCCTCTTTCACCACCGCCTCGCCGCTCGCGTAAAAGTCCATGATCTTCGCGAACACTTCCGGCTTTAACATCTCCCAATCGAACGCCTCTGATTTGGTCACCGTCACAAAATCTGCGCCGAAAAATACCCCGGTCACGCCGTCGATGGTGAATAGAGATTTCGCGAGTGGTGATCGCATGGATTCCCGCGCGGACGAAAAGTTCATCGAAGAAGAGTCTTCCAGGACCGGTTTCCCAGGCAGAAACATCAGAGAGGAGGGATTGGGCGTCGATTGCGTTTGGATGAATATCGACCGTTTTTGTTGCATTTGTTGTCCTAAAAACCGATGATGATGATGATTACGATGACGATGATGAATGCGATGCGCTTCTCTCGCCGCCGCAGCCGCAGTCGTCGTCGTAAACATTTTTCCAGACGATGACGACGACGACGACGATTTGACGCCGAAACACCCCCCCCGTTCTTCCCATAAAGAAGAAGAAGAGGACAAAGAAATCGCTCGACGACACGCAGTAGCGCTCAAAGAGGAGGACGAGGAGGATCTCCTCCCGAAGAGAGAGGCCGCGAGTTTTCGAGAGATGAACATCTGCGTGTGCTTTTGTGTTGTTCTCTCTTGTGTTTGTGTGGGTTTTCCCAAGGGGAAAATTCTCTTCTTTATATAGAACGCTTATATATAGAGAGAGAGAGTGTAGCCTCTTCCTCCCCCACCTCTCTCCTGAGTCGTCGCTTTTTACGACGAGGAGAAGAAAAAGCGTTTGTCGGTTCTTTTCGCGCGCTCGCGGGGCACGCTCGAGAGAGAGAGAGAGAGAAGAGTTATACAAATGAATCCAGAGGAGGAGGACGACGATTACGAACCGGCGTTCGTGGACGCTTCGGCGGCGGACGTCACCGTGCACTTGGACCTGAACGAAACCGACGAACCACCTCCTCCGGACGACGACGATGATTTAGACGAGGAGGAGGAGGAAGATTTGGAAGAAGAAGACGGCGTGATGATGGAAGACGTTGCGGTCGAAGACCGAGACGCCGCCGACGAGAGCGTGTTGCGCCCGGAAAAAGACGAGTGCGAGATGAAGATGGAAGAGAGGAAAGGGTCGATTTTTGCCGTCGCGTGGGCGACGACGACGAAGAGAGATGATGGGGAGGGTGGGTCTGTTGAGCGGGAGGTGATGTGCGCGGGAGGTTCGGACGATCGGGCGGTGTTGACGAGTACGAGCGGCGTCGGCGGGGTAACGACGACGACGTTGGAGAATACCGGGAAGGATAGCGTTTCGGCGGTGAAGTTTTCGAGGCATAGTAATGGTAGTAATAATAGTGAGGTACTTCTGGCTACGGCGAGTTTAGACGGCACGGTTTCCGTGCACGACGCCGACGGGCGGTATTTGAGGCAACTCGAAGGTCCGGAAACCGGCGTCGAGTGGTTGGAATGGCACCCGAACGGGCCGATTGTTTTAGCCGGGTGCGAGGATTTTTGCGCGTGGATGTGGAACGCGAGCGATGGAAATTTGATGCAAGTGTTCGCGGGACATTCAGGGTCGGTTTCGTGCGGCCAGTTTTCGAAAGACGGGAAGGTTGTGTTCACGGGATCGTTCGACGGTAGTTTTCGCGCCTGGAATCCGAGAAGCGGGATGGCTATCGCCGCGTTCCAAAAAGGAGGGTTGTTTCACGACGGACCGGTGACGTGCATGGACTCTAAAGTAGACGATAATGGTAATTATTTAGTGTTGACTGGATCCGAAGATTGCACGTTGAAACTTTCGACGGTACACGCAAACGCGGCGGACGTCGGCGCCGGAGGAAGTAAAGTTTTGGGCAACTTTTTTGCGCACGAAAAGTGCATCGAGTGTGTGGAATTTTGCGACGGAACGGTTGGGAATTACGCGGCGAGTGGAAGCGTGGATGCGACGATTCGTGTCTGGGACTTACCGACGCAAAAAGTGCGCGGCGTGCTCGGACACGGGAAAGCCGTGAGTCAGTTGAAGTGGGTGCCAAACTCGGCGATGTTATACAGGTGCGCGCGTTTTCGTTTCTCAAAAGTAGTTTGCGCGCTGTCGTCTTTTTTTTCTTCTTCTTCTAAAATCCTCTCTCGTTTCTTTCTATTTGCAACAAAAGGGCCCGGCGCGACGAGCTGATTGATACCCAGCTCTGTGTTTCATCGGGTGGACATGTTCTGTTTGCTACATCAAAAGTATACATTCGGAGGCTATCGGAGGTTCCAACTTTTTTCCGTGTTGATAACCTGTGAGCAACCTCCGAGACATTTTTTACGTCACGTTACGCGTATTTTTATCACGCCGCCGCCGCATATCCTGACACTGACTGCAAAACGTTTCTCTTTACTTTCCATTCTTCGCGCAACAGCACGTCTATTGACGGCATCGTGAGACTTTGGGACGCGCGTACTTCTCAGTGCGTCCGCGAACAGCAAGGCCATACCAAAGCCATATTAGATTTTGCGCTCTCCCCGGATTACGCGCGCGTGCTCACCGCCTCCGACGATGGCACTTCGCGCGTCTTCAACTTTCAATAAGAATAGTACTGTGATAAAGACAACACCGATGACAGCGAGCAGAACAACCGCAACCGCAACATCTCTCTCACGGCCCTCGTTCGACGAACCTCAACGTTTCCAACGCTTTCGCCAACACCTCTCTCTCTCCCGCGCTCTCCTCTACACCAACCTGCGCTCTCACGCATTCCACGAAACTCTCGAACCCTTTCTCTTCGTCTTCAAATTCCGCGTTTACCATTCGTTTCGCGACGTTCTCGTTCCACCCGTATGGGTCGCCGGTTTCGTGTCCTTCTCGTTGCATCAACAGTGCGAGTAAAAGTTTCAACTCCTCTCGGTCGTGCCGGTCTCGAATCGTAAAGTGTTCCAGGAACAACGCTCTCGCCTGCTCGACGTAAAACTTCGTTCGGCAAACTTTCGCGCACTCGTGCGCCGTACCAACGGGAGATCCCCAGTTCCATCTCGCTTTCGCTCGCCACGTTTCCTCGTTCGGAATGTATTCGAATTTCGCGTATCTCGTCTCCTCTTCGTCTCCGCCCGTCATGTCGTCCAACGCGGAATACAACGGGTTTTCGTCCTGATTATTCGAAGACGTTCTCGTCGTTCTGCTCCTTAGCCTCTTTTTGCTGCTAGTGCTGGTGGTGGTGTGCGTGATGCGTGCAAGACTCGATGATATGCGCATGTGTGTGTGACTCTTGTGCTGCCGATTGGATTTCCCCCAGAAGTTTCCTCATCCACTATGACACCATTAATCCCGCGTTTGTTATTCAAAAGCCCCCCGTTGAGCCGCTAACATAAAAAAGGACCTCGCGCTTTGCGAGAGTATTCCGTGTTTTTTCGTATTGAAATGAGAAAAAAGAAGAAGGCGAGAGTGATAAACGCGCACGTGCGCTTGCGCCAACGCGAAACGAACAAATTGAACAACACGAATCAGGTTTACGCGCAAATCCCGATTCGATTGCAAGCGCCCATCGAACGGATCGTCGACCGAGAGAGAAAGCTTTTAAAAGTCGTCGTGCTCGGTTTTACCGCGAACGGGAACCATCTCGTCGCGCACGAGTCTCGAGGAGGCCTGAGTGGGTTGGACCATTCGATACAGTTTTGGACCTTCGACGTGCACGGAAAACGAGCGTCGAAGTTGGTGAGAGAAGTTCCCGTCTTGCGCGAACGGGATGGAAGTTCCATGCGAGAGGTGAAGAACGCGCGAGCGGTGGCGGTGTCGTTCGCGCAAAGTCCGTGCGAAGAGGTGTTCTTTTGCAACTTTCAACTGCTGAGGAAAAGAGAAGATAGCGGGGAAGAGACGAGACCCGAACAGGCTGCGTATTTTTGCTTCTTTCCGAACCCGATGAGGATGAGAAACGAGTCAAACGAGATCGACGAAGACGACACGTTTCCGAGAAAGATTTTCGAAGAGGGCGTCTCGATGACGGCAGAAGCGGCGAGGGTGTTGGTGAAAGGAGAGCAGTACGTGTCGAGCGCGATCGTTCCGTACGGAGGCTCGATTTGGAGCGGGATGGTGAGAGGCGAATCTTCGCCGTCGTCGAAGTCGATTCCCAGGAGATATTCAATGTTTTTAAATCTCGGCGACGGAGTTTTAGAGGCGATATATCAGCCGTTGGCGAATCTGAAGAGACCAGATCGAGCGTCGAGCGATTTGTTTGTGACAAAATTTGACGCGAGAAGAGACGTGTTCAACGTCGCCGCGAATAAGTTCGAGATGCTCAGCGAGATTGAAAACGCGAGGTTTCAATGCAGAGATTACGAGTTGATGCCGCTGAAAACAGTCGGAAAAACGTTAGCGGCGAGAATGCATTGCGTCATGGAAAATGTACAGACGATGAAGACGCGGATGATTGTGATTACGTTTGCGATTGAAGCATCCTCTCCTCACGGGTTCAACTTACCAGGCGTGGACATTGTAGACGTCTCCGAAACGAACGTACCTTTGTCGATGCCTGCGACGATGAGTGGAAAACAAGGAGGCGTGCAATCCGTCCGGGAACGTTTGCGAACCTATAAACTCCTTTTGGACGCCGCGCAAAGCGAGGCCATCGAACTGAGAAAATCGAGCGGTTTGAGCAGAATGAAGTGCAATCGAAGGTATCGCAACTCATCAGAAGGCGATAACGCGAATTTAGTGTACAAAAAATCATCTCTAAAGCTCATCGTACACGATACGTTACCGGTGTGTCTTGTCGGCTACGGGGTTGTCTTTTCCGAGAGGAAGAATTTAATGCCGAATAGAAATCAGAGGATGTATCCTCAGCCGTAAACAACTACTTGTGACGAGAATAGAAATTGCTAGGCGCTGTAATATACTACTACTGTGTACTATTAACTAAAATATGCTACTTCTTCTTACTCATCGACGACCAACTTTGGAATCCACAAACGAACGATACCTTCCACTTGTTGGACTTTGTTTACGTTCGGTTTAATATTTCCGCTTCTTCTCCGGCGATTATCGTCTCGGTCGTTCTCCTCCATCGACGCTCCTCCTCGACCACCAGCATTACCCGTCTCTTCCTCTTCCATACGTGATGCCTTCGCGTCTAAATCTTCGTCTAAATTCAAAGCCTCTCTCTTTCGTTTATTTAAATCTTCTTGATCTCCCGCGTAGGCCAACGCATACGTCTTCGGATGCCACGCCAGCGCGTTCATCGGCGCTCGGACAAATATAGGTTCACACACCCTCTTCGAACTCACTGGATCGCAGATATCTATAAAATCATCTTCTGACGCGCTCGCTAAGAAATTCCCGTCGTGACTAAACGCTACCGTTCTCACCGGCGTCTCGTGTCTCGCCACCGTTCGCAAACACATGTATCCAACCGGAATATTCCAAATCGATACCAACGAATCCGCGCTACCAATCGCAAAGTGCGTCTTCTTCTCGCTCGGATCGAACGCTATCGTGTAACACCCACCAGTATGCGCGACAAATTCGTGCACGTTCTTAATCGTGTGCTTCGTCTCGTCCCATACGTTACACTGCACCTTTCCGTCTCCGGTCAAAACGAAAAACTTCTCCGACTCCTTCTCTCGATCCCACGCGAACTCATTCACTTCCGTCTCCTTGAACACTTTCCGACTGATTGGTTTTCGATGTCTCACCTCCACTTCTTTCCCAGATGCGGTTTTCACCGCTCTCATCGTCGTGCAATCGATAAATGTCAACGTATCGTTCTTATCCCCGACGCACACCGTCTTCCCGTTTGGCGACCACGCGACATTGATATTCTCGCCGTGCGTCGGTATCGATTGCACTTCTTTCTTCTGCCGAACGTCCCAAAATTTCACCGTCTTATCCGAGGACACCGACACGAGCTCGTCTGTGTGTATGGGACTAAACCGGAGTTGCTCCACCGAATCTCGATGGCCAAGCAAGCGTCCGTTTGGAATGTTGTTGTTAGTAGTAGTACTCCTACTCCCACTCGCGTTGGTGTTGTTGTTCGCACCACCACTTAACGCCCTCTCCGCGTCCCACACGCGTATCGTTTGGTCCACGCTCCCGGACGCTAAATACTCTCCGCTTAGGTTAAAATCCAACGAGTTTATTTTCCGTTCGTGCGCCAAGAGCTCGACCGTTCTCTGTTTGATTGTTTGCATGTTGTGTGTGTACGAATTGAATTCGATTGGAAATGTGTAAGCGGGGTTGTTGAATGATGACGACGACGACGTACACGACGACGAGGACAAAAGAGAGACAAAAGAGAAAAAGAGAGGAAAAACAAAACGCACGCCGTCTTCGAGTCGTCGCATTGGCGACGATGCCATTTTCGACTTCAAACGATGTTTTGGGCGGTACTTATTACGCGTACAGTATACGAGTCTATCGTGTGACGCATTTTCTCAATTAAGTTTTCAATTCACAACCCAGCGCTCCCCCCGCCGTATTTATCCACCAACTCCTTCGCCGCTCTCAACGCGACGTCTCCGTCCTCGCTCGTCATCAGTTTCGTCGTGTACACTTTCTCGATCAGCCCGCTCGATTTTACGATTTGCTCGAACGTGTGCACGTCGTGGTTCTTCGGGAAGGAATAGATTACGATTCCGTCGTATTCCCCCGTGGTGGCTTTGTAATACGATTTCATCGTGCCGCCGATTTGGGCGAGCATTTTCGCGCACTCTTTCTCTCCGGATGCGCTTTTACTGTTAGTGCTCGATTCCATCATTTGTTTCTTGATGAACTCGGAGTTGTATAAAAATTGCGACATGAATATCGGGTCCGAAGGCGCGAACAGTTGGTTGTGTTTCGATTTGTTCGGCGCGAACGCGAGCTCCTCGGCTTCCGCCCCGAGAGGGTCGTTCGTTTGACGTAAAAGGTTTCCTGCGCTCACTCCGTTAATTTTGGTGGTGACGAATGAACGAGAGTATGAACAACAGCTAAGAGGAGAGGAAGAGGAGGAGGACAAGGCTCTGCGAGCGAACGAGGCGAACATGGTGTGCGCGTACAAAGAGAGATAAAATGAAGAAAGTGCGGCACAAATTCACCCCCAAAACGGCTTCAATTCGTATCATCATTCACACACAAAAAAGAGACCCCACGCGCGTATAGTATCACGTAAACAAGAAAAGATGGGACTCACGACCATGGACACACTCTGGTGGGGTTCCGTGTTCGTCTTCGGCGGCGGGTGCGTGGCCGCGGTGAGAACGGGAGCGAGCAAAGATTCCGCCTACGGGAAATGGAAACAAAAAAGGGAGGAAAAGGAAGCGCTGAAAGCGTTGGAGGAGAAGAAGAAGAAGAAGGGCGGGAAGAAATAGAGAGAGAAGAAAGAGAGAGTGTGTGTGTCGTCTCGATGATGCGCTCTCGTCTCTCGAAAGAAGAAGACGAAGAAGAAGAACTTTCAAGCGGTGATGATGTTTTTAGAAAATGTTGGATAACCTCCTTAAACTCCTCCTCCTCCTCCTGATGAGCGTTTACGCGTTTATTATATTATGTGATACGAAACGCGAGTACACACATCCTTTGATATTTACACGCGTCGCACGATAAAACCTAGGGTTCTCTCTCTCTCTCTCTCTCTTTCTCTTGCTAACGCGAAAGCTCTTTAATATAGTATTTCGCGAAAATACATAAGTCGTCGGTTTCTAATGTTGTTCTTATTGGTAGGAAGCAAGCGCTCGGCAAGAGTTTGATTCTTCGGCGCCGCTCTCCTTGTCTCTCTCTCTCTCTCTTTCTCTCTAATTAAGTCTTTCTTCTTACATTGTCAATTCCATGATTGCGCTCACGATATCCCCATCGCTCGCTTTCAACGCCGCCGCTGCTTTCCCTTTGCTCACGTTCGCCTGCGTCGCGACTAAATCGACATCCTTCTCTTCCAAACCCTCCATGTCGACTTCGCCTTCGTCGACTTCCTCCGTAATCGAGGCAATCTTCGCTGCCCCTGGCGCCCCACCAGCCCCTGCTGCCGCAGCCGCGGCACCATTTGCCGCCTCGGCTTGAAACGCTTTCGCTTGCGCGGCCGCTTTTGCCGCCATGTCTTCCGCTTTCGCTTCGCCAAAGACGACGTACGTGTCCGAATTCGGCGCCTTGAAGCAATCCGGGTTCGAGATGACGTACAACAAGTTTCGGCCTCGTCGTAAGGTGACTCTGTCCACGTTTTCAACTTTTTCCATGCCTAACTTGGACATCGCTTTTCTCGCTTTCTTTTCCGCTCGCGAGATGGAACCTGTGTTATATATTTGGAGAGAGGAGTAGTAAAGATCGTAAAGTCAGCGAAAGACGACGTAATAAACGACGTAAAAGCCAAACGCGAGGACAAAACAGACGACGGGACCGAGTTGAATCGCGTTTAACGCAATAGCTTTTCCATCGATGATTCCTAAATCAGACGCAACGGAAAATCCTAACGCAAACCCTTCTAGGAGAGAAAGAGAGGTTTCCAAAATCAAAATCTCTCTCTCTCTTTATTCTCCTACTTCTCTCGCAGACGACGAAAGAACAGACGAGAACGAAACATAATTTAAACGTACCATCTTCGTGCTCCTCTTCCTCCTCTTCCTCCTCGGAATGTTCTTCCTGTTTATCATTTAATCGTGAATAGATTGATATGATGATGATGATGATGATGATGATGAGAGGAGTTTGTTGTTAAAACCGAGAGAGCAAAACGAGAGAAAAACACGAAATTCGCGCGCGAACATCAAACACGGAGCACGCGCCGCAGCGCGCGACATTCTCCGCATACCGCTCGAATCAAACATCTATCCCTAAATATCTCTTCCACGAAAAGCGTACCTCCTCGTCCTCGATTTCTTCTTCTTTCTCGTTATCTGCTGCCATGGTTTCGTCGTAGAAGTTTCCTTTGCGCGTAAACTCAATAATGCGGGGTTTTGAGGAGGAGGAGGATGGTTCTTTTTGGATTTGGAGCAAAAAATACGACACACAAAAACACAAAACTTTATTCACTACATAAAGCTTTTTCGTCCGTCCTCTTTTCGCGCGCGCAAACACGTTACTATATACACATTTTAGAATAAGATGATCTTGGATTTCACGAAAAGCGGGGATAAATCTACCGCTAAAGCGATCACGTTGGCGTGCGTTTTTTAGTTTCTCCGTTATTATAAGCAAATTCTCTCTCTCTCTTTTTTAAGCAATTCTGTATTTCGAGCGTTACTGACTTTTTTTCTCTGATCTCTGATCTCTGAAAACGATATAGGGACGTCCAAGAGACGTGCTTAAAGCACGGATTTCTGTACGAACGAAGCACGTCGAGCGATCCAACAGCTCGGCGCGCCGACGTCGTGGCGTTGTTCCGAGTTTTAGGGTGCACGTAAGTTTTGAGTAGTTTTTTTTCTCTTCTGGGTGTTGGTTTGTCCTCGTGCGATCGAAAATACTGTGAGAATAGACCACCAGCGCGCCGCTCTCTCTCTCTCTCTTTCTCTCTCTCTTACTTCGGTTCTCTTTCGCAGATCGCTTTCGACGTTTAAATCCGCCTGGGCGAGCGAAAAACTTCCTTCGCCAAAACCAGGGATGACGCCGCATATCTTGGAAAAGGATAAGGAGCAAAAAGAAGAAGTCACGTGGCGAACGTACGACGTGGCGGAATACGACCGCCTCTCGGCGTCGTACGAGGACCCGAAGACGATGAAATGGAAACTCCTCCCGAAACCCGGGGGCCAAGCGGTGAAGCCGGAGGATTATTACACGTTAAAAGCGTGCATTAAACAAGTCGAAGAAGGCGACCCGCCGAAAGAACAGCCGATGTGGACCGAGAACGGCGCCGTCGATTACAACGGTCGCGCGTTGTTCCAAGAGTGGAACAAGTTGAAAGGGAAAACCAAAGACGAAGCGAAACAGGCGTTTTGTTACGCCTACGGGAAAGCGTTGAGCGAGCAAAGATTTTCGCTCAATTTTCGCAAGTATTAATCAAAAATCATCATCTCGTCATCATCGTTTACTCATAACAAGCCTGTTCTTCACATTTTCCTCCACAGTAGTTGCACACGCAACAAAAATGGGTTCCCGTCACCTTTCCAACGCGATGATTCTCCCCGCTTCTTCCTCCTCCCGAGTAGGACGACAACGGCGAGGACAACACCACCATAATAAAAACCAATCCTCCTCTGTCGTCTCTTCTTCTTCTGTCGAGGACTTTGACGTCGTACACGACCACGAGGATGCAAAAAACACATTCGAAGACGACGACGAAAAGCATCGACGACGACGGACGAGGACGACGTTTAGCAGACGGAACTCTCTCAAAGCCGGCGTGCTGACGGCTGCCGCAGGACTGGGGGTTTTTACCACGCTCTCGTCGTCGAACGTTTTGGGGGTTCAGGTTCCCACGTCGTCGTTTATATCGTCCTCGATGGCGATGGCTGCCACGTCAGACGAGGACTTGACGTTTGCCTACTTCGGGAACGGGTGCTTCTGGGGAAGACAACACGAGTTCGTCTCCTTGGAAAAAGATATTTTGAACAGAGAAGATATACAGGTGAAATCGTTGGCAGGGTACGCGGGAGGGAAACGAGGCGCGGGTGGGAAGAATAAAGACACCGTGTGTTATTACTACGGCGCCGCGGATACGGTGTACGAGCGTCTAGGCCACGCGGAAGTGGTACAAATAGCGTATAAAGACGAAGACGAGTTTAAGAAGTTTTGCGAGGTATATTTTAAGAACTTTAACAAGACGCCGTTTGGGATGCAAAGAGTGGACCCGCAAGATAGCGGGCCGGGATACAGGAACGTGGTCGGTATCCCGGGAGGGATCGAGAACGAGAAATTAATGAAACAGATGGAATCGGCAAACGCGAACGGAATGAAACTCGTTCGAGGCGAAGGCAACGATTTCGACAATCGAGGCAAACCGACCGAAAACGATCAGATTAATCTCGTCTGGATCGTAGATTCGGACAAATTGCCGTTTTACCCGGCGGAAAGGTATCACCAGTTCCACGACGGGTTAGGGTATAAGTTCCCGGAGTCGTACACCGTGGGTCTGAAACGCGCCGCGGAGAAAGCCGGCGCGATCGGAAAAGTCCCGGGATGTCCCGAAATGCGCGAGAAAGCGTTCGCAGATTTTGAAAGTTTAGAGGGATAATGGTGATGTGTATATTTTCTGTTGTTGTTGTTATTCCTCCTCCTCGAATGTGTACTAAACGCCGCGCTATTAAACGAGCGCGTATCGCGACATGTCTCCCCTTATAAGTCCTCACAACAATACTTTACTCTTCTTATTAATATATATGCTGTTTTCGGTGGTTATTACTCATGCTTCCTCTCTCTCTCTCTCTTTGTGTCTTTCTCTGGTTTTAAGATGGTCTTGTTTTTCTTCCTTTCTTTTCTTTTCTTTTGCGGCGTTCCGCGCGTCAACAATTTCTATTTTTAAACATCAACGCCGACGCCGACGATACATATCTATTCTCCAACTGTCATCCCGTACCCAAACTTGTGGTTTTTCGACGCGTGATCAATTTGCGCGCTAAAAATTAAGTTCAACCCCATGCTCAGCCGTTCTTCCAAAAACATCCCCACCACGCCTTGATTATCAATCGACCCTCTCAATCTGCACTGTCGCAACACGTAATCGTACCCGACTGACCCGCTCGCCTGTCGATGGTTCCAATTCCACGAGAAATCGCTCGCCAACATCGCTTTTTCCCCAACCTTTTGGCAATACGTCAACGAGCACATCCCAGTCGTTGCTACTTGCGCGGTCGCAATCACGTCGTCGTCGTTATACCTCGCCGCAAACCCGACGCCGCTCTTCCCTCCTTGATTCGCGCCCAAATAAAACCCTTCCCCGCCCAAAGCCACTCTCTCGGTGACGCTTTGAATGTAATTCACCCCATAAAACTCCCCACTCCCGCACTTCATCTGCGCTTGCCAATCTAATCCTTTCGCGTCTACGTCCAACATCATCTGCGAATACTCTCTCTCTTTACTCGTCTGCACACGAAAGCTTAAATTTTCCGTCGCGTCGTACTTCACTCGTCCGCTCACTCTCCCGTCCGTAAACACTCTCCCAACCAACATGTAATTCGAATCCACCACGTTCGCTCCAAACTCGTACGAGCTCGACGGAATCTTAATGATGTGTCCACTCGCGGCTGGAATTTCCGCGTTCGTCATCGAAAACCCGTGCGACAAGAAAAACTTCTGGTTCAGCTGTTTGTTGTAATCAAATCTCGCGCCTTCAAAGAAATCCGCTTTGAGCGACATGAGCATTTCCGTCTGCAAGTTTTCGTATTTGCACGGCAACGGGAGGTTCCCGAAGTCCGTCGTTCTGTTGTTCGTCTCTTTATTCGTTTCGCTGTTGTTGCCGTTCACATCGCTCGTCGTCGGTTCCTTGATTCATACGATAATAAAGAGAGAGAAAGAGAGAAGAAAAAACGTCAGCGGAGGAACGATGATGATGACGAGAGTTCCACTCAAGATCTGCGCGTAACACTCGTCACAACATCGACCACCCAGAACATTCCGAAGAATTAAACGCCTCCCTTGGAGGAGAGCGCAAGTAAAAGTGGAACACTAAAACGACGCAGAAAACGAGACACATAAAAACAACGCGAGAGCGGACGATGATTTCAGAGCAGAGCTGACGAGAGATGATCAAAGAAATCCAATTCTCTCATACTCTCTCTTTTCTTTTTTACACGTACCGTCATTCCCGCTCTCGCCGCCGGTGGAAGGAGCGACGACCCGTCGTCGGCGGGGCCCCCGGCGCCTAAAGGCGCTTCCATCTTTGCAAAGCTCGCGCCCATTATTCTTTATTCGTGGAGAAGTATGAAGTAGTCGTGCTACGGAATTTTGTTGGTGATTTGAAACTTTTTTCAACGAATTTTGCTCTTTTTTTTTGCGTTGTGGTTTTTTTTTTCGGGTCTGTCCTTCTTTCAGTTTTCGCCCTTTGTGAAGCGCAAAACGCTCGAAATCTTCAGTCTTCTCGCACGACGCGACCTCAATTCGACCGAATAAAGAAGTCAATCATGGCGAGACGTGCGTTCTTTTTTCTATTCTTTCGTCCTTTTTTTTCTTCTTCTTCCTCCTCTCGGAGGACGCGCGTGCGCGCGGTCTGCTCTCTCGCGCGTGTGTTTTAGAGAGAGATTTTTTGTTTTTCTCCCTCTCGCGATGGGCTCTCGTTCTCGCGCTCCCGTTCTGTGGGATAGGGCTACACGGATGACTTTGCGCGAAACAAATGGGTTTATTAGGAGTCTGAGCGGATGCGAACGGTTCTTTTCGCGTTCAAATGTCACGCATAATTTCTTTTCTGGAGGTGTTTTTTGAACGGTTTACGTTTCTCACGTTCGCGTCGTCCTGGCGGAGCGCGCGACGGGAGTTTACGAAACGCGCGGTAGAGGAGACCGATCCTCCTTGTGGAAGACCTCTTTCATCTCGAAATGAAATTTGAAACTTACCTCTCTCTCTCTCTCTCTCTCTTTCTCCTCGCGATGAAAACCAACAAAACATGACAAAACACAACAGGTCCCGCGCGCTGTTACCGCGTGATCAAGAACAAACCGTACCCGAAATCTAGGTATTGCAGAGGCGTTCCGGACCCGAAAATCCGAATCTACGATGCTGGCATGAAGAAGTACTCCGTGGACGCGTTCCCGGCGTGCGTGCACTTGGTGTCTTTCGAGAAGGAACAAGTCTCTTCCGAGTCTTTGGAAGCCGGTCGTATTGCGGCGAACAAGTACATGGTTAAGAACGCGGGTAAGGATGCGTTTCACTTGAGAGTTCGATTGCATCCGTTTCACGTTTTGAGAATCAACAAGATGTTGTCGTGCGCCGGCGCTGATAGATTGCAGCAAGGCATGAGAGGGGCTTTCGGTAAACCGCAAGGGGTGGCGTCTAGAATTTCTATCGGTCAAGTCATGTTGTCGATTAGAACGAAGGATGTGCACGCGACGAAGGCGGTGGAGGCGTTCCGTCGCGCCAAGTTCAAGTTCCCGGGACGCCAGCAAATCGTCCAGAGTACAAACTGGGGCTTTACGAAGTTCAAGAGAGACGACTACGTGAAGTGGAAGGCGTCGGGGAGAGCGCTTCCGGACGGGGTAAACGCAAAGGTTTTGTCGCACCACGGTTTGTTGGCCAAGAGACCGGTTGAACACATCCAAGAAACCGCGGCGATGGAGTACAAGCGACCGTTGCACTAAATTTTCTATGGTAGGTAGAGAGAGAGAGAGAGAGAAACTTAGCGTATTAATCCCCACACATCATTTAAACGTACAAATACAGTAAATATATCAACATCACAACACGTCTACGTCTAAATTCACTACACAACACGATGTAACTATATACACGCGCGTAAAAACTTACAGATGACAGCCGATGATTTGGTAAAACATCGGCGTTTCACTCAGGCGATCTCCGTCGACTAAAGTCAAATCCAACGCGTCGCTACTATTCGCTATCACGCTATTGCTACTACCACTAATACTACCGCTACTGTTGCTCTCTAATCGACCGCAAAATACAAATTTTCCTTTACTTCCTCGTTTCGCAAAGAGGACGATAGATTTCCCGCCGTCGTTCGCTTTGCACGCTTTCGTTCGAGCGTACGCCTCCGCGTCTTCGCTGAAAAACTTTTCCGCGTTTTCCAGGCGTAACGTCAAAAAGTTATCATCCTCTCTTCGCCGAAACTGCGCCGGCTGCGTCTTCTTCGGCTCATCCACGGTTAAAAAGAGCGCGACGGCGTTTTCCCAGTTGTCCACTTTACTCTTTGTTTTCTTTGGCATTCGCACGGAACACCCGTTCTCTGAGAGCAATTCGATCGCACCTTTGCGTCCTACGCACGCGAATCCTAAATAATCCGTGACGCACCGCGTCAAATCCGCCTTCGCTTCGTGCAACGCCGTCTCTCGAGCGTTTCTCAGCGAGGAGCTATTTTGTCGTTTCAAAAACGCCGCCTTTTCCATTTTTGCCATTTTCGATTTCGACACGCGCTTGACGAATCGACCATCTATTCCTCCAGCTTCTCCGTTTCCACCGCCGCCGTATTGCACGAGCTGTAACCCGTCGGAAATCTCCTCGTCGTTATTCCACCGACCTCTCGAAAACAAGACGACGTCTAAAATCGAAATCAACGAATACGCGTCCGTCGCCGCGTACCTTTGCTGCGGATCCGACAACGGTCTCTGCGACCAATCGCTCACTTGGCACTTTTTATCCAAGTTACACTTCAATATGTCCCTCGTCAGCGCAGCCAAACCGACTCGTTTTTGGTGCTTATACTTTCTCTTATTGTGCGAACTTACCGCGTCCGCCGTGTACGCCAACTCGCGAACGTCGATCCACCCTTTCTTCCTCCTATCCATCGATAACGTCTCCTCTAACGGCGCGTACGACATCCTCAACCGCTTAATATCGTAATCAAATCCAAAACCGAGCTTTATTAACGTTTCGTTTTCAAACAACAGCTTCAGAAACGCATCGAACGCTTCCGCCGTTCCTTTTTCTTCGCCTCCGCCGCCGGTATCCATCATGAACGCAAACACGTCCAACAAATACACGTTCTCTCTCGTGGCCACTTGGAACAAACTCACCGGCGTGTTATCCCCTGGTTTCCACTCGCAATCGAGTCCGAGCACGACGGGAAGCCGCTGGCGGCGATATGAATTCTTTTCACACTCGGTGCCGTCGTCGTCGTCGTCCTTCTTTTCCTCCTCCTTTTTCATCGCCGCTCGAATCTCCTCCACCAAAACGTTCAACTGTTCGTCCGTTCCCACCCAGTGCGTTCGCTCTCGCGGCACGTCCGGGTACTGCGCCGAGGAGGACAAATCCGAACCGAATACCTCGAATAACAACGAGGGCGATTTCTTTTTCTTCGAAATGTTATTTTCTTGAACTTGTGCGTTTAGGAGGACGGCGTTCGTCTCCTCGCTCGTCGTCGAGGAAGACGAAGAAGACGAAGAAGCGCTGCGTCGGCGGCTGCTCGATTTCCAATTCGTCTTCCTCTTCTGAAACGATTTTGAGAACGAAAGAGGAGGTTTTGTTCGCGCACCCAACGACGACGATGCGATCATCATTTTGCGCGCTCTACTCTCCGTCTCTCTTTTCCTTCCTCTCGATCTTCTTCTTTTGTCCTCTTCTTTTATGACGAGTGAGATAAAGAACACGGGAGGATAAAAAGTGAGTTGTGGTGAACTTTTTGTTTCAGGAGGAGGAAAAGTAACGTGCCGTTATTAAAAAGATCCCCATCGTCCGCTACTGCTACTGCTACTGCTGCTCCTGTCGTCGTCGTTCGCGTTCTCATCCATTCGCGCTCTGCGCATGAGTAAACGTTTCGTGACGTTCGTGCCTTCTCCGTCCGAAGCTTCTTTCTTGTTCGTCGTCGTCGTCGTCGCGTCTTTGTTTTTCGTCGCTTTGGTAGCGGTATTGTTTTGCCGCTTAAATCGACCAAAGCTTCCACTCTTACCGACCAACTTTTCGTTCATTTCAGCTTTCGACGAGTTTCTCGCCATCTCGCGAAGTTTCATCATTTTCTCGCGCGCGGACGCGTCGCCGAGAACGCTCGCGCCGATGGAGGCTTTATTCTGCTTCGCGCCGCCTCCCCACCGCGCGTCTAAAGCGAGCTCTCTCAAAATCGCATCCTCGTCGCGCTCGGTGTCGCGAATTTCGCGACAAAAATTACCCGAATCGATCACGCGCGCGTTTGCTGAAGATACCGCCATGCGTACGGCGTTATCGCTCGTCACGACGTATACGTTCTTGCCGTCTTTTTCCTCGGCGAGAAGTTTCGTTTCTCGTTCGATGTACCCGTCCGCGAGTTGCCCGTTGCCGGTAAACACAACCGTCACGCCATCGCCTATATCCTCCGCCCGCTCTTTCTCACTCATCCCAGTGCTACTATTACTACTGCTATTGCTATTGCTGCTACCACTATTATTCGTGTGATAATTATTGTTATCCCAAACGATGACGCACTCCATGTTCCTCGAAATCGCAAACGCCTTCACCTTCTCCTCTAAAATCTTCCTCGCTCCATCCAAATCTCCCTCCACTAAAAACCTCCTCCGCAAATGCGGTATACCGCCACCACTGCCGCTTTTCCCACTGACGCGCATCCTCGCGTCGTCCTCGTCCGGTACTCCGCACACGTTGTACCCGTCCACGAAACACTTCGTCTTCTTCGACGAGGAATCGAAAAACGCTCCCAGGCTCGCGTCGTTGGCGTCCAGCGCCGTCTTCCGCAAATACGCTTCTCTTTCCTTCTCGCGTTTCTCCGCGGCTAAAACGCGTCGTCGTTTCAGTTCTGCTTGGTACGCGTCGTTTACGTGTTGGTTGTTCTTCGCGTTTGCTTTTTGTTGCGTCGTCGTCTGAATCGTCGTCGATTTCTTACTCGCCGCGTTCGGTCCAGTTAACGACGTCAACTCGCTCTTTTCCGCGTTGTTGTTCTTCGCAGAATTCTTCCACCGGTCCACCAATCGAATCTGCGCGTGGACGCTCATGCCGTTCTTTTTGCCGGTAATTCGTTGCGGTTGATTTTGTTCTCCTCCTCCTCCTCCTCCTCCTCCTCCGTCGCTCTTCTTGTTCTTCTTGTTCTTCTTCGACGACGAGGCGACGACGACGACGACGACGTCAACGCGTCGTCGTTGGTTCTTTTCCCGTCGATGATGATTTCGTCGACAAAAGACTTTGACGGGTTTGGGGTCGACGAAACCAACGCAACTTCTCGACGACAGAAGAAAACGACTCATCATTTTGCGTCGCGTTTCATGCGTGTTCTATATATATATTTCTCGTCGGACTTCTCGCCGTGGTGTTCCGTTTCAGAAGCGAGAAGAGAGTGAACAAATGAGGAAATTTTTCCTCCGTCTCGAGTGAATGCTCGGGTGCTCTGAAACGCCTTTTTTGGTCAAAATCAACAAATTAATCTTTTGTGCATCAAATTAAACTCATCATAGTGCTTTTCGTCGTACGAGCAGTATCGATGGTGAAAGAGAGTTTCCAATACCCAGTATTCACCGCGGTTTCGTACGAGTAGAAACTGAAAACGCAAAGATACGTGCGGGGAGTGTGCCATGCCGTGAAGTAAAGCAGAGAGAAGAATATATAAAGACACGAACGAACCAAAATCAATTTACGTAGAGGAGAGAGAGACCACAAAAAGGGGAAAATATCTCTCTTTTTTCGTCTTCGACAGCGCCTTCACTTTTCTACACAACAAACTCACGCGAAGAAGAAAAACTTTAATTCAGAACATGTCTAACCCAGTTGTCTTTTTCGACATGGAAATCGGCGGCCAACCGGCCGGGAGAATCGAGATGACGGTGAGAATATACGTATCGTTTCTGTTCTCTTTTATGCAAAGTGTTTCCTTCTTCTTCTCTCGCAAAAGCGTTGATGTTCGTCATGTTTTCTCTCTCCGATGACGATGAAAATTCTCGATCACTTTTTTCCAATCATCATCAACCGGCGGCAAAAGCGACGATTCGTTTTTTGTTCCGTTCATTTTGGCGGGCGCTGACGACCTCTGGTGGTCCTCTTCTTCTTTCATAAACAACAACAACAACAACAACAACACGCACACGTATATAATAAAAGCTCCGAAAGGACGTGTGCCCGAAAACCGCGGAAAACTTCCGTCAGTTGTGCACGGGAGAGCCCGGGTTTGGGTTCAAGCAATCGCCGTTTCACCGGGTGATTCCCGGGTTCATGTGCCAAGGCGGCGACTTTACCAACCAAAACGGCACCGGGGGTAAATCTATCTACGGGAACAAGTTCGAGGACGAGAATTTCACGCTCAAGCACACCGGGCCGGGCATTTTGTCCATGGCGAACGCCGGTCCGAATACGAACGGGTCGCAATTTTTCTTGTGCACGGCGGAGACGTCGTGGTTGAACGGGAAGCACTGCGTGTTTGGGAGCGTGACGAAAGGGATGGACGTCGTCAAGGCGATCGAAGCCGTCGGGTCTCAAAGTGGAGCCACGAGTAAGAAGGTTGTCGTCGCCGATTGCGGACAGTTGTCGTAAGCGACGACGATTTAGAGGACGACGCGAGGAGAGACTACTTTTGGTCTCCTTCGCAAAATCTACACTTCTAAATACTTCTTCTCTAAATATACTAAACTACTACTATTACTGAGTCATTCACCGCGTATTATTATTAGTATCGTCGTCCCTTCTCTCTTCCTCTTCCTCTTTCTCTTTCTTTTCCCACAACCGCAACCCGACGGCGCTCACCAAATTCACCGCTTGCGCGGCGATAATCGGCTCCGGAATCTCCACCCCGTACCCGCTCTTAAAATCTACGCCGACGATAATCTCAACGCTCGCCACGAACGCGACCATAAAATCTGCGATTGGTAGATTCTTATTCGCAAAAACTGCAGACATCGGTCCGCCGACGCACCACGTCGCGGTGACCAGTTTCGCCAGCACTGGCAACTCTTGAAACGAACTCACGGCGTTGAAACGAGAAAGCGGGCCAATGCCGACGACGTCCGGCGCGTGTAACAAACTCCCGAGTAAAAACAAAACGCTCATGACTTTGCGGTACCGAAATAACGCGTCCGAGCTATCCGAGGGGAGTAACGAAAAGGAGTCGGGGAACTTCTTCGCGGAGACGAGGAACACCATTTTGCCCTTTTGTTGACGCTTTGGTGTTGTCGTTCTCTTTCCTGAGCGGGAAAAAGAAGACGAGGACAAAAACGCGCGGGCCTTCTTGTTGGAGACAAAACCATCGTCGTCTCTTCCGTGAATGGCTTTTCTTGTCGTCGTCGCGGTTTTGGCGGAGACCAAGAGGAGGGGTCGTTGAAGCATTACAACAAGGAGGCAAAAAATGCGGATAAACTACAAGTTGAATACAAAAATGCTGCTATTCTCTGCACTAAAACCCGATAATACACAGATGGTATCATCACTATCATCACCGCAAACCGAAAACGTTAAACGCGCCGTCTTTCGGAAAGAAGAGTGGGCCTAAAAGCGAATCCTCCAAGTTCCCCAAGACGGTGGCGTTCACGGCGCGTCCAATCTCGACTTGGGTTTCGTCCGCTCGGATTGGAATGACGGGATGTTTCTTACCTTCCGATCGACTCGGGCCTAACGTTTCGAGCAAGAGCGCGTTGCCGGCTTCGATGCCACTGACAAAGGCGCGTTCTTGGCACAAACCTTTCGCGCCGAATTCTCGGTCACCCATGCGGACCCAGTCCCCGGCGCAGACGACGTTCGGGACGGAGGTTTGAAGAGGCGGGCGTTTGGTAAAAGAGCCCGGGGAGAAGTGCGAAACGGCTTGCGGATATCGCTGGACGCAAAAGTCGACGACGCCGGCGTCGCGAAACGCCTCGACGGCTTCCGGTAATAAATCTTTCGTCAACGTTTTGACGATGTCTTCGTCGCTCAGCGTGGCGATGGCGCTCGAGTTATAGAAGTCACACGCGACGACTGAACCTTTTGGCGTTTCTTGGCCGCCCCACAGCTCGTTTTCGGTATCTTTCTGTAACTGGTCGAGCATGAAAAACGTGCCACCGGCACCGCGGAGCGCCGGGAAGCGCGAAAAAACGTTCGCCGGCGTGTCCGTGGCGACGTATTTGTCCAACCACAAACGAACGGAAACGACATCGATGGCTCCCAACGAAGCCGCGGCGGTTAATTCCGGCGCGTTTCGCGCCAACTCCGGTGAATTTGAAACGACTGATTTTAAACCTTTCGCGCCCAACGCCAAGACGACTCCGTCCACGTCGTCAATGACCACCTCTCGTTTTGACGTCGTATCGAAATACGTCACCTTGTCGATGGCGTTCTTCTCCGAGTCCAAGTGTAACGATTTCGCAAAGCATCCACCTTTGACGTTTAATTCGTACTTATCCATCAACATCTCTGCCATTGGCGCGATGATCAACTCCCCGATACTTTTGCTCTTAATCCATCGCACATCGAACGAATCCTGATGCGCCAACGCGTAGTAATATAACAATTCCATCGTCACCGCCGCGCTTAATTCCTCCGGAGGCTTGAACAACCCAACCAATAACGTCGGCTTCAAAAACTCCTCCACCAACCGTTCCGACAAACCGCACTTGGTAAATAACTCGTGCGCCGTCGCTCTGTCGTACTTCTCAAACACTCTCTCGTTCCTATTCAAATCCAAAACCGCGTATAACAACCCGACCATCGTCGCTCTATCAGAAAGCGGTAACCGCTTAAAGTTATCAAACGTCGCGAACACTTGCCCGAGAGGCGAGGGCAGTTGCATCACGTCCGCGCCGCTAAACACCGGTGCAGTCGCTTCTAACCCGTCCGGGCTAAAAAAACTCGATCGTGTAAATTCCGTAAACACTTCGTCTTCGCGCAGCTTGAGCGTATGCGAGACCAGATGGTTGATGTTTGGATAATCCTTCCAGAAGCCTCTCACGCCGGATTCGAACGGTTTCCCGCT